>Ga0302326_10012324_pt1 | contig 18257 bp, 13 predicted proteins | sample Palsa_T0_3_FD_202264 | JGI IMG/M metagenome (GOLD analysis project Ga0302326, IMG submission 202264) | Peat permafrost microbial communities from Stordalen Mire near Abisko, Sweden - Palsa_T0_3 | ecosystem: Environmental > Terrestrial > Soil > Palsa > Peat permafrost | place: Sweden: Abisko...
AGGTCGTCCAATGTTTGGAACACAGCGGGCGAACCGTGCGCAGCCGCGAAAGTGTTCCCCTTTTCACGGTTTCGGCTCAGCACTGCAACCAGAGTGGCGTCGTCTGCCGCTTGAATGGCCCCCGCCATTTTGTCGCTAACCCGTCCAGTCCCGATTATTGCCCATCCGAGCGCCATACCAATCAACGCTCCACTGGACTGACGTTCTGGTGCAAGCTCGCGGCCACAGCGAGTAGCCTCTCTGTGCCCCCACCGGGGGAGACGATCCCGCTCAAATCGGAGAGACGGACGTGTTGCAGACCCGGGTACTCTCGGAGGCGTCCGGCCACATCGCCCGGATCACCATGGATCACCTGCTCGTGTACCAGACCACTAGGAACCGCTCGGGCGGCTCGGGCTATGGCATCGCCGTGGCGGGTGGCGGCGAGGTCATGCAATGAGGTCTGTCCCAGTGGATGAGCTACTCCGAACTTCTCGAATGCTTCCGGAGGGAGCATTAGGCATAACAGCTTTATCGCTGGGTGGTCCAACAACTGGTGAGCGGCCCTGTGCGTGTCTTGGACGACGACGTCGGCCGCCAGGCCGAGCACGATGTCTTCTGGCGCCCGCCCGTGCTCAACTGCAGATGAAAGGACGATTCTCTGAGCGGCCTCCCACCGGCTGACATCCATCATGGTGGGTGTCCAGCCATCCGCGATCTGGCCGGTCAACGCGAGACCTTTCGCTCCGTGGGCCGCCAACCACAACTGCGGAGTGGGTCTATCAGGTCTGGGCCGGAGTCCGAGAACTGCACCGTTGTGATCGGGTACCGAACGGTCGAGGTAACTGCGGAGGAGCACGGCACCGTCTCGAAACGTTTGAGACGGCGACTTGACGTCCCAGCCAAATGGTCGATAGTTCATCGGCTCTCCGGCCCCGAGACCGAGGATCACCCCGCCCGGCACCACGTGGCTGAGGGTCGAGATGGCTTGCGCGAGCGTCCCGGGCATACGGCGGATGGCATCGGTCACGCCCACCCCGACAGTGACATCGCCCAGAGCACCAGCCAGCGCGGCGATGGAGACAAAGGGATCAGCGAAGGCGTGAAGTTCGGAGTCCACTGGGCCGGACGGGTATCCACTCCACAAGCCAGGCGAGAGTGAGGAGAGCAGGTGATCAGGCCACCACAGCGAGTCGACTCCACCGGCCACCAGGCGTTCCACCAAGCGGCGCAGTCGTGGCGAAGGCGCCTGCGGGGGAACCCGTAAACCTACATGCATGGTACACGGATGGCGATCGCCGGCCGCGTCGTCATCCGCAGCTGGGGCTGGCTCATACCTCACAATAATTGCCATATATCGGTTGTGTCGTCAAGCGGTCGCCGGGGCCCGGACCTGCCAGGGACCAGCTCTCGATCTCTTGCTATAGTTGGAATGGAAGTTCGTCGCTGGCGCGGAGGAATCGAACATGCAGAACGGTCCTTGGCAGGACGAGGGGGTTGTCCAAGCACTTCTCGAGAACGTCTGGGGCCTGGCGCCGTATGAGCGGTCGATGCTCGACCTGGTGGATCTCCAGCTGCAGGCCCTCGCCGAGCGGCTCGAAAGTCGCCGGTCCCTGATTCCAGTGCTCGAGCAGCGGGCGTCGTATGGAGGGATCACCACGCCGTCGTCGCTGCAGGACGTCGTGCCGCTCCTCTTCCCGCATCAGGCGTACAAGAGTTATCCCCAGTCCTTCATCGATAAGGGCAGGTGGGACGGGATGAATCAATGGTACGACACCTTGTCGGCCCAGGAGTTTGCCGATGTCGACTTCGCGGGAGTGTCGGACATCGACGGGTGGATCGGGGCCATGACCAGGGTCGGGCGAGGGATGCATGTGACGAGCGGAACGACCGGCAAGTCGGGCTTCCTGCCGTTGAGCGAGTGCGACCGAGCCCGGAACGGCGAACTCGTGGCCGCGGCTCTGACCAACATGTTTGCCTTGCCCGACGGCACGAAGATGCCGGCCTTCCTGTTGAGCGCGGCCCGCGGACCGCGGGTACCCGCGGACGTCAATCAGACGATCGTGCAGATCTTCGGCGACCGGGATACGACCTTCTTCCTCTTTGACGAGGGTGAGCGGGTGTCCGACATCAACAAGATTGGTGCCATTCGCACCGCAGCCAACAACGGGATGGTCCGTCCCTCGGACCTGGCTGAGATCCAGGCCATCCAACTCGCGAGGCGAGAGGAATTCGATCGCAACCTCGCCAAGATGGCCGATGGATTGCTCGAGCATATTCATCGACCGGTGCTGATTCGAGGCTTCTGGAGCCAACTCCTCCAATTCGTCTCGCTGTTGCGTGAGCGAGGCGTAGCGCCGGGTTCACTCGCGCCTGGTTCGATCGTGTTTGGCAGCGGAGGGAAGAAGAGCGACAACCTGCCGGAGGATTTCGAGCAGCAGATCCGCGACTTCTTCACAGGTTCCCGCTTCGTAGGGCTGTATTCGATGAGCGAGATCCTCGCCTACTTCTACCAGTGCGAACAGAATCGCTGGCATGCGCCGGCCCATGTCCTCCCGTTGCTCCTCGACGAGGCTGGTGAGCGGGCCATTACGCCGCTAGATGGTGTCGTGCAAGGCCGCTTTGCGTTGTATGACTTCTCTTTGCACGATCGGTGGGGAGGCATCATTACCAGTGACTGGGTGACGGCTGACTTCTCACGGTGTCCGTGTGGGCTGGCGAGCATGTCACTGGTCAAGATCGACCGCATCTCCCTAGGAACCGACGACAAGCTCGCCTGTGCCGGGACAATCGATGCCTACGTCCGGAACATTGTCGGGGTCTGAGGAGGAGGCATGACGACGCTGCGTGTCCCGCACTTCGCCAAAGGTCGTCTTTTGGAGAACGTCTCGGTACAACACCGTTCACGTGACCAGGCGATCACTTTCTTGACTCCTGAGATCGTGCTCGACGACTTGGTGTGCGGCCGTAGCGACCCGCTTCCCGCGTTCGGGGTGAAGATGGACGAGATCATCGGTCTCCTCGTCGCCACCGGCACAGCTCTCGATCCCGACACGAACCCTCACCTGCAACGCGCCCTAGACGCATCCGAGCAGGTCAACGTGCTGAGTCGGCGGGTGCTCGACCATCTCTACCGGATGTTGCCGACCTTCTTCGACCACGAGGTCCTCTGGAACGAGGTCCACCTGGGCCTCGGCGACACCTACGACGACTGGCGCCCGCACCAGGTTGGCGGGAGGGAATATCGCCTCTTGGCCTGTCCGGCCCGCATGGTCCACGTGCTTGCCGGCAACGGGCCAGGCGCGACGGCGCTGAGCATCGTCCGCGCCGCCTTGTCACGCGGCACGAGCCTGCTCAAGCTGCCGTCCAACGAACTCATGGCCGCCACAGCAATTCTCGCCACTATGGCCGACATCGAACCAAATCACCCTATCGTGCGGTCATTCTCTGCTGCGTACTGGCGCGGAGGCGATCGGTCGGTGGAGTCGGTGATCTACCGACCGCAATTCGTCGACAAGATTGTGGCGTGGGGCGGTGAAGACGCCATTAAGAACGTGCAGAGCTATCTTGGGCCTGGCATCGAGTTGGTGTCCATGGATCCGAAGGTGTCGATCGTGATGATCGGCCACGAGGCATTCGCCTCAGACGAGACCCTCGTTTCTGTGGCCGCTTCTGCGGCGACCGATGTGGGCAATCAGGAGGCATGCAACAACAGCCGTTACCACTTTGTGGAGGGGTCGGTCGGGGAGGTCGATCGGTACTGCGCGGAGCTCTTGGAACAACTTGGCATTGAACGCCCCCGTGTCGATGCGGTCGGGCATGCGACGCCTCCGGACATCCGAGACGAAGTAGATGTGTTGCGCCACCTGGAACCGGCGTACCGGGTGTGGGGCGACTACAGCGGCCGCGGCCTGGTCGTGCGATCGGAGGAGCCCGCCGACTTTCACCCGACGGCGAAGACAGTCAACGTCATTCCGGTGGCCCGCCTGGTCGACGCGGTGCGCTATGCCAACGTGTCCACCAAGACGGTGGGCGTCTATCCATCACATCGCAAGGCTGAGTTTCGGGACGCCCTCGTCTCTGCTGGCGTGGAGCGGGTGACAACGCTCGGTGGCGGCTACGGCGACACGGTAGGTATGCCGCACGACGCCATGCTCGTATTGGGCCGGCTGGTGCGTTGGGTGGTGGAGTGCGACTGACTGCTGCCGCACGTGACAGCAGGGCTGATCCCTTGCTATAGTTGTGATGGAACTTGGCTGATAGCTCGGGAGGGACCGACATGCAGAACGGCGATCCGACGGGACGGGCGGCGCTCGACGGCCTCAAGGTGCTCGAGATCGCTCAGCTAATCGCCGGTCCGATGACGGGCACATTCTTGGCCGACTTCGGCGCCGACGTGGTGCATATCGAGGCACCTGATGTCGGCGATCCCGCCCGCTACACCGGCCTGGCGAAGGACGGCGTGTACCTCTGGTGGAAGGTATCGGGCCGGAACAAGCGATCAGTGACGCTCGATCTGCGAAAGCCCGAAGGCCAGGACGTGGCTCGGCGACTGGCGAGGTGGGCAGATGTGGTGATCACGAACTTCCGCGTGGGCACTCTCGAGCGCTGGGGACTCGACTGGCCATCGCTCCACAAGGAGAATCCGAGGCTGGTCATGCTGCAGGTCAGCGGCTTTGGCGCCAACACCACCTTGCGGGACCGGCCCGGTTTCGGGAAGGTCGGTGAGGCCATGAGTGGAGTTGTCCACCTGACGGGGTTCCCGGATGGACCACCAGTGCACACAGGATTCTCCCATGCCGACTCCCTGACGGGACTCATTGGCGCGTTTGCGATACAGATGGCGCTGTACCGACGCGAGACCGACCAGGACTTTGCGGGCGAGTGGATTGATCTGGCCCTCTTCGAAGCCCTCTACCGCCTATGCGAGTGGCAGGTCATCGTCTACGACCAGACCGGCATTGTGCCGATGCGGGCAGGTAATCAACTGGCCAACGCGCCGGCGGCGGTAGTCAATCTGTTCAGCTCGAAGGATGACCAGTGGGTCACGGTCACCACAGGCACATGGAGGTCGGTGCAGAAGGTTGCCGCCCTCCTCGGTGAGTCCGCCGAGGACTACGACACCCCAGAGAAGCAATTCGCGCGTCGCGATCGCCTGGATGTGCTGATGCGTGAGTTCGTTGCTGAGCGGCTCGCTCAGGACGCCATCGATGCCATGACCGAGGCAGAGGTCGTCGCGTCCCTCATCTTCAGCGTCGAGGACATTCTTGCCGATCCAACCTACGCCGAGCGCGAGGACGTCATCACCGTCGACGATCCGGATCTCGGCCCGGTGCGCATGCAGGCGGTGCTTCCGAAGCTGGCCAATCACGGCGGCGAAGTGTGGCGTACCGGCCCGGCTCTCGGAGAGGACAACGAGTTGGTCTACAAGACCTACATCGGTATGACCGACGAGGAGCTGGCGACCCTGACGGCCCAGGCCGTCATTTAGGCCCGACCACTTCCGAATATCTAACCCCGACTACCTGACTATACGAAAGCGACTAGGACAATGCCGGTAGGACGCGAAGAGTGGCTGGCAGTGCGGTGCCTTTTCGAGGCACCCATTCTCGACGAGCACAAGTGGGGCAAGGTGCCGAGCATTCCCGCGGACGCCTTTATCCTCGACCTCGAGGACAGCGTGCCGCTTGACCGGAAGGAGGAAGCCCGGGCCAAGGTAGTCGAATACCTGGGCCGGCCCGACTACTTCAATGGCGCGCTGATCGCGGCGCGTGCCAACAACCTGGACACCCCATGGGGACGCGACGACCTGGTGGCGTTGGCCCACGCGGGGGCCGAGGTCGTCATGTATCCGAAGATGAGCGGTCCCGACGAGGTTCGGGCGGTTGCCGACGTACTCTCCGAGCACGGCTCCAGCGCCCGATTGCTCCCGTGCATCGAATCCGCACGTGGTGTCGTCGAGGTAGAGAGAATCCTGGCGATGGACGAAGTGGTCGCCGCCGCGTTCGGTCCCGGAGATCTCCATGTCGACGCTCACCTTCCCCTCTACGACGAAAGCGGTGAGATGAACCCGGCGCTGGACTATCCGAAGGCGAGGTGTGCGCTGGCAGGAGCCGCCTTCGGTGTTGCCGTTCTCGGGATCGCCTATCTTCCCGACATCAGGGACGCCGACGAGGCGCGAAAGCGCCTGAAGGCGGAACGGGCGTTCGGGTTTACCGGGGTTGCCTCGTTTTATCCCCCCCAAGTGCCAATCGTCAACGAGGTCTTCTCACCGTCTGAAGACGAGATCGCCCGGGCCAAGACCATCGTGACGTCCTACGAGGCCGCGGTGGCTTTGGGTAACCCCGCCGTCCAGCTGCCCAACGGTGAGGCGGTGTTGGTCCACCAGTACAAGGAGTCTCAGGATCTCCTGGCCCGCGTTCGCTGACAGGCCGGAACTCGGCCAGGACCCGCCTCCGACCCAGCTCTAGACCGCAGCCAGGCGGTCCAGGGCGGCGAGGATCTGGGTCTGACCCGGCAGCCAGGCCGCTTCGAGCGGCGGTGAATAGGGCACCGGGATAAACGGGGGCGCAACCCGCATGATCGGAGCATCGAGATGCCAGAACGCGGCATCGGCGACGCGGGCGGCGATCTCGGCGCCCAGCCCGCCGCTGATGACCGCCTCGTGGGCAATCAAAAGGCGACCGGTCTTCTTCACGGAGTCGACGATGGCCGGTTCGTCGAAGGGAGATACGGTACGGAGGTCGATGACCTCCACATCGATGCCGCGTTCGGCCGCGACTTCCGCCGCAGCCATGGCGTCATGGGCCATCCGCGACCAGCTGACGAGCGTCACGTCTTCTCCAGGCCGGCGGATCGCGGCCTTGCCGATCGACACGTAGTGATTCGGATCGGGCTTGGGGCCCTTGAAGCCGTACAGGAGCCGATGGTCGATGACGAGAACCGGGTTCGGATCGGCGATGGCAGCTCGGAGCAGTCCGTATGTGTCCGCCGGGGTGGATGGCATGACGACGGTCAGCCCCGGAATGTGGGCGAGCAGAGCTTCCAAGCTCTGAGAGTGTTGGGCACCCGACGAACGCCCGGAGCCGAACTGGGTGCGGACTACGAGGGACATCTGGGCGTGTCCGCCAGTCATGAACCCGAGCTTCGCGGCTTGATTCATAATCTGGTCGAAGCAGACACCGATGAAGTCGAGGTACATGATCTCGACGACCGGCTTGGTGCCGGCCATGGCGCCACCGACGGCCAACCCCATGATTGCCGTCTCGGAGATCGGCGTGTCGAGCACGCGCCCAGGGAATCGATCAGCGAGTCCACGAGTGAGACCGAACACGTTTCCGGCAGCGATGTCGATGCCGGCAAGCCAAACCGTGGGATCGCTCTCCATCTCGTCGGCGAGCGCATCGTGGACTGCGTCCATGATCCGGTATGGCTCGCCGTCGGGGGGGACACTGGTCTCGGACCGGTTGGACCGGGGCCGGGTGACGAAGGCGGTCAGGTCAGCAACGTCGGGTTCGGGTGCCTCCCGGGCTGCCGCGACGGCGGTATCGACCTCGACCGTGACCAGCCGCTCGATCTCGAGGCGACGCGACTCGAGGCCCCCGGCGTCGAGGAGGGCCGCCGTGCGTATCAGCGGGTCATTTCCCTGCCATCTGGCCACTTCTTCCGCGTCCCTGTATCGCTCCGGATCGCCTTCGTAGTGCCCGTGCCACCGATAGGTGTCGGCTTCGATCATCTCTGGCCCCGATCCAGACCGCATCCGAGCCACCGCCTGTTCGACTAGATCGACGACTGCCACCACATCGTTGCCATCGACGGCGTGACCCGGGATGCCATAGGCCTTCGCTCGCTGGGCTGGTGGAACCGGATGCTGCGCATCAGAGCGGGAGAACTCCGCGTAGTGATTGTTCTCGCATACGAACAGGACCGGCAGCTTCCACACGGCGGCAAGGTTGACTGCTTCATGAAACGCTCCCTGGGCCACGGCGCCGTCGCCGAAGAATGCCACCACCACGTCGTCTCGGTCCTGCTGGCGGAGGGCGGCGGCGGCGCCGACCGCGATGGGCAAGCCGGCGCCGACGATCCCGTTGGCGCCGAGAACACCAAGTTCGTACTCGGCGATGTGCATCGACCCGCCCCGGCCGACGCAGGTGCCGGTGACCCGGCCCATCAGCTCGGCGAACATCCCGTACATGTCTGCGCCCTTGGCCAGGCAATGTCCATGCCCTCGATGGGTCGTGACAATGAGGTCGGTGGGACGTAGGGGCCAGGTGGCGCCGACGGAGGTTGCTTCTTGGCCGATCGAGACGTGGACGAAGCCGGGGATCTCGCTGTCGCGATACAGCCGTGATGTGGCTTCCTCGAATCGACGGACGCGGTTCATGCGACGATGAAGCTCGAGCAGATCGTCCGGCTTTAGCTCGATCGTTTCCTGGGCTGGCTGCACCAGCCGTTGACTGTATCATCATCTATGACTACAGTGCGACTGAAAGGCAGCGGCTTGCTGCCCAGAAGTGACGAGAAGTGAGGAGCGTGCGGCCGAGTGGTGACCACCCAAGAGCATGAGTACCTCCTAGGCATCGATGTGGGGGGTACGCATACCGACTTGTGCATTGCCGCCGGGTCAACGTTGCACCGAAGCAAGGCCCTCACGACCCACAACGACTACAGCGAAGGGATCCTGGAGGCGATCGCGGTCGCGGCCAAATCGCTCGGCCTCTCCGTCGGCGAGCTGGTGTCGCGCTCGACGGCGATGGTCAACGGCACGACGATCGTGACCAATGCCATCACCGAGGTTCGGGGTGCCCGGGTAGGTGTGCTTGTGAACGCCGGCTTCCCCGACACCTTCCGACTAGTGGCGGGGGCTCGTCGCAACATCTACGACGACCACGCCCAGGTGGACCCGCCAGAGATCGTTCCCAAGGATTGCGTCGAGGAGATCGAAGAGCGGGTGGGCCGCGACGGTAGCGTCCTGGTGCCGATGGACGAAGCAGCCGTCCGGCAAGCCGTTCGTAATCTGAAGGCCAAAGGGGTGGCCACGATCGCAGTCTGCTTCCTCTGGTCGTTCAAACACCCTGCCCACGAGCTGCGGGCCCGCGAGATCATCCACGCCGAGTGGCCTGAGGTCTTCGTGACCCTTTCGAGTGAGATCCATCCTGTCATCCGTGAGTACGAGCGCTTCTTGACCGCGGTCTTCAATTGCTTCTGTCAACCGGCCGCTGTTCGTCTACTCGATACCCTGGGCCAGCGCTTGGAGAGCCACGGCTTCCGGGGCAACTTCACGTTCTTCTCCGGAGCCGGCGGCGCGATCAGCGCCGAGCTCGCCAAGAGGTTCCCGATCCTGCTTCTCGCGTCTGGCCCGGCGGGTGGCGTGATCGGCGCGACCCAGATTGCCGAACTTCTCGGAGAGAGCAACGTGATGACCGGCGACATGGGTGGCACGAGCTTCGACGCCTCACTGGTCGAGGGAGCCAGGCCGGCGGTGACGGCTAGCGTGAAGATCGACGAGTTTGATACCGGTATCAGCCTGATCGATGTCATCTCAGTCGGTGCCGGTGGTGGCAGTATCGCCTGGATCGACGACCGAGGCGTCCCGCAGGTCGGACCGAAGAGTGCGGGGTCGTCGCCAGGCCCAGCTTGTTACGGTCGCGGTGGGATCGAGCCGACCGTCACTGACGCGTCGGTCGTTCTCGGTTACCTCGACCCGGGCGGCTATCTTGACGGGCGGGTGCAACTGGATCGCGTCGCAGCCGAAACCGCGCTTGTCGATCGATTTGGGGCGCGATACGGGTGGACGGCACAGCAGGCGGCCGAGGGGATCGCCGAGCTCACGTCCACGAACATGGCACACGCCCTAAGACAGGTGAGCGTCGAGCGGGGACACGATCCCCGCCACTTCCTGATGCTGGCATACGGTGGCACACTGCCGATGTTCGTGACGCGCATCTGTTCCAAACTTGGCATGACGCGCGTGGTCGTGCCGTACAACAGTTCCGTGTTCTCGGCATTCGGCGTCCTCACAGCCGATTACGTGAGGCGCTACAGCCAGACGGTGGAATGGGATCTGGCGGACGCGGGGGATTACGTCCGGGTCAACGAGCGTCGCCAGGCAATGCTCGATCGGGCCACCGCTGAGGCCGCCATCGACGGATTCGGGCCCGAGGAGTGCCGGCTGGAGTGGATCGGCGAGTTCCGCTTCCAGGGGCAGGTCTATGAGGTGCCGATGCCCCTACCCGATCGCCCTCTCAGCGAGGCCGACGGCGTCGACTTCGCCGCCGAGTTTCCCTCCCACTACGAGCGGATATACGGCAAGGGAACGGCATGGAAGGACTCGAAGGTGTTCCTCTTGACCTTGAGCCTCATTGCCAATGCGCCCCGCCCGAAGCCGACCATGACGAGATTGCTCGAGGAGCCGTCCGATGCGTCGGCAGCCGTCGTCGGCTCACGTTCGATGTACTCGGCGTCACTCGGCGCCTACGAGGACGTCCCGGTGTACCTAGAGGATCATTTCAAGCCGGGCATGCGCGCCGACGGTCCGGGGATTGTCGACCAACGCGACACGACCATCGTCGTCCCGAAAGGTTGGGTCGTATCCCGGGACGGCTATCACAACTTTGTTTTGACCATGAGCGAAGGCGAGGCGGTCCTGTGACCAGCGCAATCATCAGCCAAGAGCCTGCTCCACTGACGTCGGCTGGCTTTGACGTGATTCGGGCGGAGGTGTTCCGCAAGGGCGTCGAGGCGATCACCGAGGAGATGACGGTGACGCTGATTCGCACCTCGGGCTCACCCGTTGTCACGGAAGGGAAGGACTTCTCGACGAGCGTGCTCGACACCAAGGCCGAGCAGATCGGCTTCTCGGGCTACGTCGCCTTCCACATCTCGACCTCCTTCTTGGCGGTGGCTGCTGTCCTGCGGAATTACGCGATGGACGACATCAAGCCGGGCGATGGTTTCCTAGTTAATGACCCACACACCGCCGGCGCCATCCACCAGGGCGACTGCGCCATCGTGATGCCCTATTACTACGGAGACAACTTCATCGGTTGGGGTCACATCGACGAGCACGTGCTCGACATAGGCGGGTCTGCAGTGTCGGGGTTCGCTCCCGACGCACGCGACTGCTTCTCCGAAGCGCTCCGTTTTCCCGGTGTCCGCATCGTCCGCGACGGCCTTATCGACCCCAACTGGCAGCTATTCCTCGAAACCAACGTCCGTGTTCCAGGCCCGGTTCTCAATGACCTTCGGAGCATGATCGCGGCTCACTACACGGGTCAGGAGCGCTTGGCTCGGTTGATCGACGAGTTCGGGCTCGAGGAGTTCCAGCACTACTCTGAGATCAACAAGAAGCTCTCCGAGGACATGGTCCGGGGGAAGATCTCCCGCCTGCCCGACGGCGAGTACTGGAGCCAAGACTTCGTCGAGTACGACGGCCACGGCGTGGCAGAGCTGTACCCCCTCGAGTGCCACTTGGTGATAGACGGCGATGAGGCGACGTTCCACTTCTCGGGGCATCCACAGGTCGACGCCTTCATCAACGCAACCCCAGGTGTGATGCTGGGCCAGTCCATGACGACACTGCTCGTCCAGCTGATCTACGACGTTCCGGTCAACGCCGGCGTTTGGCGGCCATTCAAGTGGGACTTCGGTCAGCTTGGCAGTATCGTCAACGCGGTACCGCCCGCCCCCACCACCCAGGGCCACATGGAGGTGGGGAGCAGGATCAACAAGCTCGTCAGTGATGTCCTGTCGCAGGCCGTCGGGCTCTCCGACGATCCAGTGCTCAGGGGTCGCGTGGCCGGGCAGCCAGGCAATGGGACCCCCTCGACCACTCTGACGGGCATCGACCGGCGGATCGGAAAGCCGACGATTGTCTTCCCGATGTCACCGCCGCACTGTATGGGCGGAGGCGCGCAGTCCGTTCACGACGGCCTCGACACCTATGGGCAGCAGTGTGGCCTGGGTAATGGGGTGCCGGCTATCGAGATCGAGGAAAGCACCGGCCCGATGATGGTGCTCTGGCGGAAGATCCGGCCGAACAGCGGAGGCGCGGGGATATTCCGGGGTGGGCAGGGCTCTTCGATGGGGATGGCCATCCGGGGCTCCGACGAGATGCGCGGCCCCGCTTTTTGCTCGGTCGCAGAGGCACCGGCTCGCGGCGTGGGTGGTGGGCTCCCGGCGGCCGCTTCCCACTACCACCTGGTCCGGGCCAGCAACCTCGACGAACTCCTCACCGGGGGAACGATGCCGACCGAGGAGCGCCTCGACGGCGAGTACTCGGTCGTCCCTTCCAAGGTCGGATCGCTCACCGTCAAGGAGGGCGACGTGTTTGTGTTCACCAGCAACGGTGGCGGCGGCTACGGTGATCCGCTGTTGCGAGACCCCGAGTCGGTGGCCTGGGATGTGCGCGGGAGCTACATCACTGCCGACGCAGCCCGGGAGATCTATGGGGTCGTCCTCAGCGAGGATGGGGCCGTCGATGAGACTTCGACCCACGCGATCCGACGGGCCACCAGGACTGATCGAATCGGTCACGAGCCCGCCCGGGATGCGCAGGCCCGATCGCTCAACGGTGGCATCGGTGTCGGTCGCGCTGGTGAACATTGGGTATGTAACTACTGCGAAACGACGTTAGGACCGATCGACCGCAACTACCGTGACGCTGCGGTTCTCTCCGAGACTGACCTGGTCGATCGCTTCGATGCGCTCGAGATGCATGTGCGCCGCCGGCCCCCCGGAACCCCATCCTTTGTCCTGCGCCAGCACTTCTGCCCGGGGTGTGGGTATTGCCTCGTGGGCGATGTCACGCTCGCAGGCAGCCCAGCTGTACGTGCGCCGAAGCTGGTGGTCTGATCATGGTCTCTGCTCGCCATACCCACCCCGAAGCCGATTTCGGCCAAGTCAACGTTTTGGATCCGACCGGTGAGGCTCCTCTGACACTGGAGAATCAGTCAACCGGCACCACTGTCGGTAGTCATGATCCCATCGAATCGTTGGATGGCAAGGTGGTGGGCTTCCGTCTCGACGTGTACTGGGTGTCATGGAACTTCGTCGCCGAGGAGTGGGCTGCGATGGCTGCCGCTGAGGGGGCCCGGGTGACGTGGTGGCGGCATCGACCACCAGTCGGCAAGGACGTAGAGTCTCTGCGAGCTGGGCTGGCCGCATTCGTCGATGATTTGGACCTCGGCGTCTTCGGGATGTGCAACTGCGGCGCGTGCACCATGTGGACGGTAGAAGAGGCCATCACGGCCATACGACGTGGCCGCCGCACCATCGTCGTATCCACCGACCACTTCGTATCCCTAGCCCAGACGTTGGCATCCCGCGACGGGCATCCCGATATTCCGATCAAGGTTCTTCCGTTCCCGCTCGAGGGGCTACCCGAGAGTGACGTGCGGCGAATCGCGCGAGAGCACTATCCATCCTTTGTCTCGTTGCTGAAGGACGCGGTCCCAGCGCGATGACGCAAATCCTCACGAGTCGGCGAATCCCCTCGGACACGGAGTCAGCAGGATTCACCCGACAAGCCGTCGAGCGGGGATGGGCCGACGGCCTGCCCTGCATACCGCCAACCGAGGCACTGGTATCTCAATATATTGAGGCGGTTGGGCGCCCGCCCGACGAGGTAATCGCGGTTCTACCTCCGAGCAGATCACCGTGCACCGTCGAGAAGATTGCCATCAACGCGGCCATGACGGCCGCGGCACCTGCAGCGATGCCTCTCCTCTGCGCGGCGATCGAAGCACTTTCCGAACCAGACTTCGCTCTGGGTGGTGTCAACGCCACGACCGCTCCAGTGTCGCCGGCTCTGATAGTCAACGGTCCGATGCGCCATGCCCTCGACATTCCCTTCGGTCCGTCCTGTCTGGGAGGCGCAGACAGCGCCGCACCCGCGATCGGACGGGCGCTACGACTCATCATGCGAAACGTGGCCGGACAGCGCCCAGGGCAGACTACGGAGTCCGTCTTCGGCCAACCAGCGCGAGTTGTCTCGCTCGTCGCGGCAGAGTGGGAGGAAGAGTCGCCTTGGCTGCCGCTCGCGGCGCGGCGCGGCATCGACGGCGACGCGGTCACGGTTTTCCCGATGATGGGCAGCATGAACGTCGTAGACACCATTGCCGACAGCGCAGAGTCAATCGTCCAGATGCTCGGCCGCTCGGCGGGTTATCTGGGGGCGAACGGCTTCTTGGCGGCGACGGAGCTATCGCAGATCCTTATCGCGATCAATCCGGTGTGGGCGGAGATCGTCGGTCGCCGATACAAGGACGCGGAAGTGCTGCAAGAACTGCTGTGGGAGGAGGCTTGTCTACCGATCTCCGTCTATCCTGCTAGCTATCGGGCTGGTATCGAGGCCTTGGAGCGGGTTGGAGCCGACGGTCGAGTACACCTGCTCCGCTCTCCCCATGACGTGCTGGTGATGGTCTGTGGAGGAATGGGCTCATTGCATTCCACCGTGCTGCACGGCTTCACCTCGTCACTCGCCGTCACCCGCCCAGTCGTGGCGTAGCGTCCCATCGGACGCGGCGGCCACCTGCTGGCCGGCTGGTGTCATTGGAAGTGGGGAAACACGTCGGAGCCGAACGTCTCGATGCATTCCATGGTGGCTTTGTGGTCGGGTCCCATGGCATGGCGGATCGAGAAGACGAGCTCGTCGCACCCCATACGCTCCGTGAACTCGTGGATCTGCTCCACGACCTGTTGCGGCGACCCGGCCACGTTGCGATTGGGCACGATGCGGTCATAGGTCCAATCGTCGTCGCTGATATCGGCGATCCACGGCTCCCAGTCGGTATTGAACCGACCGGAGCTGAAGAATCCCAGGTTCTTGTAGAAGAGATGGTGCGCCCTAAGAGTCGGCCACCACACGTCGGCGAGTTGACGCTGATCCCGTGACACCCAGGCGTCGCGCTTCAGCACGATCGGGCCGGGCGTCTTCCCCGCTTCTTCTGCCGCACCGCGAAAGATCTCGCCCCACGCGGTCATCACGTCCATGTTGTGGAGCGGATCGGTCACCCATCCCAGACCCATTCGACCCGCCCGCTTGAGAGATGGCTCTGCCATGGCGCCGATCCAGAGCGGCGGATGCGGCTTCTGTAGCACCCTCGGAGTCACCGTGATGTCTTCGTACTGGTAGAACTCGCCCGAGTGGCTGTACGCCGTCTGCGTCCATACATCCCGCAGGATCTGGAGCTGCTCCTCGAAGCGGCGAGCCGCCCCCTTCATGGGCACGCCGAAGAGGCGAAAGTCGGCTGCGACCAAGTTGAGCCCGACGCCGAGCGACACGCGGCCGTTGGAGAGATTGTCGAGGACGGCAATCTCCTCTGCCACGTGGATCGGATCACGCTCGGGCAGGTGCATGATTCCGGTCCCGAGTCGGATTCGGTTGGTACGTGTCGCGATGGCGGCCAGCATGATGAGAGGCTGAGGCAGGTAGCCATCGGGCATCAGGTGGTGTTCGGGCACCAGCACGGACTCGAACCCCACCTCCTCAGCGAGCACCGCTTCGTCGAGAATCTCCCGGTAGAGCTCGGGAATCCTTGAACCATCGGGCGGCGCCTGAGTGTTCACCAGCATGCCGAACCTCATCGCGTGTCCTCCTCGCCTTGCGGCCTACCGTTCCGCGACTTGTGGCCCATGACGCCAGAAGCACTTTTCATGCGGAAGATTGCGATAGTCTACTTCCTAGGAGATGCGGGGGGTCCATCTTGCTCAGTGTTCCCATGACCGAATGCGGGCACCAATAACGTAAAGTGCTCAACCTCGACAAGAATCTAGGAGGATCCCAATGGCCCTTAGCATTGCTGGCTCAAGAGACTCCAAATCCCGGTCGGACGTGACTCGGCGGCGGACCGAGAAGATCTCCGAGGTGGTAGCGCGGGAGATCGTTCACGACATGCGGGGACTGCCCTCGGGGACAATGTTGCCTCCTGAAGCGATCATGCTCGCCAAGTACGGTGTCGGTCGAGCGTCGCTTCGGGAAGCATTGCGGATATTGGAGGTTCAGGGCCTTATCGTCATCAGGCCGGGACAGGGTGGTGGACCGATGGTCGTCGGAGTGGATTCTCGGAAGTTTGCTCGTATGGCGTCGCTGTACTTGCACCTGTCGGGCGCCACGTATCGGGACGTAATGGAAGGGCGGCTGGTGATGGAACCGGTAATGGCCCGGCTGGCTGCCTTGCGCACCGATCCCGCGGACATGTCTGAACTGGCGTCCTTCCTCGAGCCGCCCCCTGAGACATTGCAGGATGTCGAGTATCTCAAGACCTCGACCGGTTTCCACGGCTTGATTTCCGGTTTGTCGAGTAATCCGGCTCTCAACCTGATGGGCCGCGCCCTCAAGGACATCTATACCGATCGGCTCGAGTCCGTCCTCTTCGCAGGCAATGAACGGTTCCAGATCTACCATCAACACGCCGCGATCGCTCGGGCGATCATGAGTCGTCAGGCGAATCGGGCTGAGAAGCTGATGCGAGAGCACATGGAGAGTTTCGTGGAGCAGTCGGCGATCGCTAATCCGGGCGCGCTGGATGAGATCGTGGACTGGCACTAATCCTTCGGCAGCGGGATCCGATAGAGTTCGGCGGCGTTGTCCTGCAGCACCCGGCGTTGCACGTGCTCGTCTAGCGAGGACAGCACCCGGGCAAAGTGCTCCCGGGCTCCTGGGTACAAGCACGTGGGATGGGGGATATCCGTCTCGACGAGGACATTGTTGACGCCAATGTCCTCAATCAGCTTCTGGGCGCCGATGGTCTCGAACCAGAACATGACGTAGAGGTGGTCGCGGAAGTACTCCGTCGGTCGGCGTTTGGCCGCGGAGACCTCGTCCTTCTCGGTGACCATCTCGTCGAACTGATATTCCAGGGACTCAAGGATAAACGGGACCCAGCCGATCCCACTTTCAGCCGAGACGATCTTGAGCTTCTCGTAGCGATCGAAGAGGTCGCTCATGCACAGGTTCGCGATGATCCGGACGTTGCTCATGTACATCTGGGTCGCATGAACGGCCAGCCGCCGCTGTCGCCCTAGCGATCGCCAGGTCGCGGCTACGGTTGCCGGCGCCCCGGTCTTCGGGTCGCTCGTTCCAGGCATGGTGTTGTTCGCCCGAATGGACTCCATTTGCTCGCGGCTGGCGCCGGACCCGATATGGAAGTTGGCTACCGTCCCAGACTCGTTGAACAAGTCCCACATAGGGGCGAAGTAGGGCTCGGGTAGTTCCGGTAGTCCGATCAGCTCTGGCTTGTCCGAAAGCGTGAACCCGGTGATGCCCTTGTCGATCAGCCGTTTCATCTCCGTCACTGTGAGGTCGATATCCCAAATCGGGAGGAGAGCCTGGGGGAGGAGTCGCCCCTTTGACTCGGTTTGCACATCAACCAGGAAGTCGTTGTACACTTGGAGCACCGCGGTGCGCTCGCGTTCGTCCTCGATCGCGAACACGTGGTTCGAGGAGAACCCGATGCCGTTGGGGTAGAGGATCTGGGCATACACACCCATCAGGTCCAGCAGCTCGAGCCGCTCCTTGACTGCCCATGCCGACTTGTCGACCAGATCGAAGGGTTGGATGACGTGCTCGCCGCGGATCTTTCGGCGATCGAGCGTGATGGTGTTGCCACCAGTGGTTGCCCAGACGTCGTCGTGCAGATACCAAGCCGTCCGGCCGTCCACGGTCTTCTGCACCGGAACATGATCTTGCATCGTCGCCGCGGTCCGCGAGCTCCATAGGTCGGGTGGCTCCGTGAAATGCGCGTCGCAGTCGATGATGTGAACGGCTGCCAGCGCGGGAGCCGCGTCCTCCGGTGAAACAAGTGTTTCGGTCATGTGGGCCATCCTTCGTGGTGAACATGAAGTCCTGTCAACTGGACCTATCATAGGCATGGTTATGCCGGGGCGCAACCTCTCTGGGATCGACCGCCGGGGTCCCAGTCAGCGCAGACCATGATCTGCCAGTGCCGCTATTACGAGATGCATGAACCCCCCCCACCATCCGACGGTGAACACCAGGTCGAGCGCGGCGTCCTGTCCCCAGCGTTCGGACGCTTGCGACCAATCCTCCAGGGTCAGCCCGCCCTCGAGGACTATGAGGGCGAGGCGCATGGCTTCGCGCTCCTCCTCGGAGAAGCAGTCGGCGTCCAATTCTCCGTTACGAATAGCCTCGCGCTGCTCATCTGTGACGCCCGCGGCGCGGGACATGGAGACGTGCTCCTCCCACTCGTAGTCAGCGTGGAGGTGGGTAGCGATGGCGAGGATGGCGACCTCCCGAAGCGGGGCGCGGAGCGACGCTC
>Ga0302326_10012325_pt1 | contig 18257 bp, 23 predicted proteins | sample Palsa_T0_3_FD_202264 | JGI IMG/M metagenome (GOLD analysis project Ga0302326, IMG submission 202264) | Peat permafrost microbial communities from Stordalen Mire near Abisko, Sweden - Palsa_T0_3 | ecosystem: Environmental > Terrestrial > Soil > Palsa > Peat permafrost | place: Sweden: Abisko...
CTCCGCGGGGAGCTCCTCTTTGGCGGGGTTCACCTCGATGACCTTGGCGTCGCTCTTCTTGGCTTCCTCGATGTAGCCCGCGAGGCGCTTGTAGTGCTGGGCGTTGACGATGCTCGTGTAGTCGGGGTTCGACTTGAGCGTCGGCAGCATCTTCGCGACGGCGGCCTTGCACTCCTCGATGAACCGCTCGACCTGGGCGCGCGGGACCATCACGTAGTCGGGCGCGATGCACGTCTGGCCCGCGTTGAAGCATTTGCCGTACATGACGCGTGTCGCCGCGACGTCGATGGGGAAGTCCTCGCCGATGATCGTCGGTGACTTGCCGCCGAGCTCGAGCGTCACGGGCACGAGGTTCTCCGCGGCCGCGCGCATCACGATCTTGCCGACGCGCGTCGAACCCGTGAAAAGGAGATGGTCGAACGGCAGCGCGGAGAACGCTGCGCCCACGTCCGCGCCGCCCGTGACGACGACGAGCTCGTCATCGGCGAAGAACTCTTTGGCGAGCTTCGCGAGCATCTCGCCCGTCTTCGGCGTGAGCTCGCTCGGCTTGATCATCGCGCGGTTGCCGGCGGCGAGGGCCGCGGCGAGCGGCGCGAGGGCGAGCTGCATCGGGTAGTTCCACGGGGCGATGATGCCGATGACACCGAGCGGCTGCGAGATGACCTCCGCGCGCGCCGGCGCAAAGAGCCAGCTCACCGGCCTGGGCTCGACCTCCATCCACTCGTGCATGTGCGCGCGACAATGCTTGATGGCCTGGATGGTGGTGAACACCTCCGCCACGAGCGTCTCGTGCTTGCTGCGGTTGCCGAAGTCCTCGCTGATGGCGCGCACGAAGTCGTCCTTGTGCACGAGCAGGCCCTTCAGCAGCTTGTCGAGCCGCTCGATGCGCTTCTCGTAGGTAGGCGTGCCACCCTTGCGCTGAGCGTCCTTCATTCGCGCGAGCGTCGCGATCAGGTCCACGGGCTTTGCGTCGCTCGACGGGGACTCATCATGCGCTTCGGGAATGGGATTCGGGGTGGCCATGGGCGGGAGCATAAGCGCCAGCGGCGATTTGGCAACCGACGGGCACGGGCGCAGTGTGCACGGCATTCGCCACGACGTCAGGGCGCGGCGCGGTCTTGACATGATCGCATCCTCATTCATATCCTCATCGAGGTGGCACTCGAACGCATCAACCTGAACGTACCGAAGGAGACACGTCGCCGGCTGCGAGCAGCGGCTCGACGGCTTGGAGTCACGGAGTCGGAAGCAGCGCGCGACCTGCTTGCGAGCGCGCTCGAACGCGCCGAGAAGGACGAGTTCTACCGTGAGGTTCGTGCCACCATGACGCCCGAGATGCACAGGCGCATGCTCGAGGTGGCAAGAGCACTCGAGAAGCTCGGTGGCTGATCGCGGCGACGTTGTTCAGCTCAAGCAGCACATCGGCTTCGAGAGCGGCTCGGAGGGCGAGCGATTCGTGGTGATCCAAGCCAGCTCGCTCAACGCGGTGCTACCCACCGTCATCGCGGTTCCTCTCGACCCCCAGGTCGCAACGTTCGACAAGTCGCCCCTCGTGGTGCGCGTCTCGGCGCGGGAGGCGGGCGCGTCGCACAACCACGTAGCGGTCGCCTCTTGGGTTCAAGTGTTGGCAACGGACCGCCTGGTTCCCGGCAGAGTCGGAGCCTTGCGCGATGCGACGATGTTTGCTCTCGATGCGACGCTGAGGCGTGTCCTCGATCTGTAGCGCGGACCTCAGCTCACCATGAGCGACGCGGCGTCGCTCGGCAAGCGTATTGCCGACCATGTGACTGCCCTCGCTCGGGCGTATACGGCGGCGGATACAGCGCGGGTTGCGGCGAGCACGCTGGACAATGCAGCGCTGGAGCGGGCGGCCGATGTTGGGGACTCGTTGGAAGAGACGACGCGGGCGCTTGTGGAAATGGGGCCGAGAAGCCATCGAGTTGAGCGTGGGGCTCCCCTACGCCCCGCGCAGCCGTCGTGCTCGCGGCGGTGCACTGGGGCCAGCTCATCCTAGCCGCCGCTTGCGCGCGACGACGTCACGAAACGCACGTGAATCGTGGTTCATGCGGGGAAGTGCGGCGGAACGCGACTTGCTTGATGCGCCAGGTGGTGTGCTTCTTCGCTCCTGTCCGCGACGACCATCCTTGGGTGGTGGTAGTCATTCACGCGCTTCGTGTGGCCGTCGTCGGCTGCGTCGTCGCGTGCGGTGATGTGGCCGCATTGCCGCAACCCACCTCGGATGGGAGCACGATCGATGCAGCGGTCGACAGTGGCCCGGTGTGCAGCGCGAGCTCGTCCGCCATGCCGCAGGCGACGTGCGACTTCAGATGGGGCAACGGCGACCTGCAATTGCCACACGCGGTTGCGACAGATTCGGTGGGTGACACGCTCATCGTCGGCGGCTTCGGGGGCACGCTCACGTTCGGTCCTGACACAATCAATGGGCCGGACACTTCTCCGGAGCAATGTGATCCAGACGGCTGTGCGGACGGGGCCTTTGCGGTGCTGCTCGACGCGATGTGCGAACCGCAATGGGCGGTTGCGCTCGATGGCGCTTCCGCGTGGAACGTCGTTGCGTTGGCCGGCGATCGGTTTGCAATTACCGATTCCGGGAATCTCGGCTCGCCCTACTCGACGAACGTCATCACGCTCGACGCGCTCGGTCAGACGGTTTGGGCGAAACACTTCGTTGCGATTCCACCGCCAACGGGCACCGGCTTCGTGGGGTTGTGGATGGCGAGCGACCACGCAGGCAACATCTTCCTCGTAGGAACGATTACGGGCACTGTCGACTTCGGAGGTGGCCCCCTGTCGAGCGATCCACAAGGCGAGCTCGGCGTTCTGGTGAAGCTCGATGCGAACGGAACCTTCGTGTTCGACATCACGTTCGCTACAGATGCGAACTCCCCGATCGGGTTGATATCGACCGATGACGTGGGCCAAGTGTGGCTCGCAGGCAACCTCGCGCCAGGTCTTGGCAGTATCGACTTTGGCGGGACAGTATTCGAGGCGTCGGTCGATGCTTCGGCCGACGCATGGCTCGGCTACATCGCTCGCCTGTCGGCGTCCGATGGTCATTACTTGGGAGGCGTCAGCTTCGAGGGTGTGCAGATCGAGAGTCTCGTCAGCGATCCATGCACCGGACGGACGACCGTGGCTGGGTACACTGATTTGAGCGCCGACCTCGGGCTTGGTCCAATCGCGCCGCTGTCAGGCTTCGTCTTGCAACTCGATGAGCACGAAACTCCGATCTGGAACCAAGCCGTCCTTAATGCGGGGTGGTCTTCGATCGCCGTCGATGGTGCGGGCAATCTCATCGCTGCAGGTTGGCGCAGCACACCTGAGGCCGGCATCTATGCGTCCGATGTTGTCGTAAACGGGTACGACCTCGCCGGCAATACCCGTTATGCATTCTCGTGGCCGTCGACGTCGACGGGCTCGGCGGGTTTCAGTTACGGTGCTACTCCCGCTGCCGTAACCGTTGGAAGCGCCGGCTCGTTCGGCGTCGTCGGCGGTATCGGTTCCTACACGACAATCAACTTCGGTCTTGGATTGCTCCCCGAGGAGATCGATGGCGGCGCGCCATACGGACCCTCGATTGATGGGTTCTTCGTGCGATTCCACTGACGGTGTGATGTAACGAAACGCACGCGGATCGGCATCTGGCGCCGGAAATGCGAGGGGAATGGGGCTTGCTTGACGCACCAGGTGGTGCGCCCTTCCCTCCTCCTCACATCTGCGACACTCGTGCTTGCATGTGGTGCGCGCTCGTCCCTCGATGACTACACCAACGCGGGTCCGCCGGAGGCCTCGGTTGATGTCGGGGCGTACGACGCGGTCGAGAATCCAATCCAACATGCCGACGAGCCCGGAATCGCCGTTGGCTGGGGCTGGGTGTGCGTTTATCGGCCAGGGATGAAGTCTGGGTGCACGGGAACGTTCGTGGCGCCCCGTGATGCAAGCGCAGTGGAGCTTCCCGAGCATATGTGGGCGTTCACGAGCTCTCCACCATTGCGCGCAACTGGATCGGTAGCGGCGTGCGGCATGACGCCGAGTGGAATGACATGTTGGGGGCAGTACCTCGAGGTCCCAGCAACGTCATGCGTCCGATTAGCCGAGCCCCCTGCGTCGCCCGTGTGCCAGCCGACCGTCGTCAACACGATGGACTTCGTGTGGGTCGCACCGTCTGTCGGATTGGATGCGCATGGCGGCCTCTTTGCGGGCAGTTGGAACGCCGCTTTCGCACCGGTGGCGCAACCCGAGCCGCTCATGTGGGTCGACCCCAATTTCCCGCTGGCGCGAGGTGTCGACCTGTCCGGGCGCGTGATGACATGGAGCGGGACGTGCGAAGCTGGCTACTGCGGTGACGGCGTCGACACGCCGCACAATGCGTCAGTCAACGCGCCCGCCATTGCCGCCCTCGACTTTCGGGCGGTTGGCGTTGCGACCAACCTCTTCGGCGCGTGTGCGTGGGACGCTCCGGGCCATGTCGCGTGCTGGGGCGATCCAGCAATGACGGGAGGCTCCTCCACGAGCCCGTACGTCGTTCATGTGCCGCCCGCGCGCACTGTCATCGCGGACAGTGCATCGATGTGCGGCGTCGGCTTCGATGGGTCAGTCACGTGCTTCGGTTGCACGAAGAGCAACGCCTCCTCCCCGTGTGTGTATACGCAGGGGTATCAGTGGGGATTCTTAGAGCTCGACGCATCACCCGAGACGATCGCCCTCCCACAGCCCGTCATCGCTATAGGGTCCGGATGGGGCGTGTGCGCGCTCGTCGCGGATCAGACCGTGTGGTGCTGGGGCCCCGCGCTCGGTTCAGCAGTCGATGCGCCGATCGTCCCATGGCATGTGGTGGCGCTCGACCCATGAGGCACGTCGCGGGCGCACTGATCGCGATGGCAGCGTGCGGTCGCATCGCTGACGGCGGCGACGCGGGCGATGCATCCCCGATCGGTGACGATGCCTCCACGACGGTCGACGCACCCTTTCATTGCGACCCGACGGTGCCGTTCGATTTCAACGCGGCCGTGCCCTTCAGCGAGCTCAACACGGGCTACTCCCAAGGCGGGCTGAGCTTGACGCCCGACGAGCTCACCGCAGTTTTCGTTCGCTGGGACGGAGGAGACGATCCCCAAGGGCCAAAACTGGTCCGAGTTTCTCAAAACTGGTCCGAGTTTCAGTTACACTGCAGAAGGGACGTGAGCGACGTTGCGCATAAGGTCTTTTCTGTGAACTTTCGGTTCGCAACCTAATTGGATCGCTTGTTCTCCGAAGAGGTGCATCGAGCCGCCGAGCCCACGAGAGCAGCCAGTGCTCTTTCCGTAGAGCTCCGCCATGAGCGCGCGGGCGCTCATACCCTTGGCGATGGCGATGCCGTGATCGCGGTAGGTGGTGATGACGTAGTCGTCCGTTTTTAGCGCGGCGGCTGGCGCCAACGGCGACGGCCTCCTGCCCGATGTAGAGGTGGAGAAAGCCCCCGATCTTGCCCGTCGCGTAGGCGCGCGCGGCCTCCTCTTCGAGGCGGCGGATCAAGAACATCTGGCGATAGAGCTGAGTCAGCGTCAGGGGCGCCACGTCTTGGGCGACGTCATTCATCGCGGTGAGGCGCGAGGGTAGCACCCCCCACTTGCAGCCGAGACCGGTCGCGGTGAGCTCACGCCGTGGTATCGCTGTGCCATGACACTGCACGCGGCCGTGTGGATCGACCACCACGAAGCGAAGATCTTCCATGTCGACGAGAAGGGCTTCGACCCGACGGTCGTACACCCCCACTATCACGTCAAACGCCGCTCGACGGTCACGGCCGAGCACGCTCACCCAGCGGACGCGATGCACTTCTTCCAAGAGGTCGCCAGCGCGCTCGCGGATGCCGAGGAGATCCTCGTCGTTGGGCCTGGCACCGCAAAGCTCGAGCTCATCAAGCACGTGCACAAGCACGATCACGCGCTCGAGCCGAAGATCGTAGGCGTCGAGACGGTGGACCACCCGACCGACGGCCAGCTCGTCGCGTACGTGAAGCGCTACTTCCATGCGAAGGACCGCATGCTCGGCAAGGTTTCTTGAGGCTGGGCCTCAGCCTCGGCGGAGTGGTTGCGTTTGCCTCGCTCTCGGGATGCAGCCCCGCCGCCGAGCCACCGAGTGCGACGGTTGCTCCTCCGCCCACCACATCCGCGACGAGCGAAGGGCCCGCGACGGAGAATGCGCGCTCGGACTACGAAGCCGCAGACGCGCTTCTCAGCGCCGGGAAATATGCCGAGGCGCGGGCGATGTTCGATACCGTGAAGACGAAATTCCCTTACTCCCGGGTCGCGGTGGAGGCGGAGCTTCGCATCGCACGGATCGACGAGAAGCTCGGTCGACCCGAAGCCGTCATCGAGCTCGCGACGTGGGCGAAGAACCATCCACACGATCCGCGCGCCCAAGGCCTCGGCGCGCGCGCGCAGACGGTCGGCGACACGACGTGCCACCGCGATGCCGACTGCACGACGACGACGAAGCACGATTGTTGCGATTGCTGCGCGAGCGGCCCCTACGCCACGAGCAAGACGTGGCTCGCCTGGCAGGCCGAGCAATGCGCGGCGACGCGGTGCATGGCGTGTGCGGGCGCGATGTGCCCGGCTGATTCCTCGGTGTCCCCCAGCGCTCGCTGCAACGCGGGGACGTGCGAGCTCGTTCGGTAACGCCAATCTTGAGCTATCCTTGCTGAGCGGGGTGCGGCATGAGGACCTTCTCGCTTGTAGCCATCGGAGCTTGCGTCGCGGCTTTTAGCTCGAATGACGATCTCTCTGCCGACCGCGGTGGAGAGTGCGACCAGCGACGCAGGCCCAAATGGTCCGCGTTTTCAGCTACACTGAACGAGTGGAGTAAGCGCTCTGGCGCATAACGCCTTGTCTCGACAAGACGATGCCTTGTCTGCACGAGGCGACGCGCCGTGTGAACGAGACGATGCCTTGTCCGAACAAGGCGATGTGCCGAGTGAATAAGGCGTCGTGCCGACTTCTTCGATTGGTGAAGTCAATCGTGACCTTCGGACGGGACGTCGGCGAGCGATGGGTGCTCGGCCCGGTACCGCGCCCACACGCTCATGCGGACCTGGCCGCGACCGTCGCAAAGCGCGCACACCAGCTCGCCCGGTATCGCGCCCGAGGCATTGCAGCGCTCGCAATCGGGATCGTTCAGTTTGATCTGCCCCGATGACGGCGTGGACGGGAGACGCGTGCTGTAGAAATGGGTCACGAGGCAATCTTCTTGGTCAGGACGACACGAGCGAGAGCGACTCCCGACGTGCGCTCGTCGCACGCTTCGACGCGCGCATCTGACTTCGGTGAAGAAGGCGTCACACGGACTCGGGGCGGAGTGAGCGCAGAGGGTCGGGGCGCTGCCGGAGACGCGTCATTCCCTTCGCGCTGCAGCGTCCATGCCGCAAACGCGACAAGACCGCTCACTACCGACGACCACACATGCGCACCTGCGACAGCGGGACAATGCGAGCGGTTTCCAGAGCATCGGGTTCCTTTCAGGCATCAGCGGAAACGCCTCGGAGAGTCAGCGAGACTGTGGCAAATGCGCGCAGCGGCGACAAATACGCGCCGTGGCAAGATGGTCACCGAAGCGTGTAATCGATCTCGGGGGCCCGCTCCTTGGCCCACGCGATCAACGGGCCGATCTCGACGTCACCGACAACCGTACTGCCCGCGTTGACCGCCCTGTGAAGCGTTCGATGTCGTCGAGCACGTCTACGAGCGGCCGTGGCACTCGGGAAGTATAGCGGGACGAGCTCGCACGCTCTATTTCGGTGAGAAGAGGGGGCGCAGGGCACGTATGATATCGTATTGCGTGGTTGATTCGAGCCTTCGCCAGCGCCTCGCTCTCGTGTGTGTGAGCTTGCCGCTCGAGCTCGCGGTCCTCTTCGGATCGCGCGTGAGCGGGCGCGTGCACCCGAGCAGCGACGTCGACGTGGGTGTTCTGCCGCTCGATCGGGCCTTGTCGCTCCACGACGAGCTCTCGTTTGCAGCGACCCTCTCGACGGCCGCGGACGCCGAGGTCGATCTCGTGCGCCTCGACGTGGATGACGCTCTCCTCGGTCGCGAGGTCGCGCGAACCGCCATTGCCCTCTACGAGCGCACGCCGGGTGCCTTCGCAGCGTACCGTGCACGCGCCATGTCCGTCTGGGTCGACATGAATGAGACGCTCGAGCCGCACCGTGCCCATCTGCTGCGCCGGCTGTCGACGATGGCTGCGCGATGACCAACGTCGAGCTCGTTACGAAGAAGCTCGCCGTGCTCGGGGAGCACGTGCGTCGTCTTCGCGAGCGACGGCCCGCCGATGCGGAGTCGCTGCGCCGCGATCTCGTCCTCCAAGACGCACTCGCGATGGGCATCCTCGTCGCCGTGCAAGAGTCAGCCGACATCGCGTTCCACATCGCGAGTGACGAGGGTTGGGAGCTCGGCTCGACGTATCGAGATGCGTTCGTCGTTCTCGCGCGACATGGTGTCATCGACGACATGCTCGCTGGTGAGCTCGGCGACGTTGCCCAACTGCGCAATCGAATCGCCCACGGTTACGCGAGCGTCGACGTCGAGCGGGTCTGGCGAGAGCTTCCCGTTGGGATCGCCGCGTTCGAATCGTTCACACGCGCCGTTGCGAAGCTCATCGCCCCGAAGTCGTAGTTTCGGCGTCCGATGACCGACCTGGCGAACCTGTCCTTCGAAGGCCGCGCGCGGCTGCGGTGCGCCGCGCGTGTGGACACCGACGGGCTCTGGCTCAACGAAGAGCTCGCGATGCGCCGCGACGAAATCACCCAGGCCTACGTCGAACCGATCATGCCCTCGCATCGACAAACCGGACGGCCGCTCGATCGTGACGGGGGTCACTGCGCGCGTACGAGCACGGCGCTTGCGAGCGTGGTCGTTACGGTGGTCCGTGTTCTTCGCTCGCGAACGAGTTCGTCTCGGTGAGCCGAAAGCCTTGCCGCGACGCGGCTTGCGGAGCGCTACGGCGGGATCGAGGACAAGAGCCTTGCGCTACTCCGCCGGTCGCAGTCGTCGCCACACTCGCAGGCGTGATCGACGAGCATGAGGGTGTTCTTGCGGGCCTCGCCGACGAGCGCGTCGGCTTCTCCTCGAGTTTTTGCGACGGCGAACCACGCGCCGTCATCCCGTCCCCGTGGTCGCGGCTTTCCGCTCGAATCGATGCCGGCATAACTGAACAGCGCGGTCATCGCGAGACCCGCGTCCGTGCCGTGAAACGTTCCTTCGGCGTGCCAGTCGTCGATGACCCTGATGACAGGCTCATCCCATACGATCTCGCCGTCGACGAAGCGACGACCGAGGACTACGTGAACGTCGTCGGCGTGTGGAACGAGGGCGACACCCACGAGCCGGTCATCCCTACGCGCGACGAAGTCGTGACCGATTTGAGCAACGGTGAAGTCCGGCGGTGGCGTCCACACGGAGTGGCTCTGGCACATGAGCACGCCACCCAAGCGCGCATGTGGAGGCGGACCTCCGTCGAGATCTCTCAGCGACGCTGCCGCGACGCTCGGCGCGGCCACGGTGCCGCCTTCCACATCGGCGTCGTCGTGAACGTTGACGACGACTCCATTGGCATCACCCCCTCCGTCGGGCAGGTCGACGACATGGTGGCAAGCGGCAAGCAAGCCGAAGAGAGCGAATAGTCTGCGCATTCGACTGTTGTACGGACGAAGCGCTCACAAGGTGCCTGGAAGTACTGACCGTCCCACCGAATGCGAGCTTGACCCACAAACGCGTGTGACACCCCTCCCATGCGGCGCGACGTCGACCCTTTCACCTTGGAGCGATGCGCGTGGGCGTTCGTGACCTGGACCATCGCTCACGAGCTGTCGCACCACTTCCACTGGGATGCCCTTGTGCATCCCTATGGTGTCCGCACACCAAGCTATGACTCGCTGGCATCGCCATCGCCACGCGTCCGCGCAATACGCGAATGCGAGCTTGACCCGTGGCAATGCGACGTCGCACACGCTCGCTACGAGGTGTGTCCCTCGCACGTCGAGCTCGCATGATCACCGTGCAAGCTCTCCACGCCCATCGGGTAGGTTGCACCTAGGCTCGTCGATCTCGCCCCCGCCACGTGCGAGATCCCTCCGATGCGACGCGACATCGCCCTTTTCAAGTGCAACGACGACCCGGCGTCGCGCGACTGTCCCCCGCGTCGCTGCACGCTTCCCCACGCTCGCGGCTGCCCTCGAGCGACCGAGTGAAATCGAGAAGAAACGCGCGTTTAGCGCGCACTGCGATCCTGCAAGACGACACCTGCACCCGTAGAGTGAGCCCCGACCTTGTGGAAGTGAGCCCCAACCTTGTGGAAGTGAGCCCTGTGATCATTTTCGCGTGCGACGCCTCTCGTGCGCATCAAGGGGTGCCGGTGCACGCGCACACTTGGACGATGCGTGCGAGCATTGTGACGATGTGCGCGAGCAATGTGACGGTGCGCGCAAGCACTGCGACGATGCGTACGAGCATTGTGACGGTGCTCGTGCGCACCGTGACGGTGCACGCGCGACGGCGAACTTTGTAAGCTCACGCATGCGGTGCGCGATTTGAACGGATCGCTTTGCGCGAGAAAATATGCACGCGCTCCGCTTGCACAGTGACGATGGCAGCGAGCACTGTGACGGTGCGCGCGCGCACTGTGACGATGCGACCGGACACGCCGGCGCTCGAGGCGCAAACGTACACGAGGCGATCGTCCACAGTGACGGGGCTCACTTCCACAAGGTCGGGGCTCACTTCCACAGTGCATGGGAGAGTTTACAGACTCGATCCGCAGTCTTTTCAGGCACCTACAATTTCGCGTCCGCACACGACCCTACCGAGCGGCCGCATCGGGTGAAGCATCGAAGATCGGCTCAAGCACCTTAGTTGGTTCTGCACGAGGAGACGATTCAGCGTTCGCTCGAACGCAGATCCGCTGGCCACGTCTTTGTCGTCGCGCCATCGGCGGGACGGGCGGTCATCGCATCAACGAGACGGCGGAGGCCTCAAATGGTCCGCGTTTTGAGCTACACTGAACGAGTGAGTAAGCGCTCTGGCGCACTACCCCTAGTCCGGCGATGAAGACCCACCGAGTTGTTCTTCTCGTTGTCGCCGCCGTGTCTGCCGTCGCGTCAATCGGCGGGTATCTCTTTCTCGGACCTGGGCATGGCGGAGAGCTGCCCTTGGACTTTCGGCACCTGCCGCTGATCCTGGGCGGCATCTTTGTCACCCTGTTCGCGAGCCTCAGTACGATCGCCGTTCGGCAGTTGTCTTCGGGCCGATGGTCGCACGTTGCCATCTACGTCGTGTCCGCGGGCCTCGCCGTGGTTGGCACGTACATCTTGGCGGAGGCGGGCCTCTACGACTGGATCGATCGCCGCATTACGGATATCGAGCACGAGATCGAAGGAAGGACATCGTCCAGTCGCTTGCGCCTGGCTCAATCCGCAGGGGCGGTCACATCGCCGTCGATGGCGCGGCCGAGCGATCGGATGCTCTAATCGTCGCCCGCGTCCGATGCGCCGTATAGCCCCGGTACGAGCGCAGGGCCACACGTGACGAGGAGCGAAACGCAATCGAGCGACAGGTTGAAAGTCGAAGAAGCAGCCTGCTGAGATGCTGGCGTGCACGTCGGATAGTCTCCCATCTCGCTCTTCAGTCCTTGTATTTCTTGCTGGAGACACTTCGTGTGCTCGCATGCCGCTGCGTCGGGCAGCAGCACGTCCGAGCGGGGAGAGGTCGGTCGTCGCGTCGACACACAGCGAAGCATTGGTCAGCGCGGGAAGAGCGGCGAGCTCGTCGAGACCGGTCCATGCGACGGCGTCGGCCTGGCCGGTCTCGAAGATCGTAAGGTTTTTCGCGACGCCAATGCCGCGGAGATCAACGGAGGCGACGTCGTTCTCTTTGTAGAGCCGAACACGTGTCGTGGTTGCAGTGACCGATACCGTGCACGCACTGCCATCTCGTTTGGTGACCGCCAGCCGCATGCAAGGTCTACGGCACCCTCGATGGTGCGCCCTTCACCGGTTGCGCTTCGATGAGATCGGCTGCCCGGTTTGGGGGTTGATCATCGTGCGGGGCTTCTGGCTGCTCTTTGCCTTCAGTGGCGATGACACGAGGTCACCGTAAAGGTCGCCCACGATTTCCTCGGCGATGGCGCCTTGGTCTTCCACCTTCGTCTTCGTGAGCTTGTTCTTCACGAGCGCGATCTCGACCCCGTCCTCGCCAGGCGCGGTTCCATCGTTCACGAGCCGTAGTGCGCCTTTGGCTACGCCCGTGTCTCTCGCGGCGTGAAGCAGTGCAGCCAGTGGGTAAGCGAGCTCCAAGGTCGACTTGTCGAGGAGCAGACAGATGCGCACGGACGTGACGCCATCGTGCTCGTCGACGTGATGGACGGTCTCTGGCCCGTGGTACGCCGCACCCTTCAAGACCTTGGTCAAGGTGTCGCCCTCGGAGAACGGCTGACCGAACGATTCCTCGAGACCCGCATCGTCGAGTCCCGACCATCCCGCGGCGAGCTTGGACGCTCCCGCCTTCTGCTCGCTCACCTTCTTCCAGGCGGCGGCCGGCATCGTGAGTTTGAGATCGACGAAGTAGCCCCAGCTCATGAGAGCCGAGCTTACCAACCCGACCTCATTTCAGTCCATACGAACCATCATCGCGTTGGTGGCTGACCCACCGGTGCGGGTTGGCGCACGCCTCGGCGACGGTTCGAAGCTCGCTCTTCCAGCCGTCGCCCTCCACCTGCGCAAGCGCAACGGCCGCGCCGGCCCGGAGCGACGGCGACGCGGACGCATCGCGCACGACTTGGAGCAACTGCTCTTCGGAGAGCCCGGCGCTCCGGTACCCCGCGCCCTGCGACGCACTGAGCGCGCGGATCTGACGCACCCACTCTCGCGCGGTCCTCCCGCCGCGCGCGAGCGCGAGGGCGCGGTCGGCGGGCGATTCGGGCGATTGGATCGCTTGTTCTCCGGAGATCGCCCAGAACATCACCTTCGAGAACACCGTCAGCCGCGACTGAAGGTAGGCACGCGACTCCTCCTCGTTCGACGTCGCGCTCCATGCCGCGCGCATCGATCGCCTGGACCTCCCAGGTTCCACCATCTCGTCCACGTTGCGCGCGACGATGCCACAACGGGTGGCAGTTCACGCGATTTCACGTCATGCCAGGTCGCGCAGGTTGCGCTCGACAGTCTTTGCGAGCTTGCTGACCCGTGCGTGGAGCCAGACGCCGAACGCGACGGGCTTGGCGCCGGACTTCGCGAGCTTGGGGGCGCCCTCGCCGAACGCGACGATCGGGTGTTCGCCGGTCGGCGACGACGTGCGGGTGTCGAACGCGAACGACTTGTCGTCGTGCCAGCCGCCGGCGAACACGTGCAGCACGGCGAGCTCGCGCTGCTTGGTCGCAGCGATCAAGCCGTCCAGGTCGTAGAGCTGCTCGCCGATCTCCAAGCAGCTCCAGCCGCCGCCACTGACGTTACCGCAATAAAACATCTCGAGATCGGCGTCGGCCTCGTTGCCGATGACCCACGTGATCGAGCCGTATGTGCGTACGAAGTACTGCCAGCTCGACTCGCCACGTCGCGGCGCGCCAGGCTTGGCCGACCGCCACCGGCCGAGGCGCTTGCGGTGCATGGACACGAAGTACTTCGCGTGGCCTTCGCTGGCCTCGATGCGCGCGCGATCGGCCTTGGCGTCGACGAGCTCGGCCACGAAGTGGTGCGCGGGGAGCCGGTCGTGGAGGTCGCGAAGCATCGCGATCGCGGTGTCGACCGCCGCATATGCGTTGTTCGGGACAGCGAACGTCGGGCGCTTCGCGATCGTGGCTCGCTTGCTCGCGCCGCGCACCGTCGGTGGCTTGGGGTTGGCGTAGCTCGCCTTCGTAAGCTCGATCAAGCGGAGCGCGTAGCCGGTCTTGCGCTGCGCCGCGATCCGCTGCTCGGCGAGCGCGATCGCGGCGGTGCGTGTCGCGCGTTTGGTCTCATTCCGACAGTCCTCGACAACAACGTTGCCGTCGACGTGTACGGTCCACTTGCCGCCCTTGCGATACTCGCGCACGGTCACGCGCTGCGGCGTGGCGTTCCACGGCGTGCCGTCCCGGAAGCCGAGCGCGCGATAGCGCGCGAGCACACCGTCGACTTCGGCCGCAGCGATCATAGTCGTCACGAGGTCGCCGTTGAGCAGACCGCGGCGCAGTACCGCGCGCTCGCCGTAGGTCTCGACATCGACGAACAGCTGCTTGTCGACCACGTACAGGGTATGGCGTGCTGCCTGGGGTCCCGGCGGCGCGATCACACGTTCGCGCTTGGCCAGCCTGCCCTGGCTGGAGATCTGGACGTTGTACTTGGCGTCCCAGAACCACACCTCGTCGTCGCGATCGAGATGCGGCTCGGTGTAATAGACTGCCGCGCCACCGTTGAGCCGCTCGAGTCGCTTCCAGTCGTAGGCCATCGCGCCATCATACCGTCATGGCTAGCCCGGGAACGCCCGCAGATCGAACGCTTCGTCCTCCGTGCGCCGCTCGAGACCGGCGCTGCTGCGCCATGACCGCGCCGCGCCGCACGCCAGGCAGATCGTGATGTCGCGGCCGCCCGCTTTGGTTGGACGCTGTCCCGCTTTGGTTGGACGCCGTCCCGCTCTGGTTGGACGCCGTCCCGCTCTAGTTGGACGACGTCCCGCTCTAGTTGGACGACGTCCCGCTCTTGTTTCAGGCCGTCCGCTCTTGTTTCGGTGCAGGACAACACATCGCTTGCACATCAACGGCGCTGCAGGACAGAAGTCGCCGCGCACAGTGACCCGCGCCGCGTGATTGTCATTTGGGCGAGCCTACGGAGTCTCTGTTCGATTCAGCACGTCTGCGATGAAATCCTCGGCGCGCACGCCGCGGACGCTGGCCTGCGCGGGAACGATGACGCGCTCGCGCAGCACGTCGACCGCGACGCCCTTCACGTCCGCGGGTATGACGTACTTACGTCCGGCGCGCACCGCATATGCCATGGCGCTGTCGACGACGTCCTGCTCCGACTGCGCGGTCGCGCCGAGCGCAGTGATGAACGCGTGCACGTACTCCCGAACTTTGGGGTCGACGTACGTTGCGTTCGGATTCACGCGGACGACGATCTCCACCTCCGTCCCTTCGGGCAGATCCGTCGGGTCGTCGAACACCCACTTGCCGTTCTTCACACGTGCTCGCATTCCGAATGCAATGGTACCGCAGATCAGTGGCCGAAGCGGTCATCGTCGGACAGCACGTCACGGCGGCGGAGGTGCAGATCCGCCGCCACCGCTACCGGATGCGTTAGCCCGGCAACCCAAGGCGATTGGTTCGGCTGCACGACGCTCGGCGTCATGTATCGCGACGGAAGCGGTGTGCCGCGCGACTACGCGAAGGCGCTCTCACTGCTCGAGCCGTACTGCCCGAACGTTCCCTACGCGTGCGACAACGTGGGCGCTCTCTACGAGCTCGGGTGGGGCGTCACGAAGGACGAAGCCAAGGCCGTCAGCTTCCTCACCGACCGCCGACGGCTGCAATGCCGCCGGCTGGTTGGCGCACACGGGGGACGGAGCTCCTCAGGACGACGTGCGGGCGGTATCGTTCTTTCAGCGCGCGTGCGACGGTGGCAACGGTTTCGGTTGCACGAACCTCGGCGCACGATTCGCGAAGGGCGAGGGCGTCGAAGGACTTGGTGCGGGCGGCGCGGCTGTACGAAAAAGGGTGCAACGCGGGCGAGGGCCACGGCTGCTCGGACCTCGCGCGAGCATTCGAGAAGGGCACCGGTGTTGCGAAGGACCCCGCCGTTGCGAAGGAGCTCTACCAACGCGCCTGCGCGGCTGGGCACACGCCGTCTTGCTCGCGCAAGTCGCCGTAACGCCGCCGCTGCTGCGCTCGAGCTCGACGGATCCGCGTACGCCGGCGGGACGTGCTGCATGGGATGTAGCAACGCCGAGCGGATTCGCAGCTTGAGATCTCACGCGAAGATGACAAGATTGCCGACATGCGAGTCGTCGGCAAGCGCACGCACGGCACCGGGGACCAACGGGGTCTCGACGCGCTCGTCTCGAGGTACGGCGGCGGCGCGCCGAAGGGTGTGTTTCGTTACCGCAACCAGGAAGAAGCCAACCGAGATTGGGACCGATGGACGAGCGAACGCGTGCGGCGACGCATGACGACGTCCGCACGATAGCGGCGCTCCTCGACGCCGAGCAGGTGGAGTACGCGCTCATCGGGCGGCTACGCGCTGGCCCTTCAAGGCATCGTCCGGCTGACCGAAGACGTCGACGTGCTCGTCGAGCCGACGATCGAGAACGCGCGCCGCTGGGTGAGGGCCCTCTCGAAGCTGCCGGACGGCGCGGCGAAGGAGCTCGCGAACGACGACACGCTTCATGCGGAGGTTTACGCCATTCGCATCAACGACGAGTTCACCGTGGACGTCATGAACTCCGCATCGGGCTTCACGTGGGCGCAGCTCCTCCCGTATCGAAAGCGGGTCGACGGCATCCAAGTGTTGTCGCTCGAAGGTCTGCTCAAGATGAAGGAGCACGGTCGCCTCAAGGACCAGGCGGACGCTGAAGCGATTCGTCGCGCTCTTGGCATCGACGACGAGGGGTAAACCTCACCTTGCAGCCGTAGAACCACGACGATGAATCCTCTCCGCTCGGTCGTGGCGCTGACCATCGGCCTCGCCGCGTGCAGCGCGCCTTCCGGTGCCGGCCAGTCGAGTCATGCCTCACCGTGACGCTCGAGCATGCCGAGCTTGTGCGCCATGGCCCTGTGTACCCGCTCGATCAGGGTACGTCGACGAGGATGGGTGTGAGGCTCCAGTCCTCCCCTGTGAGCGTCGAGTACATCGTCATCGCGCCGTGCGAGCCGGATGACGTTCCACTCGGCACACTCAAGGTCACGGTCGTCGTCGCGCCGTTCGTGAGCATCACGACGGGCGGCTCTCCACCATCGTAGGCGCCGAAGTCGAACGGCGAGAAGTCTCCTTGGATGTACGCAGGCTGCGCGGCGACGACCCACGCCGGCGTCGGCGCGCTCGACCAACCTTCCACCGTGATCGTCGTCGACTGCCCCGCGGGCAAGCTGATGACGGCCGCCGACGTGCCGACGTACGGCTCGTTCATCGGGTTGGGCTCGCACGGATCGGCGTTGCCCAGTGCGGCAGTCACGTTCGACCACACGCGCTGCACCTGGAAGCCCGAGTCGATGATGCTCTTCGAGACGCAGAGGTCTGCGATCTCGCCGTCGAGGTAGTGCCACGGGCTCGCGGGATCGCCGATGACGTACGCCGGCGTCATCGGAAACGGATCCGTCGCGGCCTCGATGATCTCGTGCGACGCCTCTTGCTCGACGTCTTGCTGCTCGCTCTGGCCTTGCGGGCGATAGTCGCAGCCGGTCGAGATGGTCGCGTACGGCACCTCGAACGTTCCGCCATCCACCGCGAGATCGAACGCGCCGTGCCAGCCGGTGCACGACGTCGCGAACGCATCCACGTACGTCTTCGTCGTGCTCGGGTAATAGACGACGTACACGTAGTCGCTCGACGCGCCTGGAGGCGTCGGGAGCGTGCCGTCCGCGATCCGCGCGCGAAGAAGTTGCTCGACGTCGACGGACATGACCGATGCCGGCAGTGCATCGCCGAGCACGACGCTCGCGACGGCGGCGCCCAATCCGACGCCGTATTGCGCGCCGACCGCGGTGAGCCAGTCGGACGAGGCGACCCAGCTCCCGAACGCCACGACGTCTGCTTCGTACGCGTACCCCGTGAACGTGACCGTGACGAGCTGCGGGCTCGTCAGAATCGGACCGCCGTTGTTCGGGACCTGCGGAAACGCGTGAACGGCGGCAGCGTCCGCGTCTGTGGTGGCGCGGTCATCAGCGGTGTCGGCTCCAGCGTCGTCGTGCGCTGCGTTGTTGGTTTCGCAAGCCGTCACCACGACGAGTGCGGGAAGGAGGCGCGCGAGCCGTGAATGACGTGGCACTCGAAGAGGGTAGCAGCCAACGCGGGACGCGAGCGTTGACGCGAAGGTGCTCGTGGGTTTCCATTCCCCACGACGCGTACGAAGCTGCTCGCCTTTTTCGTGACTTGCGCTCTTCTTCCTCCCCAAGTCGGGGCGGTCCGACGCCAGCGAGGGACGATGTCGCGTCCACCGAACGGCAGCGGCGTGCTCGTCGTGCCCCAATGATGCGCGCGTCGATTCGGATCGCGCGCGTGCTTTGGTCCCGCTACGCGCTCG
>Ga0302326_10012327_pt1 | contig 18255 bp, 8 predicted proteins | sample Palsa_T0_3_FD_202264 | JGI IMG/M metagenome (GOLD analysis project Ga0302326, IMG submission 202264) | Peat permafrost microbial communities from Stordalen Mire near Abisko, Sweden - Palsa_T0_3 | ecosystem: Environmental > Terrestrial > Soil > Palsa > Peat permafrost | place: Sweden: Abisko...
ACGAACCTTTATCCGTTTCATCTGTTCGATCATCGGTAGCTCCCATGCGGCAGTGGCCGCTTGTCTCTCATTACCTTCTCCCACAGAAACCCTCAACGGCCGCAACTAGTCGCGCTCGTCGCGTACAAAATCCCCACGCACAAAAAGTTGCGATCCTGTTTCAAAAAGCAGGCGCCCGCTGCACGCACAAATCTTTTGCGCGATAATGCCTGCGTGCTCTCTCGTCGTGGTTTTTTGCAGTCCGTAACTCTCTCGGCCGCGGCCGCAACTCTGCCGCGCCGGGTGTTGTCCGCAACTGACACGGCACCTGCCACCCGCCTGGATATCTTTCCTTATTCGGCGGTCACACTGGCGCCCGGCCCGCTGCTCACCCAGATGCAGCAATCCCAACATCTTCTTTTGCAACTGGACGATGACAGCCTTCTTTACCCATTCCGCAAGATGGAGTCGCTGCCCACGCCCGGGACTTCACTCGCGGGTTGGTACGCGGCCGACGGCTTCGCCCCGGGCCATGCCTTCGGACAATGGATTTCTGCGCTGTCGCATAACTACGCCGCTACGGGCGATCAACAGGCTCGCGCGAAGGTTGGGCGGTTGATTGCGCTCCATGCCGACACACTCCGCCCGGACGGAAAATTCTTCCGCGACAATCATTTCCCCGCTTACACTTACGACAAATTGCTTCGCGGGCTGATGGATGCACACACCCTGGCGGGCGATCCGCTGGCACTGCCCACAATGCAACGCCTGAGCGCGATCGCCGCACCAACACTGCCGAAGGCGGCCATCAGCCGCAACGAGATGTGCGCGCTCCCGCAGGATCCCCACCAATATTGTTACGACGAAAGCTATACTCTTTCAGAAAATCAGTTCCTCGCCTGGAAGCTGACGCACGACCCCCGCTATCTGGCCACGGGCGAACGCCTACTCAACGTCAGGCAGTTTTTTGACCCTCTTGCGCAAGGCCAGAACGCCCTGATCAAGCAACACGCATACTCCCATATGAACCAGCTAAGCTCCGGCGCGCAGGCTTATCTGACGCTCGGCGAAGATAAATATCTTCGCGCTGTTACAAATGGATTTCGCTTCGTTGAGCAACAGAGCTTCGCCACCGGCGGGTGGGGGCCAAATGAAGAGTTCGTCGATCCCGCTACTGACCAACTTGCGCAAGCGCTCGCATCCACTCATCGCGGCTTCGAAACTCCATGTGGCAGCTATGCGCACCTAAAACTTGGCCGCTACCTGCTCAGCATTACCGAGGACCCGCACTACGGCGACTCCATGGAGCGCGTCCTATACAACACGGTCATGGGCGCGATTCCCATTCAACCCGATGGCCATGCCTTTTACTATTCCGACTATAACTGGGGCTCGACTAAAACTTTCTTTTCCGAGCGCTGGCCCTGCTGCTCGGGCACTTTGCCATTAGTTGCCACCGACTATGGCATCAGCAGTTACTTCCGATCGCCTGCCGGAGTAACAGTGAACTTATATATCCCCTCGACTTTGAACTGGACATCCAGCAATGGTACGCGTCTAGCACTTACACAATCGGGCGATTATCCATTCCAGCCAGAAGTAACTTTCAGGATTTCCACTTCTCGTCCTGCCCGCTTCACCTTCCGCTTCCGTATACCGGCCTGGGCGAAAGGGGCTGAGCTTAGGGTCAACAGCGAGCGCGCCGCGGCTGTCACCTCCGGAACATTCGCAGAACTGACGCGCGAGTGGCAAAACAACGACCACATCGAGCTGACCCTGCCGCTAACTATGCGAACAGAACAACTCAACTCGCAACACCCCGAGATAGCCGCGCTTGTTCGCGGACCAGTCTGCTTATTCGCACTTACGAATCAAGGCGATAAAATTTTGGTCACGGGCGAGCAGTTAGTCGCCGCAGCGCCCACCGCAGCAAGCCATCGTGAGTTCCATGTCGAGAAGGACGGCGGCGCACTGAAGATGATTCCATTCTCCAGTCTCGTTCTGGACGACAGATATTCGCTGTATCTCAGGCTGCGTAGTACTTAGGAGGGAATTGGCTCAGCTCAGGCAATATTCATTTTTCGCTGCAGCTCTTCCAGGCTTAGTCCTTTGGTCTCCGGGAATATCGTAGCCACAGTGACAAACTGCAGCAGCATCATTGCGGCAAAGAAATAAAACGGCCAAGCCCCGCCGCCCAGCCCCCGCACCTGGGGAAATGAATACGCGATTACTGCATTCGCCAGCCAGTGCGTCAGGCTACCCAGGCTCTGCCCTTTCGCGCGTACACGATTCGGAAAAATTTCACTCAGATACACCCAGACCACAGCTCCCTGGCTTACCGCGAAGGCCGCGATGAATCCCATCAACATCCAGACCAGCAGGTCCTGGTGTGCCTGCGTCGCGAAAATGACGCCGACTCCCGCCAAGGCAATCGCCATACCGATCGCGCCGATCAACAAGAGCGTTTTGCGTCCCAGCCGATCAATCAGAGACATACCAATGATCGTGAACACCAGATTCACGGCGCCAACATACACCGCGCTTCGGCCCGCCGTTGCCGTTGAAAATCCTGCCTTCATGAAAATATCGTTGACGTAATAAAGAATCGCGTTGATTCCCGACAGCTGATTGAAGAGCGCAATGATGATCGCCAATATCACCGGCTTCATGTACTTGCGCTGGAACAATGCCTCGTGCAGCGCCGACTTCTCGAAGTGGATCGAGTCCTGAATTTCTTTAAGTTCGGCCTCGGTGTTTGGCGTGCCCATCATTTGCAGAACCTGCCGCGCTTCATCAATCCTGTTTCGCGTAACCAGCCAACGCGAGCTGCGCGGAATCGTATATAGCAAAACCAGGAACATCGCCGCCGGCAGTGCCGCGATTCCTAATTGCCACCGCCATGCATCCGCCGAATTTTCAGGGTGGGCAATAAAATGTGCGGCTATCACTGAGTTGGATAGATAGGCGAGTAATATGCCGATCACGATATTCAGTTGAAATACACCCACTAACCGCCCGCGCCACTTAGCTGGCGCTATCTCGGCGATATAGACCGGTCCGAGGACGCTGGAACCGCCAATTCCCAAGCCACCGATGAATCGAAATGCCAGCAGCATTGGCCAATTCAGCGCAAAGCCGCAGCCGAGTGCGGAAATGACATACAGCACCGCCATGATACGAAGCGTTTCGCGGCCGCCGAGCCGTTGACCGAGCACGCCGGAAAACATCGCGCCCAGAACGGTGCCCACCAGCGCGATGGCTACGGTTACGCCCAGCTCTTTTTCTGACAGCGAATACACCATTGATAACTGCGACGTCGTCCCTGCGATCACCGCTGTATCAAAGCCGAAGAGTAATCCGCCGAGCGCGCCCACGACCGTGCTGCGCATCAGGTAACCGTTCAATGCCATGTCTTTCCTCGCAGCGAACGGTAACAGGTTTTACTGCCGTGTCGCAATGCTGCAATTCAACATCAGCTTGCCGCGATTTCCGGCGACGGCTGGAATGGCCATTCTTTCCGCCGCCGTGCCCGGAGCAGAAACAGCGCCACCACCGCGGCCGCCAACACACTGCCGCGCGCCACCAGCGCCGCCTTGTCCGCAAGCACGAGCACGAACCCACCCAGTGCCACCAAGGCAGGCACAGGATAGAGCCACATGCGGAATGGCCGCCGGACTTCCGGCCTGTAACGGCGCAGCCAAAGCAGTCCGACGGCCTGCAATCCGAACTGCAGCACGATTCGAACCACCACCAGCGCCGCGATAACTTCACCCACACTCAGGAAGCAGAACGCAAACGTCACCGCGCCCAGCAACATTACGGCGCGCGCAGGAAAGGACTCTGTCGGATGCAGTTGCGCGAGCCCACGCGGCAGGTTTCCATCACGCGCCGCCGCGAACACGATTCGCGAATACCCGGTGAGCAACGCAAACACACTCGCCAGCGCGGTCCAGATGACCAATAACGCCATTGCCTGTCCCGCGCGATGTCCATACAGCCGCTCTATGAACACGGACGCGATGTCCAGCCGCTGCAACTGCGCTCCTGATGTCACCTCGCGCCATGGCAAGACGGCCAGCACACTGACGTTCATCAGGACGTAGAGCAGCATGACTACGCCGATCGAAATCAGCATCGCGCGCGGAATATTTCGCTCCGGTTGCCGGACTTCTTCGCCCAGAAACGCAACGTTGTAATAGCCCCAGTAGTCGTACAGTGCCAGCAACAGCCCCGCTGCCAGAGCACTGTGCAGACCATGCCAGCGCAAACTATCGCGCCATGCCCCAGCCGGCACATTACGTAACAGTGCGGGATCAAAATGCGTCAGCCCGGACATGATCATGACTCCGAGCGTTACCACAACTCCGCCTAACAACCATTTCGCCAGCCGGCCGATGGAGTCAACCCGGCGATAGACGAGCCCGGTCACGAAAATTGCTGCCACGGCAGCCACCAGCGTCGATCCCGAAATCTGGAGCGACAAGTGAACCGGCCCGAAGAACCAGAAGCCAGCCGCCGGCGCTACAATTTCTTTTTGTAACCGGGGAAATACATATCCCATGTATTTGCTCAGCCCAATGCACCCACTCGCCATAGATAGCGGTGCACTGACGAGCACCTGCGCCGCAAACAAAAATCCCAGCAACCGCCCCCAGTGCGGCCCAAACATCCGCCGCAGATATGCATATGTCCCACCGGCCTCAGGAAAACTTGCTGCCAGCTCAGCCCAAACCAGGGCATCGCACACGGCCAGCACGCCGCCAGCCACCCACGCCAACACGGCCGGCGGCCCGCCCATCGCCGCCACGATGAGTGGCAGCGTCAGAAACGGTCCCACGCCCACCATGTCGTTGATGTTGAGCGCGACCGCTGCTCCCAGCCCCAGCCGCCCCTCCGAACGCCCGCCCTGCCCGGCTTCCTTCATTGCACTCTGCCTTCTCCCGTCAGGTGGTCGTCCGCTTCGCCCCAGCATAGCGGCCCCGTTGTTGGCATGAAACCCTTCCACTCACTTTGTTACGAAATCCAAGCACCGCCCGCTATAATCGTCTTTCCCTGACCATGACCTTGCACCTCCGCATGCTGCACTGCTTCACTCGCTGTTCCTCGACTTCTTTTCACCGGGCCCTCTGATGAATCCGCTACATACAAATGCCTGGATCGCTCCGTTCCTGGAGTTCCTCATGGTCCTCGTCATTCTTTACGGCGTCCCCGCGATTGTGCTCGCCTTCGCTGCGCGCCGCACCGGGGCGGGACTCGTCCTGGCCGCGTCGCCTCGCGTGCAAATGCCCTTTCAACCTTATATGGAAGGCCTCCGCGGGCTCATGGCCATCAATGTCTTCATGGTCCACGGCGCTGCGCTGCATGCGTTTCTTCACGGTGGTCCATTCTTCCCCGCGTCCGACTTCCACCGCCAGATCGGTGTCTCCGCCGTCTGCCTGTTCTTCTTTATGACCGGCTACCTGCTCTGGAAGGGCATCATCGATCGCCCGCAATTTTCACGCACCCGCTATCTTCGCGGACGCTTTCTCCGCACCTGGCCCCTCTACAGCGTTGCCATCACGTTCGTCTTTCTGTTTGCTCTCGCCCAAACCGGTTTTCATATCATGGTGCCGCTGCCTAAATTCATCTTCAGCTATATCGGCTGGCTCGCCTTTGCTCTGCCGATGGGCGCTGGCAACGCCATCAACGGCATCCATGACATCACTAGCCTGGGCGCTGGCGTTTTCTGGACGCTGCAGATGGATTGGCTCTACTACCTGATTCTTCCCTTCCTCATCTGGTTCACGCGTCGCAGCTGGCGGCTGCTGCTCATTCTTATTCCCGCTGGTGTGGCTTACAAAGTGCTTCACCTTCATGCGCTCCACGGCGCGCTCGCCCGCCTGGCGATTTTCTCCACGTTTTTCTTCTGGTGCTTCTGCTTTGGCATGGTCGCCGCCGTTATCAAAACCCGCTGGCCGGAGTGGCACTGGGCCCGCACTCGCTCTGCTTCCGCTGTTGCCATCGCAATCTATGTCATCACCCTCTGTTTCATCCCTCCAGCCTGGGGACGATATGAATCTCTTCTACTGTTTCCCTTCTTCCTGCTGATCGCGTACGGCGCGGACTTTTTCGGCTTGCTGAATACCGCGGCGGCGATTTTCATGGGCAGAATCAGCTATAGCATCTACCTGCTCCACGCCATCGTCCTCTTCTCCTTTGTCTGGGCCGCAGGATCTCGTCTGCATCTGGAGGCGCTCAGCTGGCCCCTCTTCTGGCTCGCGATCACGCCGCTCGGCCTGCTCGCCATCGGTGTCTCCACCTTCACACACCGGTGGATTGAGATGCCTTTCAATGCGCTCGGCCGGCCGCGCCCAGCCTCGGATGCAATCCCTTCGCCCGCCAATGCCACCGCGGAGCAGATTCGCGTTGCCCTTCAGGAAGAAGCTTCCGAACTCCCCGGTATGGCAGAAGCGGAAATTGAGCTCCCGTTGAAAAGGTGATGATAATCGTGTTTCCGATGTTACTGCTTCATCCAATCGAGATAGCGAGTTAGTAAGTCGAACTCTTTAGCGTTCCGAGATTGTCTAACTCTTTTACTTCTGGCGAGCAGGAAGCGAGAAGCCCTGGGGCAGCCAGTCCTTAGGCCAGACCGGTAACATCGTCTTCGGATCGCTCTGCCACAGCTTGGCCTGCTGCGTCCAGGTCGGCTCGCCGGACCTTTGCTTTGCCGCCCATCGGGCGTAGTAGAAATAGTCCCCTGTCCCCGCAAGCAGAAACATGGCCAATAAAATATTTGCCGTAACTCGCCGGGCTTTTGGTAATGCCACCTTCGTGGATGTCAAAAGCAAGCTGCTCGCGATGAGAAACGTACTCGGAAAGACATACCGCTCGTCCAGATGATACGTGCCTCCCACCGCGCCATACATGGCAAACGCCGCCAGCCACAAAGCTATCGCCAGCAGCCACCACGGCATACGGTCGTCCCTATCCGCCGTCAGGAAAAACAACGCGGCGATCGCTGCCAGATCAACGATTGCCCAGGTCAATAGAAATGGCAGCGACAGTGAGAAGTGCGGAAGACCACCGGCTGGCAAAATCCGGTTGGTGCTGTTCAGGACGATCGCGTATCCCAACGCTCGTCCCAGCCGCCCTGATATTGGTGCGACAAGAAAATTGACCAGGAAGATCGGGGCCACTCCCGACAATTGGAAATTGGTGCGCCGCATTCCGGCATGCAATGCCTCGAAGACAACGAACATCTGTACGCAAGCACATGACACCACGATGGCTGCCTGCAATAGGGATGCCCTGGTTTTTGTAAGCAGTGCCCGCACCAGAAAAAATGGAGCCAGCGAAGCTGTCATCGGTCCGGTTAGAGATGCCAGGAGCAAAACTGCGCCCCGGAAGATCCGCAGCCGGTCAGGCCGCGACATAAGTATGACTCCTGCACAAATCACGAGATAGAACTGGCTGTTAATGGTGTTCAACCAGCTCTCCATCCCCACTCCGACCAGCAGGATCGCCAGCGCAATGGCGCGGCTGATGAGCGTTCGCAAAAGTTCGCACTGCACGACGAGATATCCTGCCAGCAGTTGCATGAGAAATGCGCACCAGCTCATCACCAGGGCCGCCGCCGGCAACGGAAACGCACGTGCTGCCAACAATGCGCTGAAGTCAGGCCAGATCGAGAGATACCCGAGATGCGAAGCGAAGAGACTCGACACGATCGGACCCGACCATGCTCCTCGCAGGTACACCGGACCTTCCTCCGCCCAAAGCCGCCCATGTGTCAGCAGCCACGGATAGCGCAGGAATATCAGCAAGCCATACGCGGCAAGCAGCGCCGCGTTGTTCTTACTCGAAAGCTGGCCGGGTCTGGGTGGAGTGGCTGTCAATGAATGCTCTTTATCCTAAGTGCCACGAGCGTTGTCATCCTCAACTTACTGCAGTGCCTGAAGCTCCCGCTTGGCGTCCACGACGGGCTTCAAATCAGCGTCCGCATCTTTCCAATCGGCCAGAAATGCCTGATACGCCGCCTTGGCCGCGGCCTTGTCATTCGCCATCGCGTAGGCTCGCGCCATCCCTAACTCGGCCAGCGGGTAGCTCAGCGTCGTGCTCGCATTTTGATTTACAATTGCCCCACCCAAATAAGCTCCACGGTGGTTACGAATTTTTTGGAAGTCCAGAATCGCCTGTGCCGGCTGGTTCAATTTCAAATGCGCAAGCCCGCGAATATAGGGGGCCAATGACACGAGGTCATACGCCTCGTGCCCCTGCAACGTAACAAGCGCCTGTTCCGGCTCGTCCTTTTCCAAAGCGGCCGTCGCCAGCACGACTGGAGCATAAACATTGCTGACCAGCGAATCGCTCGGCCAGGTCTTCGTCATCGTCGCCGACAAGCTGTTCGCACTCGCGGAATCCCCGCACAGCGCCAGGGCCTCGGCGGCGGTGTATGTCGTGATCCGCTCATGGTCCAGCGCCAGCGCGCGCTTCGCCGACGGGCGCACGTCCACGCAATTTTCCACTAATGCCAGATCGTGCGCTTCATAGGCGACAATTGGTCCGGCAGAATCATTCAGCTTCTGGCCCAGCGCCAGCTCCAGCGCCCGCTGCCACATTTGCACTGCCTGTGCCATATGGCCGTCTGCCTCATACAGCCACGCTACAGCCTCTACCAACTGAAATTCGTCTGGCTTGCCTAACTCCGCCCGCAGTTGCTTATCGATTTCGCTCTTGTCGCCGGCCAGGAACGCCGCCAGCATAATCGTCTGATTCAAATTTGTGTTGAATCCCTGCAGGTGCACCTGGTTTTTGCGATACAGGTCCAGCGCCTCCTGGGGACGGTCCAGCCCAATCAGCACATCCATCATATTGATGTAACTCGATGCCCGGTTTGGATCGACCGTCATAGTCTGCTGCGCAAACTGCAACGACGGCTGGAACCGGCCGCTGTTCATGTACATCACCGTCAGGTTATTCGCCGCAACGCCGTCGCCCGGATAAAGCTGGAGATATAAATTCAGCGCATCTGTCGCCTTCTCGATATCTCCTAATGCATCTGAGTAATAGCGGCTCGAGATATACAGCCTCTCGCGCTCACTTACATTCTTGGATAACTCGAATGCCTTCGTTGAGTAAGCCGTCGCCTTCTGCATCGCGCCCAGGTTGTAATACACCGTGCCCAGCCGCGCATAAGCCATCGCAAAATTCGGGTCTATCTCGATCGCATGCTGGTAATACCCCTCGGCCTGCGGCATCTCATTGCCCCGCTCGTGCTCCTGCTCGCCCAGCGCATACGCGCGAAACGCCTCCAGCGACTTCGTCGTCGCCTGCCCCAGTGGCGTGTCCAGCTTTTGAATACTCGCCAGGCTCTCGCCCAGCCGTCCGCGCATTGCCGTCGCGGCCTTGTCCAGCGCTCCCAGAACATCTTCCTTCGTCGCCGCCGTCGCCTGCTCGCGCGCGAACGTGTCGCCGTTGTTCGTGTTCACCGCATCGATGGTGATCACATATTCCTTGCCGAGCTGCGCGATCGTTCCTGTCAGCAACGCCTTGTATCCCTCGCGCTGGCCAATCTCGCGAGCAATTTGCGGCGTCACCTTCTCGTCCGGTGACAGCCCGAGATACTGCAGCCCCTGCCGCAAATGCTGGTCGCTCACAATATTTACGAACGGCGACTGCTCCAGCTGAATCGCCAGCGCCTCTTTCAGCGTCGCGTCGAACACAGGGTCGCCCGTCTTGTTATCAAAATCAGCGAGGATGATGGAGTCCCGCTCCTGCAGCGTGCCGCCAGCATTGCCTTTGCCGCTCAACGCCGCCGGATGCTGCCGCTGCCACAGCCACCAGCCGCCGCCGACCACTAGCAGCGCGATGACCACCATCGCAAGGTATCCCAGTGCGCGACTGGTGCCGAATTTCTTTGCCGGCTCAGCAATTTCCGGCCCACGCGGCACGCTGCCTAATCCGCTCGGCGCCAGGTTTCCGTCACTTCCGCTGATGCCGGTGCGCTGAATCCCCAGCAGCCGCTCCATGTCCCCATGCAGCGCGCCCGCGCTCTGGTATCGCTCCACCCGCTCCTTCGCCAGCAGGCGCCGCACAATCGCATCGAAGCCCGGCGGCAGCTCCGGCCGTATCGAACTCGCCGGCGGCGGCTCTTTCGTCAGCAGCGCGACAAAAATCTCGGCCGCCGACTGTCCGCGGAACGGGACCTGGCCTGTCGCTGCCTCGTACACCACAGTACCGAGCGAAAATAAATCCGTTCGCGCATCCAGTTGCTCGCCCTTGGCCTGCTCGGGGGACATGTAAGCTACCGTTCCCACCGTCGATCCCGGACTGGTCAGATCTTCCGTCGCAGCACCGATTGCCGTCTCCGCTCGCGAATCCGGCAACGCAATCTCGCCACTCTTCTTCGCCAGTCCGAAATCGAGAATCTTCAGATCACGATGCCCATGTACGGGCTCAGTTACAAATAGGTTTGCCGGCTTGATGTCGCGATGGATAATTCCCTTGCCGTGCGCTGCTGCCAGCGCCGCCGACGCCTGCAGCGTGAACCGCAGCAGTTCTTCGATCGGCAGCTGCCCGCGGGACAGCGCATGCTTCAGCGTCTCCCCATGCATCAGCTCCATCACCAGGAACGGGTGCCCATCTTCCTCGCCGATGTCATGAATGGTGCAGATGTTGGGATGGTTCAGCGTCGCCGCCGATCGCGCCTCGCGCAGGAATCGCTCGCGCGAGGTCGACTGGGACGGCGACATACCGCTGCTGCCGAGATAATTCTCCGAAATGACCTTGATCGCAACTTCGCGGTCCAGCCGCGTGTCGCGCGCGCGGAAGACCTGGCCCATCCCGCCGCTGCCAATCCGCTCCTCCAGCACGTACGGACCCAGCTTTGTCCCACTCTCAAAAATCATCACGCCCCGCCAAGTCCATTGTGCCCGAATTACGTCGCCAGATTGTCCGCTCCCCAGCTCGAAACTTTCCGCCGCCTATAACGCCGCGTATTCCTTCTTCGCCGCGGCCAGCACCGGCAGGTCGCTGTCCGCGTTTTTCCATAACGCGAAGAAGCGGTCGTAGGATTTCTTAGCGTTCGCCTTATCGCCAGCCATCGCATACGCGCGGCCCAGGCCGAGTGTCGCCAGCGCATAAGGATTTCCTGAGTTCAAGCTGTAGCCCTGATACATCGACGCGGACTTGAACGCCGCAATCGCATTCTGTGCGTCATGCAATTCGAGATACGCCAAGCCACGCATATATCCCCCCGGCGACACGGCGTCAAATCCCTGGCTGCGCTGCATCAAGTCGACGGCCTTCTGCGCCTGACCGGCCTTCAGCGCCAGCCATCCCAGCCCTTGCGGCACCGTCACCCGCTGGATAATCGTGTCTTCGGGATATTTTTTAGCGAGGTCATTCAGTGCAGCTTGTCCCCGCTTGGCATCGCCGCAAGCCGCCAGGGAACTTGCGACCGAGGCCTGCGTCGCCTTGCTCTTGTCCAGCTTCAGCGCCTGCTTCTCCGCTCCCTCTACGTCCTGGCAAGCGTCCACCACCCAGCCGAGAGTAGCCGCCCCCAACACAAATCCCGCCTGCGCATCCGGCGCTTTGGATTGGGCCGCCTGGTCGGCTGCCTGGCGCACCGTCGCCTCCGCCTGCTTGAACTGCCCATTGGCCCACTGAATTTGTCCGAGGCCCGCAGTAACAACGAACTGGTCCGGCCGCCCCGCAGTATCCGCCAGCACCTTCTGTATGGCGGCCGTATCACCGGTCATCGCCGCCATATTCATCTGATACAGCTGGATGCTGGTGCCGGTAAGGCCGAGCTTGTGGACTTGCGCAAGGTATTTGCGCGCCTCGTCCAGCTGGTCCAGCTGCGTGTAATTGGTAAATACATTCCCCAGCGCCACCGCATCATCCGGTTGCAGCGCCAGCGCCTTTAGCGCCTCATCCTCCCCCTTCTCCAGCTGCCCCAGCTGCAGATAAATTGCACTCAGATTGATGAAGTTATCGATCTGCAGCGGATACTCCTGCGTCGCCACCTCGAGCGTCTCGGCCCCTTTGTTCAGGTCGCCCAGCACCTCGGTGTAATAGTGGCCGTCAATGTAGAGCTTCTCCCGCTCGCTGACATTCGCCGTCAGCTCATGCGCCTTGGTGAAGTACTGCATCGCCGAGCCCAGCTGCCCGCTGTTCAGATAGAGCACGCCCAGCCGCGCCCAGGCCATCGCCAACTTTGGATCCAGCTCCAGCGCGCGGCGATAGTGTCCTTCGGCCTCGGGAATGTCGTTGCCCTTCTGATGCGCGAGGTCGCCCAGCGCGTAGGCGCGAAACGCTTCGAGTGACGGCGTCGTCGCCATGCCAAACGGCGCGTTCAGCTTCTTGATGCTGGCCAGGTCCTCGCCCAGCTTCGCGCGCATCTGCGTCGCTGCTTTATCCAGCGTGTCCAACACCTGCTCTTTGCCCGCAGCCTGCGCCTCGACAGTCGCAATCTGGTCGCCCGTCGCGGTGTTCTGCGCCGACAGCGTGATCAGGTACTGCTTGCCCAGGTTCGCAATCGTTCCGGTCAGGATGGCCTTGATGCCTTCGCGCTCGCCAATCTCACGCGCAATCGCCGGCGTGATCGCTTCATCCTGCTTCTTGCCGAGAAATCCGAGGCTCTGCCGCAGGTGCTGCTGGCTGACAATATTCAGCACCGGAGATTGCGCCAGCTGCGCCGACAGCGCCTGGTTCAACGTCGTATCGAATACCGGGTCGCCCGTCTGGTTCACAAAATCCGCAATGATGACGGAATCTTTGCTCGCGTCCGTGCTGGCAGGCGCAGCCGGCACAGCGCCGTCTGTCCCCGCCGTCGCATCGGTCGTCGCGGTTCCTGCCGGCGTCATCATTTTGTGACGCACAATCGGGATTGCCGCCGCGACGATCGCGATCGCCGCAAAAATCAGCACATTCCGCCGGCGTCGCGATCGCGACGCGTCTGCGGGATCCACCGGCGTCAGCAGCGGAGCCTTCGCCGTCACTCCAGACTGAGCGGAAGACTGGGCCGCGTATTGCCCCGAAGCCGCAGCCGCGAGCGTCCCACTGGACTGCGCAGCAACTTTGCCGCTGCTGCCACCGCTGGTCACCGATCCGCTAGCCGGAATCTCTTCCAGCTCTACCAGCAAATCTTCCGCCGACGCCGTCCGCTGCTCCTTATCCTTGGCCAGCAAATGCGCCACCACCGGATCCAACTGCGGCGGCATCGCCGGATTCACCGTCGTCACCGGCGGCGGGTCTTTCATCAACAGCGCGGCAAACACATCTGCAGTGGAGGACGCTCCTACCGCGCCGGAGAACGGAGATTTCCCCGTCGCCATCTCAAACATCACGCTGCCAAGGCTGAATAAATCCGTCCGCGCATCCAGGGCCGCGCCGCGCGCCTGCTCCGGCGACATGTACGCCACCGTGCCAATCGTCGAGCCGGGACTGGTCAGGTCCATCGCCGTCATCGCTTCTGTCGCTGACGTTACGTCTCCGCCATCAAACGTTCGCGAATCCGGCGACGCTTCACCCGTCTGCTTTTTCGCGAGACCGAAATCGAGAATCTTGATCTGCTTGCGTCCGCGCCCGCCCTCGACGACAAACAAATTCGCCGGCTTGATATCGCGATGAATAATTCCTTTGGCGTGCGCGGCTGCCAGCGCGCTCGCTGCCTGCGTCGAAAACGCGACAACTTCGCCGGACGGCAACGATCCACTCTTCAGCAGCTCTTTCAGAGTGACGCCCTGCAGCAACTCCATCACCAGGTAGGGCCGTCCATCCTGCTCGCCGGTGTCATAAATCGCGCAGATGTTGGCGTGGTTCAGCGTCGCCGCCGAACGCGCCTCGCGCAAAAACCGCTCATGCGATAAATGTGCCGCGCTATGCGGAGTTCCCTGCGGCGTTCCGCTTACCGGCGTGCCGCTCGAAACGCCCGTCCCCAGATAACTGTCGGAGACAAATTTGATCGCGACCTCGCGCTCCAGCCGCGTGTCCAGCGCGCGATAAACTTCGCCCATGCCGCCCGCGCCGATCTTGTCGAGTATCTTGTACGGCCCGAACTGCGTTCCCGAAGCAATCGTCATAGCTCTCGCATTTCAATTTCAAAAATTATTGCCGTGGCTGGTGGCAAGATTTTAGCTGACTCCACAAAGCTTGAGCTTCTAGCCTTTAGCTTCTGGCTTTTAGCTAGGAGCTAAAGGCTAAGGGCTAAGAGCTAGCCCACAAAGCTTGAGCTTCTAGCCTTTAGCTTCTGGCTTTTAGCTAGGAGCTAAAGGCTAAGGGCTAAGAGCTAGCTTCATAACGCCGCGTATTCCTTCCTGGCGGCGGTCAGCAACATTAAGTTCTGGTCCGCGTTCTTCCACGTCGTAAAAAATGCTTCGTATGTCTTCTTGGCGTTCACCTTGTCGCCGGCCATGGCATACGCGCGCGCCAGCCCGAGTTGCGCCGGCGCATAAAACGTTGCGGCTCCACTTGCGCTTGCGATCGAGCCGAACCTGTATTGCGTCGCGTTCTGGAAGGCGCGTATCGCCGCACCGGCATTGTGCAATTCCAAGTACGCCAGCCCCTGCAGGTAGGTTGACGGATAACCCACGCTGTAAGGCTTGGCCGTCTCCGCATCCTCAATCGCCTTTTGCGGCTCGTTCGCCACCAGCGCGACCCCGGCCTTGGCCAGTGGCAGATACACTTCCTGAATCAAAGTGTCCTCCGGATACTTCTTGGCCAGATCTTCCGCCAGCGGCAGCGCCACTTTGCCATTACCGCAAAGTCCCGCCGCCAGCGCGGCAGCTTCCAGTGTCTGCTTGGATTTGTCCAGCCCGAGCGCCTGCTGCACCATTGCCTCATTGCCCTCGCACAGCCCCACCAGCGCCCGCCCTTGTGCGTCCTGCACCAGGATCCCGGCCTGCGCATCCGGCGCCTTCGCCCGGCCCGCCTGCGCAAACGCCTGTTGGAACGTTGCCGATGCCAGCGCGAACTGCCCGGAGTACTGCTGCGTTCCTGCCACAATCTGCGTCACCAGAAACTCATCCTGCCGGCCCGCGGCGCTCGCCACCACCTTCTGCATCTGCTGCATGTCCCCCAGCATGAAGTAGCCGATCGCGGCGTTGGCCGTCACCGACGTGCTGTTCTCCAGCCCTATCTTGTTCTCCCGCTCCAGCTCCTGCCGCACCTCATCCGTCTTGTCCAGTCCGATCAGGTCCGCCAGCAGGTTCTCCGCCGCAATCGCATCTTCCGGCTGCAGCTCCACCGCTTTCCGCGCGTACGGCAGCGCCTTATCGTACTGGGCCAGCGACTGGTAGGCGACGCCGATGTTGATGTAGCTCGCCAGCTGCCCCGGATACGTCTGGATCGACTCCTGCAAGGTCTCAATCACCTTCGGCATGTTGCCGGTCACGTTCTCGTAGTAATGCCCGGCGATGTAGAGCCGCTCGCTCTCGCTCACATGTTTCGACAACGCATACGCCTTGCTGAAATACTCGTTCGACTTTGAGACTTGGCCGGAGTTGATGTACACCACGCCCAGCCGCGCATACGCCATGGCAAAATTCGGGTCCAGCTCAATCGCCCGCAGGTAGTGGCCCTCTGCTTCGGGAATGTCCGACGCCTTCTCATGCGCGACATCGCCCAACGCATACGCGCGAAACGCTTCCAGTGACGGCGTCGTCGCCTGCCCGAATGGCGTGTTCAGCTTCTTGATGCTCGCCAGGTCCTCGCCCAGCTTCTCGCGAATGCTGGCCGCCGCCTTGCCCAGCGCGTCGACCACATGCTCCTTGTCCGCAGCCTGCACCTGCTCGCTGGCGATCTCGTCACCCGTCGCCGTGTTCTGCGCCGACAGCGTGATCAGGTATTCGTTGCCCAGCTTGGCGATCGTTCCGGTGAGGATGGCCTTCATCCCCTCGCGCTCGCCAATCTCGCGCGCAATCGCGGGCGTCACGATCGTGTCCTCCGGCTTGCCGAGATATTTCACGCTCTGCCGCAGGTGCTCCTCACTCACGATCTGGATCACAGGCGACTGCTCCAGATCGATGCGCAGCGCCTGGTTCAACGTCGTGTCAAACACCGGATCGCCCGTCTGGTTCACGAAATTCGCCAGGATGATCGAGTCCTTCACCATCGACGGCGCAACGCCGACTCCCATCGCCTGCGGACCGCTAAGCGCCACCGGCTTCGACTGCAGATGCCGGTACGCCAGGAAAATGACACCAGCACCAACCGCCACAATCGCAGCTACCGCAATCAAAAACCTCACATTCTTAGACATCGCCGTCGCAGTCGCCGGAACAGTCTTCGCCACCGCAACCGGCCCACTCACGGCCGCAAACGTTCCCGTGCTGCCACTCGCCGGAATCGCTTCCAGCTCCGCAACAAGCTCTTCCGCCTTCTGCGTCCGCTTCTCGCGGTCTTTGATCAGCAGTCCGGCAACGATCGGATCGAGCGCCTTCGGCATCGCAGGATTTATCGTGCTCACTGGCGCGGGGTCCTTCGTCAGCAGCGCAGCAAAAATCGCCGCCGCACTTCCGCCCGCAAATGGCACCTCGCCGGTCGCCATCTCATACATCACCGCGCCGAGTGAAAACAAATCCGTGCGCGCGTCGAGAACTTTTCCTTCCGCCTGCTCCGGCGACATATACGCGACGGTGCCCATCGTCGAGCCCTCGCGGGTCAGCCCCATGTCGGTCTCGAGAACCGTCGCCTGTCCGCCGAATGTTGCGGTCGCGTCGCCTGACTCCGGCAGATCGCCTTTGCCCTGCCGCTTGGCCAGGCCAAAATCCAGAATCTTGATCGCGCGCTTGCCCTCGCTACCAACAACAAAAATGTTCGCCGGCTTGATATCGCGATGGACGATGCCCAAGGCATGCGCCGCCGCCAGCGCGCTTCCAGCCTGCCGCGAAAATGTAACCACTTCAGTTGCAGATAGTGGGCCGCTCTTGAGCGCTTCCTTCAGCGTCTCGCCGCGCAGCAGCTCCATGACCAGGAATGGCCGCCCGTCCTGCTCGCCAATGTCATAAATCGTGCAGATGTTGGGGTGATTCAGCGCGCTGGAAGATTGCGCCTCGCGCAGAAACCGCCGGTGCGACACGCCGCCGGGTGTTCCGCTACCAGTTCCCGGTGACGGTGTGCCTGATCCGAACGCTTCGGCAAGATACCTGTCCGAAACCAGCTTGATCGCCACTTCGCGGTTCAACCGCGTGTCCAGCGCGCGGTAAACCTCTCCCATGCCGCCTGCCCCGATCTTGTCGAGGATGCGGTACGGTCCAAATTGTGTTCCCGAAGGGACGCTCATAGGGGTCTAACTGGAAGCTGCGAGGCAAAGGCAGGGCTGCCGTGCCAGCAGTTTACTCTGAGGCAAGCGTTTTCTGATATTGAAAACTCGGCCGTTACCCAATCTTTCGTTCTACATACCGCTGTTGTGATTCTTCAGCGCATTTCCCCGCTTCAGCGAATTTAAAAACACCGCCAGCGCGTCCAGTTGCGCGCCCGTCAGTTTGCCAAAGCTCGGCATGTCCGATCCCGGCGAGTAGGCGTCCGGAACAATCAAGTGTCCGATCAGCCATGCCCGGCTCCGGCCACGATCGCCTTCATACGTCAGGTCGGGACTGTCCGCCGGCTTGCCTTCCACTGAGTGACACTCCGTGCATCCCTGCGTCTTGAACAGCTGATGCCCCTCGGCAATCAAGGCAAGATTTGGCTCCCCTGCCGGTCCCGGCTTGGCTGAAGCCGGCATCGTGCGCATGAAGTGGATCACCTGCCACACCTGCTCAGACTGCAGTTGCGTATCCCACTTCGGCATCCCGGTGTGGCCAATGCCATTCCACAGCAGGTAGTAGAGCTCGCGATCGGAATATCCCTGCGCATACTTCGTCGTCAGGTCTGTGGCCTGCGGATAAAAGCTCAACCCCAGCGCCGTCCCCTTGCCGTCTGCATCATGGCAGGAGGAGCATTGGTTGGCATACACCGCCTGCCCCGCGTCCACCGCCGCGCCCGTCGCCGGCAAAGGATCTTTCGTCCGCGGCGCGCGCAGCCAGTAATTGGCCTGCTTAACGCGGAACATGAAGCCGCGCTGTACCGGACCAACCGCATGCTGCGCTGTCATCCCGGCAAAGAAAAACGCGAGGATGCAAATCGCCACCACAACTCCCGCCCCGTACCCGGAGCCGCGCCGCCGGTCCCGGTCATCTGTCGCCAAATTCAAATGCGCCTCCGCAAAAATCTCAGCCTCACCGGGCAATCTTGTCGTCGCCTTAACCTTATATGGTCTCCCGGCCGCGCTTTCAAATGTCGCGCCGCGAACACTCG
>Ga0302326_10012328_pt1 | contig 18254 bp, 20 predicted proteins | sample Palsa_T0_3_FD_202264 | JGI IMG/M metagenome (GOLD analysis project Ga0302326, IMG submission 202264) | Peat permafrost microbial communities from Stordalen Mire near Abisko, Sweden - Palsa_T0_3 | ecosystem: Environmental > Terrestrial > Soil > Palsa > Peat permafrost | place: Sweden: Abisko...
GCGCCTCGGCACGGGCGACGCCGTCCTAACCGGTTATGCCGCCGACGGAACGCCGGTTTTCAGCTTCCCGATTCAAGCGAACGGCGCGTTCCACGCATACGTGCCGCTCGCCCCGTCACTGGCGCAGTCGGTCGTGCGCTTGCGTCTGGCGACGGCCGCGGCATCGGTCGAGGTCGCCACTACTTCGCACCGCGAGGCCGCCGGCGAAGCGGTAGCGACCGACGATTCTCATCTCGTGTTCGCGTGGGATGCGCACAGCTTTCCGGCCGTGCGCATTGCCGCGGCTCCGAGCGGAGAGCCCTTTGCTTTCGGCAGCGGCAAGGCGACGTTCGAACAGTTGACGCTCAATAGCACCGCGCGACGGTTACTGGTTGAGTTCTCCGACGGAGTCCACAGCCAAATCCGTGTTATCCCCGTGTTTGGGCGATAAAGCGCGAGCCGGGTTCGGTCAGCGGCTCGCCCTCCGCGCACTGCGGGCAGTCCGCCGGGTCGTAGGAAACGACGGGTAGATCGAGTAGCGCGATCGAGGGCACACCGAAAGCGACGGGCTCGCGGCGCACGATCACTCCGACGGCGACCGGCTCGGCGCCGCGCGCACGCACGACCTCCAGCACCTCCCGCACCGAACCCCCCGTCGTGACGACGTCCTCGACGACAAATGCGCGCTCCGCCGGCCCGAGCACGAAACCGCGCCGTAAAGTCGGCAGGCCGTTTTCTTTCTCAACGAAGATCGCTTTGGTCCCTAACTGTCGCGCGACTTCGTAACCGAGCACGATGCCCCCGACTGCGGCGCTGATGACCACGTTCGGCCGGTACGGCTCGACGCGTTCGGCAAGCTCGCGCGCGACCGCCTCGACCGTCTCGGGATCTTCGAGAATCCGAAATTTCTGGATGAAGCGCGAACTGTGACGGCCCGAGGAGAGCCGGAAATGCCCGTCGAGCAAGGCGCCGCGCTCGGCAAGCGCGGCTGCGAGTTCTGCTGCCTGCATCAGCCTGCCGCGTCGATCTCGGCTAGGATCGCGCGCGCCGCAGAGACCGGATCGGCAGCCTGCACGATCGGGCGGCCGACAACCAGATAATCGGCACCGGCTTCGACCGCACTCTGCGGGCTCGCGACGCGTTTTTGGTCGCCGTGCGCAGCGCCGGCCGGCCGGATGCCGGGGCAAAGTGCTTCGAAGCCGGCGCCGAAATATGCTTTGAGATCGCGTACTTCGTGCGGGCTGCACACAACGCCGGCGCAGCGCGCATCGCGCGCGAGAGCAGCCAAACGCATGACGTTCTCACCGGGACCACCCTGTAAGCCGAGTTCACCGAGTTCTTCGGGAGCGATGCTGGTCAAGAGCGTCACGCCGAAGATCGCGGGAGGCTCGATGCCGAGTTCGGCAGCGCGTTCGGCTGCGCCGGCGACCGCAGCTTGCAGCATCTCGTTTCCACCGAGCGCATGCGCGGTGATGATCCGCACTCCCGGTCGAACGAGCGCCCGCACTGCCGCCTCGACCGTGCGCGGGATATCATGCAGTTTTGGATCGACGAAGACGCTCGCGCCGGCACTCTCGAGTTTGGCGCGGATCGCGTCGCCGTATCCGTAAAGCGCCTCGTAGCCGATTTTGAACCACACGCCGAGCGGCGCAAGCTGCTCGACGAGCGCTTCGGCCGTCTGGAAATCGGCCACGTCGAGCGCGACGATCAATTTGGGCCGGGTCGTTACCGTCATTCTCCTCCTCATGCTCCGGCGCAGCGCGCCGCTGCCTTGCCCGCTTATTCCGCGGCAACACCGGAAAACATCGCGAGTTCGCGCTGCGCTTCGCCGGCCCGCTAACCGAGGAACGCGGGATTGGCCGCTCCGACGATCTCTGAAAGCGACGAGCGCCCGTGTTTGACGAGGTACGCGCGGATGCCGTCCGCGACGTCGAGCGGTGCGCGCGGGTCGGTAAAATTTCCGGTGCCGATCGATACGGCAGAGGCGCCTGCCAAAATGAATTCGAGCGCATCGCGCGCGTTCTCGATGCCGCCTTGACCGACGATCGGAATCTTCACCGCGCGCGCGACTTCCCAAACGGCCAGAACCGCGATCGGACGGATCGCCGCGCCGGAGAGACCTCCCGAGGCGTTGCCGAGCCTCGGTACCACGCGATCGACGTCGATCGACATGCCGCGCACCGTGTTGATGACCGCTAACGCATCGGCGCCCGCAGCTTCCACGACGCGGGCGATCTCGGCGATATCGGTCACGTTGGGTGAGAGTTTGACGATCAGCGTCTTGCCGGTCGCCGCGCGCGCGGCACGCGTTGCACGTTCGGCCAAAGCGGGGTCGCAAGCGAACGTTTCACCCTCGTGCCCGACGTTCGGGCACGATATGTTGAGTTCGATCGCGTCGATTTCGTCGCGCGCGGCAAGACGTTCCGTCACATAGGCGTAGTCGTCGACCGAGAAGCCCGCGACGCTGCCGATCACCGCGCACGGCCGCTCGGCAAATTTTGCAACGTCGTTCTCCAGATACGAGTCGATGCCCGGATTCTGCAACCCGATTGCGTTGAGCAGGCCGCTTGCGACCGGCACGAGGCGCGGGGGATCGTTGCCGAGCCGGGGCAGGCGCGTGACGCTTTTGAGGACGACGCCACCGATTCGCGCCAGATCGATGAAGGGTGCATACTCTTCGCCTGACCCGTAGCAGCCGCTGCCCATCAGCGTCGGAACGCTCAGTTCGAGCTTTCCAAGCCGGGTCGAGATATCGGGCGCGCGCGCGGCGGACGCCAGGCTCACCAGCGCAACTCGTGCGCCCAGAACACCGGGCCTTCCTTACAAATGCGAGCGTGAACGTAGTCGCGCCGCTCACCTGGCGCGGCAACCGGAAAGTTCGGTGCCTGAGCACTCGAGCGATCGAGCGGTACGACGCAGCCCCAACACGCGCCGACCCCGCAGGCAAAGGTCTCTTCGAGCGAAAGCTGCGCGGGCACGCTTGAAGCTCGGGCCACCCCGGCCACCGCGCGCAGCATCGGCGACGGGCCGCAGGCGGCAATTCCCGTATGTTTGTGAACCTGCGCCAGCAGCAACTCCGTCACGTATCCGTGAAGACCACGCGATCCGTCGTCGGTGGCGAGAGATACGGCGGCACCGCGCTCGGCAAAAAGGTCCGCGTCGACCAGCGCTGCGGCGGTGCGAGCGCCGTAATAGAGATGCACGCGAGCGCCGCGTTCGAGCAAATATTGCGCCGGTAGAAGCAGCGACGCGATGCCGACACCGCCCGCGACGAGCGCTACGTCGCTGCCGAGCGCATCGAGATCGAAGCCGTTACCAAGCGGCCCGAACATATCGAGCGAATCGCCGGGTGAAAGCGCCGCTAGCTCCCGCGTGCGCGGACCCACGGTGACCAGCATCACGGAAATTCGATCGTGATCGGCCTCATACAATCCGAGCGCCGTCGAAACTCGTTCTTTACCCGGCGGGACCACCATAGCAAACTGACCAGGGTGTGTCGCGCGTACTAGATCAGGAGCGCGGCAACCGAGGATCACGATGCCGGGAGCCGGCTCTCGCCGATCGCAAACGACGGTCGAATGGACTGCCGGTTCCAGTTTCACTGCGGGCATCGACCCCTTGCTTCACGCTTGCCTGGGAGAATCCCCACGAAATATTTACGCCTCTGTAACGTTGAATGCAGAACATTTCAGGTAAAGTGTCGTTAATAGACATAGGTGATGATTCACCAAGGAAAGGAGGGTACGACAAAATGGCTGGTCTCATGGTTTTCAAATCGCTAGCTGACGCGCTAAGAGCGGGCTTCCAGATTTACGACCGCACCTCCGACGGCTATCTCGTACGGACGCGCACATCCAACGGATGGGCAATCGCACTGGTGGCCTGTAAACAGTAACGTCGTAGCCAACTCCCATCCGGAAGAAAAAAGGACGCCCAGGCGTCCTTTTCTCTATTTCGGGTCACCGCCGGGCGTTCGGTTCACGGCCGGCGCTCAGGCGGTGGGCTCGGTGGCCGCAGCTCCTGGGTAGCTCCGGGACGGTACGTATATGAGGTGTCGTAGGTCGGAGGTACCGCTCCGGCGGCCGGCGGCGGCCCGAACGACGACGGCGGTGGCTGCGGTGGTTGCAGCTGTCCGTAGGGCAAAAAGACAGCCCCCGACATCAGCGCGATGATAATCTGAGCGATACCGATGAACATCGGAATCAGGCCGCCGAGCAACCAGGGGCCGGGGCGCCAGTTCCAACCATCTCCGAAGCCGATAAACGAGAGCCCGATCAGGAGCGCAAAGCCGACGCAGGTGAGCACGATCGCCTTCCGCAGGGCAACCTGCGCCGCCGCGGGCGAGTAGTCGAGTTCCGGGCCGGACGAGCTCCGCCGGAGCGGATCCGTCTGATTGACGGTCGCGCGGAACGAGGCCCCGGAGCCCATCTTGCCCGGCAGCGGCATTCCTGCCCGAATCATCTCCATACGCTCCCGATGCTTGAGCACACGGGAAAGCATCCACACCAGCATCGGCACGCCGAATAGGAAGACGATTCCCACCACCGCTACCACATTGTCGTCCAACGAATCTCTCCTCCGGGCCGGCTCATGGGCCGAGCGCACCAAACATACGCCCGAGCAGCTTTGGTGTTTCGCGAAACTCGGCCCGTCCTGTTACCGTACCTGGAGATGTGGCAGCGGTTCTGGCCGAGCCGCCCTCGCACGTGACGGCGACGGGTGCGTCCGGGAGCGACGACGGGGTTCTCGTAGCGGCGGCACTAGCCGGCCGTGCGGAGGCCTTCGGCACGCTTGTCGAACGGTACGATCGCGCGGTCTACCACCTGTGCTTGCGCACGATGCGCGACGCACAAGAAGCCCAAGATTGCGCCCAAGAAGCGTTTTTCAAGGCCTTCCGAAGCTTGCACACCTTCAAGCCGCAGGCAAAATTCTCAACCTGGATCTTCTCGATCGCCTATCACGCCTGCTGCGACCGGCTGGCCGCTCGCAAGCGCTTCACGAGCGACGAGATGCCCGATCGGGCCGACCCGGCAGCCGGGCCGGCAGCCCTTGCCGAACGAAATGACGAAGCAGGGCGGTTACGCACCGCAATCGATGCCCTTCCGGAGAAGTACCGGGCGGTCATCACGCTGTATCATCTTCAAGGGCGACAATACGAAGAGATCGCTGAGGTGCTCAAGCTGCCGATGGGTACTGTAAAGACGCACCTATTCCGAGCCAAGGAGCTCCTGCGAAAGACGTTGGTAAGCGAATGAATGACGAATTCGACGATCTAGACCGGGCTCTCTTTGCCCTGCCGCTCGAGGTGCCGCCGGCGGGATTGCGCGAGTCGATCCTGCGCGCGACCGTCTATGCGCCGCGCGCCGCGGAACCCGCCTTCCGCCAATGGGAGGTCGTGCTGATCGGGTCGCTGCTGGCGCTTGCCGCCTGGCTCCTCGTCGTGTTTTCCGGGCAACCGCGTTACGCGGTCGAGCTGAGCGCGGATGCCACGATGGTCGTACGTGCATTTGCCGATACGACGACCCTCGCGTGGCTGGCGGCGGGTGGTTCGGTCGCGTTTTGGTTCACGATCGTCAATCCATCTGCGCTACGCATTCCACTGCGCATCGGCCGCCGTTAAGTCTTAGTGATCGAAAACCCCGAACGGCGCTTTAAGGTACTCGTGGTTGAAGACGACGCGCAGATCACGCGCGTACTTCGGCTCGAACTCGAGCACGAAGGTTACGTGGTCGACACGGCAAGCGACGGTCTTGCTGGTTTGGAAAAGGCGCTCAAAGAGCCCGATCTCGTGATCCTCGACCTGATGCTTCCGAAGATGGACGGCCTCGAAGTCTGCTCGCGCGTGCGGGCCAAGAGCCAAGTACCGATCATCATGCTGACCGCAAAGGACCGCGTTCCCGATCGCGTGAGCGGCCTCGATCTCGGCGCGGACGACTACCTGACGAAGCCCTTCTCGATCGAGGAGCTGCTCGCGCGCGTGCGGGCTCGTTTGCGTGAGAAAAATCCAAAGTCGAATGTCTTGGTCGTGCGCGATCTCACGATGGACCGCGACCGCCACGAAGTGCGTCGCGGCGATAAGCTCGTGTCCTTGACCGCCAAAGAATATGCGCTGCTTGAATACTTGCTGTTGCACCGCAACAAAGTCCACACCCGCGACGAGCTCTTCAACGGCGTTTGGGGCAGCGACTTTTTGGGCGATTCGAACTTGATCGACGTCTATATCCGCTACCTGCGCGGTAAGATCGACGACGGGTTCGACGACAAACTGATCGGGACGGTGCGCGGCGTCGGTTACACACTGCGCGAGTGAAGTTCCGATCGCTGCGGTGGCGGATCGCGAGCTTTTACGCGATCCTGCTCCTCGGCGTGATCGCCGTGGTAGCCGTCGTGCTCACGGTCGAGTTGCGACAGATCCTCTATGATGAGGCGCGCGCCAAAGTCGATCGCGTCGGCGACGACATCTCGCAGGTCGTGCGCGGAAATTCAAATCTAAGCGCCATCGGCGACGCGCTTCCCATCGAAGAGGAACTGACGACGACGGGTAGCCTCGATCATTGGTCGGGTCCGACGACGTTCGTCGAGATCGATACGGCGGCCGGCTATCCGGAAGGCAAGAGCACCAATATGGGCGGCGCGACCTTTGCTCCTGCGTCGGTGACGCTCAAGGCGCCGCTGCACTACCGGGTCGAGGACCGGCCCTCGCTCGGCGACGTTTTGGTACGCGAGGAACTCGTCCACCCGCCCGGCGTCCAATTGATCGTGCAAGTCGGTGAGAGCCTGGCGATCTACGAGGAAACGCTGCACCGCATTCAATTGTTGCTTGCGCTCGTCGTGGTGCTCGCCGCGATCGTCGTGGTGGGCGCGTCCTTTGCGGTCGCCTCGAGTGCGATCGAGCCGATCAACCGGTTGATCGCCGCAATGAAGGAAATTCGGGCGGAACGCTTGAGCCGGCGCCTCGGCTGGTCGAGCCGCGGCGACGAGATCGGGTCGCTTGCCGACAGCTTCGATGCCATGCTCGAGCGACTCGAAGCCGCCTTCGCGCGCGAACGGCAATTCATCTCCGACGCGTCACACGAACTGAAGACGCCCTTGACCGTCATCAACGCGAACGCGCAGATGCTCGGGCGCTGGGGCGATCGCGATCCGCAGATCCTTTCCGACAGCCTGCACGCAATCGAGGAAGAGAGCGCATCGCTCGCCGCGATGGTCAATGGTATGCTGTTGCTCGCGAAAGCGGAATCGGGCGACGACATCCCGCGCGAACCGCTTTCGCTCGACGGCGTCGTGGCGGAGGCCGTGCGCATCTCCGGGCCGCGCGCTCTCGAGAAAAACTTGAAGCTCGACTTCCAGCCCGCGGCCGCCGGCACGGCTGCGCTCGTCTTGGGCAATGCCAATCTTTTACGCCAGCTCTTCACGAATCTGATCGACAACGCGATCAAGTTCACCGAAACCGGTTCGATCGAAATCGCCGTGACGGCCGGCAGCGCGACGGCAACCGTCAGCGTGAGCGATACGGGCGTCGGCATCGACGAAGCGGCGCTCGACCGCGTGTTCGACCGTTTCTACCGAACCGACATTTCACGCAACCGGGCGATTCCCGGGACCGGGCTGGGCCTGGCCATCGTGCGCAGCATCGCTCGCGTTCACGACGGCAGCGTTTGGGCTGCTCGCCGTACCGGGGGCGGCACGGTATTCCGGGTCACATTGCCTACGCTCACCTCGCTTTCATGACGCCCGCCGCGCCTGACGGTATGCTAGATGGCGTGCTGGAGGCCGGGCCTTGGTCGAAGCACGTGGTCGCCACACTTGGGCGGGTGTTCACGGGCTTGGTCGCCGCGTTGCTCCTCGCGTGCGGAGCCGCGCGCGCCGACGTGACGACAATCGACAATATCGACGCGCCGATCGTGCGGGTCAATATTCGCGCGGGCGACGTTACGATTCGTACGTGGAACCGTTCCGCGGTAGCGATCGACGGCGATCCGTCGCTGATCGTCGAGCGGCGAACGTCGCGCGAGACCGGCGGCCCGGCTTCGATCTTGATCCCGCAGGTGCAGCAGAACTCCGCGGAAGGCTTCCTCAACCTGCCCGCGGAGAGCTTCGTGCTCAGCACGGTGCCCGCCGGCGACCGGCAGGCGATCGTGGTGCGTAGTCCGCTCCGCACTGCGCTCTTGCCGCTCGGCGACCAACCACCGACCCCGGTGACCGTGACCGTGCCGAACAACACCGTCTTCGTGTTCGCGCGTACGCAAGCGGGCGCGCTCGAGGTGCACGACTACCGCACGGGCACGCTTATGGGATTCGTCGGACGGGGACGCTTGACGCTCGTTAACGTGGGCGGCACCGTCTTTGCGCAGAGCAACCGCGGACCGCTGATCGTGCAGGACTCGTCTTTCGACCGCCTGCGCGCCCGCTCGTTGTTCGGAAACATTACCTTCGAGCATTGCAGCGTCCGTCAAATCGAAGCGACCAGCGTTACCGGTTCGATCGTGTTCGACAGCGGCTCGTTTGAGCCGGGCCTCGCGCGCTTCGCTTCGGCCCGCGGCAACGTTGCCATCGGCGCCCTCGGCGCCGTGCAAATGAACGCGCACGCAGGCGGCGACGGTCGGGTCTATACGAGCTTCGATCGCAGCGCTCGCGTCTCGGGCGGCAACGGTGGAGCGAGCGCCGCGGTCGGAAGCGGCGGTCCCGTCGTCACCGCGACCTCCGAAACCGGCAACGTGTATCTGTACGACGGATCGCTGCATCTGCGATCGCGCTTTCCGCAATCGTGGCAAGCTCCGCTCGATACCTTGGAACGGCCGGCATTTGACGGTCTGCGCGATCCCGGCGCCGCGCTGCGCGTCCCGCGCGCGGCCGGATTCGGCACACGGCCGCTCGCCGTGCCGCCGTACCGCCGGCCGGAATTCGAAGCCCCATGGCGCGCTTTCCCGCATTTTCCGCCGCTACATACGCCCCACCCTAAACGCTGACGCCGCGGTGCAAAAGCTTTCCGCGGCCGGCGCGGAATCGAAACGCGTGAACGAACGAATCGGCATCATCGGACTCGGCACGATGGGGCGCGTTCTGGCGCTCGGCATCCTCGCTGCGGGCAAGGAAGCCTCGGTGATCGGATCGGCGCGCTCGCGCGAAAGTGCGCGCGAAGCCCAAGCACTCGGCATCGACGCCGATACCGACAATCGTCGCGTCGCCCGCTTGGCGAACGTGATCGTACTCTGCGTCAAGCCGTACCAAGCCCAAAGCGTGCTCGAGGAAATTGCGCCGGAACTGGGTGACGAGCACGTCCTGATCTCGATCTGTGCTGCGATTACAATCGCCGATTTACGCCAATGGAGCGGCGGACGCGCGGCCATCGTGCGCGCCATGCCGAACACGCCCTGCCTCGTCGGTGCCGGCATGACCGTGCTTGCGCCGGCGGACGGGTTGCCGGCCGAGGTGATTGACGCCGCGCGCCGTTTGTTCGAACCGCACGGCCGCACAGCCGTTCTCGAAGAAGCGCTGATGGACGGCGTCACGGGGCTTTCCGGTTGCGGGCCCGCCTACGGCTATCTCATCATCGAATCGCTCGCCGAAGCGGGCGTAAAGCTCGGCATACCGCGCGCGACCGCGACGCTGCTGGCCGCGCAAACAATGCTCGGCTCCGCCCGCATGGTCCTCGAGCGCGGTCAGCATCCCGCCGCGCTCAAGGACGAGGTCACGACGCCGGCCGGCTGCACGATCGACGGACTGCTCGCTCTCGAGGACGGGAAACTGCGCAGCACGCTGATCGCGGGTGTCGTCGCAGCCGCCGAACGCAGCCGCACGCTGCGCACGGGCCCCTAAGTTAGCGGTAGACGCTCTGCAGTGCTTCGAGCTGACTGCCGGCCGAGCTGAGTTCGAGCGCGGTAAGGGGGCGCTCCGGCAGGTGCATCAAGCTTTCGAGGGTCGCGCGATTGTCGCGGTAGAGCACGCCGAGCGGAATCTTTCCCTCGTCCGTCATCGCTTCGAAGGCCTGCGAACGGTTTGAGGGGTCATAGTCCGGCTTCTCGTCGACGTAGTACACGTTCTCTTTGAACCATGCATACGTGTTGATCTTGTTGTAGGTGACGCACGGCGACATCACTTCGACAACCGAGAAGCCCTCGTGCTCGATCGCGACGCGGATCAGATCGACCAGCTTTTTGGGATGCGCGGAAAAACCGCGCGCGAGAAAAGAACCTCCGGCGGCGAGCGCCACCGCAAGTCCGTTGATCGGCGCATCCGGGTTACCTTGCGGAGACGTGCCCGTCACGTATCCGGTACTGCTCGTCGGAGACGACTGGCCTTTGGTGAGCCCGTAGGTCTGGTTGTCCATCACGATATAGGTGACGTTCGGATTGCGGCGCACGGCGTGCAGAAAATGGCCGGCGCCGATAGCATAGCCGTCGCCGTCGCCGCCCGCGGCGATCACGGTCAGGTCGTGATTCGCAAGCTTGACGGCGGTTGCGACCGGCAACGCACGGCCGTGTACGCCATGAAACGCGTAGGCATGGACGTAGCCTGAAATCTTGCCGCTGCAGCCGATACCGGAAACGAAAGCGACGTCCTTCGGCAGCCTGCCGATTTCCGCGAGCGCCGATTTGAGCGCCGAAAGCACGCCGTAGTCACCGCAACCCGGGCACCACCACGACGGTGTGGCGGTCGCGAAGTCTTTGGGCGAAAGCACGGCGGCCATTAGCGGCGCACCTGCACGGGAACCGGCGCGCGCAACAAAGCATGCCGTTCGACCGCCTCGATGATCTCGATCGGACGGAACGGTTTACCATCATATTTGTTGAGCAAGTGCATCCCTTCGAGCGGCCCGACCACGTAGCGAATCAGGCGCTCCAATTGACCCGTGAAGTTGTTTTCGACGACGATTGCGTGACGGGCGCCGGCAAGAAACGCACGCACCTCGTCCTCGGGAAACGGCCACAAGGTGCGAAACTCGAAGAAACGCGTCGAAACGCCCGCTCGTTCGAGCCGTTCGACCGCCTCGACGATCGGTCCGCGGTTGCTGCCGTAGCCGAGGATTGCGATGTCCGCGGCCGGATCGCCGTGGACGATCGGGCGTGGAAGGTCCGGGCGCATCGATTCGAGCTTGCCCATGCGCTTATCCATCATGCGGGTGCGATTGCGCGAATTCTCCGTGATGACACCTTGCGGGCTATGCTCGGAGCCCGCCGCCAAATGCATGCCGCCCTCGACGCCGGGAATCGTGCGCCGCGAAACGCCGTCGTCGGTAAACTCGAAACGCGCGTAGTCACCAAAGACGACGGGCTCGGTTTGCAGTTTCCCGCGATCGATGCTGACCGAGCCAACGTCGAGATGCGGCAGCGTCGCCTTGCTCTGACAGAGTGCTTGTTCGGTTAAAACGAACACCGGGCACTGATATTTCTCGGCCAGATCAAACGCTTGCGCGGAGATGTAAAACGAATCCTCGACCGTGCCGGGCGCCAGCACCACGCGCGGAATCTCGCCGTGACCGCTAAAGATCAAGTGATTGAGATTCGACTGTTCGGTCTTGGTCGGCATGCCGGTTGAGGGCCCGGTGCGCGCGCACTCGACGATCACGACCGGAATCTCGAGCACGCCAGCCAGACCAATCGCTTCGGTCATCAGCGCCTGACCGGGACCCGAAGTTGCGGTCATCGAGCGCACGCCGGCGAACGACGCGCCCAGTACCATGTTGATCGCGGCCAGTTCGTCTTCGGCTTGCACGGTTACGCCGCCGAATGCGGGCAGGTGCTGCGCCATCCATTCGAGCACATCGGTGGCCGGCGTGATTGGATAGCCGGCCATGAAACGGCAGCCCGCCACGAGCGCACCGTAGGCGATCGCATCGTTGCCCATCATCAGGAGGCGCTCACCATCGGGTCGCGCTTGCAGCCCGTAGCCGCTCGGAAACTCGGCAAAATGACGCTCGACGTACGTCTCGCCCGCCTCGATCGCGCGCACGTTCAAATCGACGACCTTCTGCCCTTTGCGCTGATAGACACGCGTGACGTCGGCTCGCACGATCGCGGGGTCCATTCCGATCAACTTCGCGAGCACGCCAAGCGAGATCGTGTTGCGTGCAAGCTCGAGTCCGAGTTCTTCCTTGGCGATCTTCGCGAGCGGCACGTCGTACCACGTCACGTCCGCCCGGCGCAGCGGGCCGGAAACGGTCTCCGAGGTGTTGTCGAAAACCACAAAACCGCCGGCGCGCAGTTCATCGATGTGCGCCTCGACGGCTTCCAAATCAAAAGCAACGAGGCCGTCGACGGCGTCTGCCATGCCGTAATTCGGGTGCTCGCCCGCGCGGATCACATAATTCGTGTGCCCGCCCCGAATGCGTGAAGGGAAGTCCTTGTATGTATAGACTTCCAGCCCCATCCGCTTGAAAACACCGGCGATGAGGTCTCCGGTGGTCAAGCTGCCGTCGCCCGCCTGCCCGCCGAACATGATTTCGATGTCGTTGAGGATCAACCGAAGCTCCTGCCAATCAGCTATTCCGCTGCTTTTTTCAAGTTACCGCAACGGTGAACCTCGTCTCCGGCGCAATTACTTCCTCATAAATGAATTTTCTGCCGGGTGCCCCCCTTGACCGGCCTGCGAAACAAGCCCCTCGTCACAATAGGAATTTGCGCATGATCGCGACGTCGAGCTTCCACGTATGCTGTGCGAGCACGGCCTCGACTTTGTAGCCGCAGGCTTCGAAGAAAGCTTGGGCCGGCAATTTTGCCGGCACCTCGAGCGTTACTTTGTGACAATTGTAGTAGTTAGTTAATGTCTCGGCCCGCTCGACTAGGCGCCGGCCAACCCCGCGGCGGCGATAGAGGGGGGCTACGATCAACGAATCGATATGCGCGAGCGAGGCGGCGATACGTAAAGCGAGCACGCCCACGACTTCGGTACCCAGCGTGGCTGCAAGTTCGTGACGCTGTTCATGCCAAATGACGCGAAAATTCCATTCGGTCGAGAGCGCTTCACGCTCGTGCGCGCGACGGAATGCGGCCGTCCGCTCGGGCTGGACGTCCTCGATCTCGATGGCGGGTGATTCAGACACCGGCGGCGGCCGCAATCTCCGTTGTAGCGTCGAGCGTCCAACCGTCGTAGGCGGCAAACATCCGAAAGCCGAGCTCGTCCTCGATTTGCTTGGCTAGCTTTTCCGGTCGTTGCTCGAGCATCTTCGTGCTGAAGTGGGTCATCACGCCGACTTTCGGGCGCACCTGCCGCAAGATGCCGCGAGCCTCGTCGAAGTTCAAGTGGTCGACCTTCATGTTGTCGCGGTAACGCAGCACGTTGACGATCAAAACGTCGGGTTTGTGCTCCGCGTAATCTTCCGCCAGCCCGTCGAAGTATCGGCCGCACGGCATGTAGGAGATCGTCGTCCCGCGATAGGTGAAATGGATACCGTACGTTTCAACACCGTGCAAGTGCTTGACCGACGTGCGCAATTCGACGTCGTTGACGTGATAGGGTCCGCTCTTCTCCTCCAGATAGTGACGTGTCTCCATGAATTTCGCCGCGTAGGGAAAGATCACGGCGTCGCCTTCGAAAGCATCGCGCGGCGCGAGGATCGTGCCGCGCCGCCGGAACCCGCCGCTCGTCATCGCCTCGATCATCACGTTGATGTCGCCCGCGTGATCGAGATGTTTGTGAGAGAGCACGAGCGCATCGAGTTCCGCCGGCTCGCAGGGTGGTAGCGCCGAGGTTGCGCGAACGAGGGCGCCGGGACCGGGGTCAACGTGAATCTGCGTCACCGGTCCCGGTTTTTCGCCGGGGCCCGGAGCAAAGCGGTACCACATTCCGCCCGAAGCGCGAATCTGCTTGGCAACGACAAAGCGCGCGCCGCCCGTGCCGAGAAAGCGCACCGAAATCAACGGGGGACTCCGCGGTCGGCAAAGATCATGCCGTTTCAGATTGACCGGGCGTCCGAGACCTCCCGCCGCCGGTTTACCAGCCCATGTAGACGCCGCCGTTGATGTTCAACGACTGGCCGGTCATGTACCCACCCTCGATCGCCAGAAACCGGACGCCGCGCGCGATCTCCTCGGGTCTGGCCACGCGGTGCATTGGAATCCGATCGAGGATCTTCTCCTGGATGTGGGGCGGCACCGACGTCCACATCTCGGTCGCCACGAACCCCGGGCAAACGGCATTGACCGTAATGTTGTTCGGGGCAAGCTCGATCGCGAGGGTCTTCGTAAAGCCGAGGATGCCGGCTTTGGCGGCCGAGTAATTCGCTTGGCCGAAGTTGCCCATCTGCCCGACGAACGACGAGACGTTGATGATGCGACCCCAACCGTTTGCGAGCAGCATCGGCACCGCCACGTTGCAGCAGTACATGACGCTCGTCAGGTTGGTGTCGATCACCTCGTGCCAATCCTCGATCGACATCTTCTTGAAGGTTCGGTCACGTAGTATGCCGGCGTTGTTGATCAGAATGTCGAGCCGCCCATAGCGGTCCCGGACTCGCCCGAACATTGCTTCGACTTGGCTGAACTTCGAAACGTCGGCCGCCTCGGCATGGGCTTCACCGCCCGCGGCTTCAATTTGCGCGACGACACCCGCGGCCGCTTCGGCGCCGCGGATATAATTGACGACGACGGTCGCACCGCTCGCTGCGAGTTCGCGTGCAATCGTCGAACCAATACCACGGGACGCGCCGGTAACGACGACCACGCGTCCGAGCAGCGGCTTTTCGGCGGCCGGATCGGGAGCTGTTTGAGGTACTTGCGTTGCCTGCGTTGCCATGCGCGTCCTCTCACGAATTCGGGGTGCCACACCTTCGCTTGTACCCAACGCGGCTCCTTAGGACAATATGCAGTTATGCGGCAAACACAGGACATGAAAAAACAAACGAGACCTGCAGAGGCAGGCCCCGTTTGCTTCGCGGCGGGAGACGAACTGGTTAGTTGGTGCTGCTGACCGGTGTCGCGATGCGGGTCTGAATTTCGTCGAGACGCTTGGAGAGATCGTCGAATTGCTGTGAGGTGGCATCCTTCGCGTAATTGACGTTCGAGATGCCGGTGTTCACCACGCCGCGCGCGGTGTGGACATAAGTTTCTTGGACTTTCGCTGCATGAGAGATGACGCTTTCCGTCAACTCGCGTGCTTGTTCGCCCGAAGACTTCAGTTCGCTGACCGTAAGGCCGGCGATTTGGCTGGCGCGTTCAAAGTTCTCGCGCACTGCCGCTTCGGGAGCGGCTGACGCGTAGGGTCGCGACAGAATTTCCCAGACGGATTTCGTGTAGTCGAGGCGGCGTTGATTGGTCGCTGCGAGGGCATCGACGAAAAGGCTGTAGGCTTGTCCCGAAAGCTCGATGTAGCTGGCTGTGGCTTCCTTGGTGGTGGAGGGCATTCTAATGTTCCTCATCTTTCTTGGGGGGTTCTTTCACCCATGTCCCGGTGTAGAGGCTGAAGAACGCATCGAGATTGGTTCGGTACTGTTCGAGGGCTGAGCTCCAGAGAGCGAGGGCATCTTTGCCCCCATCGGTCAGGGTGTAAATGCGCCGGGCTGGACCTTGCTCTTTCGGATCCCACCAAGAGCTTATGTACCCGTCGCGCTCGAGTTGGCGCAGTGCACGATACACGGTCCCGGGATCCGAAACGACGGCGAAGTTCTCTTTGAGAGCTTTCATGATCTCGTATCCGTGAAGATTGAGATCCTTGAGCATCACGAGCAACCATGCCATCAGGTAATTCTTCGGAGTTCCGCGCGGCGGCAGACCCGCGTCGGCCTTGGGGTGAGGCGGTTCGACGTGCTCGCCGTCGTCGTCCGGGGATAGGCCCCGGCTGCCCACAGCGTTCTTCATTCCGCTAGGTACATTTTACACATAGATGGCACTTTCGTCAACGCCTCCGAGTTCCGTCCCGAGACGGAACTACTTCGCAATTCTTAATAGCTAGCAATCAATCCGGCTTTTCCACCAAATTCCCCATATCTGCGTATCTTCTTTAAGACTTTGCCTACACCCGTTGAAAAAGGGCGCCGCCGGAGTCGCCCGCTGCGCGTGGCTCGTGATCGTATGCCGCGGCGCCGCTCGCGATTTTTCCATCCGTGGAAAAATCGCTGCTGCCCGGCTCGTCGCTCCCGCCCTCCGGGCTCCGCTCCTCGTCCCGAGCCGCCGCGGCACACGATTGCGAGCCACGCTTCGCTAGCTTTCGGCTCGGTGGGTAGTGATAGCAGAATCGAAGCTGATGCAGCCTCTAGCCGAGCAGCGGTAAGGTCGCGAACGATCCCGCGATCACGGTACTAGCGCTTCGCCCGAACCACTTTTCGATCGCCGTCGCGTAAACACTACGGAAGTCAACTGTGTAGGTGGCGTCGCCGTTGTCGAGGACGTCGAGCGATGGGTGGCGACCGTAGAGGCCGCCTTTGAGGCCACCGCCCACTAAGAACATTGGAGCGGCTTCGCCGTGGTCGGTTCCGCGGTTGCCGTTTTCGGCGACGCGGCGGCCGAATTCGGAGAAGGTCATCGTCAAGGTTCGCTTGTCGTTGCCGTGCGCGGCGAGGTCGCTGTAGAAGGCAGCAAGGGCGTCGGAGAGTTCGGCGAGGAGGCGGTCTTGCGTTGCTTTTTGCGAGACGTGTGTGTCGAATGAACCGTGCTGCACGTAGAGGACGCGGGTTCCGATGCGGCTGCCGATGATTTGGGCGGCGAGGGCTAGGCTGCGGCCGAGCGGTGTGGCGGGATAGGTCGCATCCGTTTTGTAGCCGGCTACTAATTTTGGCAGTTCGGCGGCGCCGCGTTCGGCGTGGTCTTCGATTTCGGCTACCGTTCCGAGATAGGGCGATGAGAAGGGCATCGTATCGTTGCGCAAGAGTGAGGTAAAGGCGCCGCGCTCACTTGGATTGCGATCGCTTGAAAGTCCGTAGCCGCGTAGCGCGCTGATTGCGGGCACGTCGACTTGCGTTGAAATCAAGGCTTCGGGCAGGACGGGCGCGACCGCGACCGCGTTGAACAGGTTGTCCGCGGGCAAGCCGGCGGAATCGAGATATCGGCCGAGCCAACCCGTCGTCGCGTATGAATCGGGGACCGCGGTCTGCCAGATCTCGGTCGAGCGGAAGTGCGAGTGATCGGGCGTGGGATAGCCGGCGCCTTGCACGATGGCCACCTGGCCGTTGTCGTACATTGTTTTGAGCGGTTTCATGGCGGGGTTCAGGCCGACCTGATCGTCGATGCGCAACACGTCGTTTTGCGCTACGGCGAGCGAAGGCCGCAAGCGATAGTATTGCGGCATACCGTGCGGGACGACGGTGTTGAGCCCGTCATTGCCGCCCTGCAAATTGATGACGACCAAAACGCGGTCATCGACCCCTCCCGGCAGGTTCGGCAACGCCGGTGCAGCGAGCGCGCGCGCGAAGAAATCACCGGAGCTCGCGGCGAGCGTGAGTCCGGCGGTTGCGCCGAGGATAAACCGGTTGCGTTTCATGGGTCTCCTGAAAAGGCGCCTGAGTTCACGCCAGTTGGTACGCGGGCATCGCCATCGTGAGATAGGCGCCGCCGCGCATCCGTTGATCGAAGTTTTCGCCCGAGAGGGCGCCTAGCGCCGCGGTGCCGTCGCCGCGCAGAAAGCCTTGCAGCCGCGCAAAAGAGCCGGCCGATGCATCGCCTTGCAAGATCGTATCGACCAGGGTGTGCGCCGCTTTGTCCGCGTCGCCCGGGCCGCCGGCCAGCAGCCAGTCGGAAGCGGACATCACGTTTTGCGAGGTCATCAAGGCGTTCGCGAAGTTCTCGCGGGCCAGCACGGTCGTACTGTTGAGCCAAGCGCTGCCGCCGGGCCAGCCTTTGACGTTCGGTGGATAGAAGAGGACTTGCCCCATGCGGTTGAGTGCCGGGAGTGCCTGTTCTTCGGCCCCTGCGATTCCGAAGAGCTGGTAGGAGCCGACTACGAATTCGACCGGACTCTTCACGAGCGCGCGATAGGCGCGGCTCGAGTAGAAGACGTTTGATGACAACAGCACCGACATCACGGGCTGCAGGTTGAAGTCGTTTTTGCGCACGAGCGCCGCTACCGCCTCGACCAGTTCCGGCTCGGGATCGTTGTATACGAAGAAATTCAGCAGCTTCGTCGCGAGGAACCGGGCGGCGGCCGGCTGCTGGTATATGAGGTTGACGATGTCTTGGCCGTTGAAGTTGCCGCTGCGGCCGAGGAACGTCTTGCTGTCGTCGTCGTGCAGGCGCGGATTCAGCCATACTTCGCCCGTCAGCGGCCGGACGCGAATGCCGGTCCAGGCGCGCGCGGACTCGCGGACGTCTTGCTCGGTGTAGTTCCCGATGCCGAGCGTAAAGAGC
>Ga0302326_10012329_pt1 | contig 18253 bp, 18 predicted proteins | sample Palsa_T0_3_FD_202264 | JGI IMG/M metagenome (GOLD analysis project Ga0302326, IMG submission 202264) | Peat permafrost microbial communities from Stordalen Mire near Abisko, Sweden - Palsa_T0_3 | ecosystem: Environmental > Terrestrial > Soil > Palsa > Peat permafrost | place: Sweden: Abisko...
AGAAAATCGGCGAGCTTGATTCCGCCACGGATCCGGGGCAGATCGACCGCCCAGACGTCGAGAAGCGCAACGTCCGCGAGAAACCTGTGGACCCGAAGTGGAAGCCGTTCGAACTCCTCGCGGGGGCTCTGCGCCATATTGGGAGGTGTCAGCGAACCAGGCGTTGTTCTTGTAGAGGTCGATAAATATCTGGTTTGCGCGCGCACACGGGGATCACTTAATTACCCACCGCGCTTCAAAACAAGCGCGGCCCGCTCGGGAACTTCCCGGGCGGGCCGCGCATCAAGCACGACAGAATCAGTTCAGCCGCTTATTCGGCGACGAACGTCACGAGTCCGGCCGGCAGCGGCTCGTTTACTACGTGTCCGGTACGAGGCGCCGACAGCATCCCCTGTATATCGACGATCGCGAGATACGTGTTGCCCTGGTTGCCCAACACCGCGTACGCCTTTTTGTTATTCGGGCTGACATACGAAGTCACGGTGTGAGGATCGAAACCCTGGGCCCACTCGTCGCCGCCCGGATCAGTAGGCACGGTGAATGCCGCCCAGTCCGTTATCGCCGGCGTGCCGGTACCCGACGTTGACGGCAGCTGGATGACACCCTCGAGGTTGCCGCCGAATTCACCCGTCACGATTCCCAGATGAGTGCCTGGAGCTACGGCAATACCGTCGGTCCCGGCCGCGAAGCCGTCAAAATCAGGGATATTTTGCAGCTGTGCGGGAGCAGTCCAGGTATTCGGGGTTCCCGTCGTGAAAGTCGCTTGCGTCAGATCGGTGATATACACGTTGCCTGTACCCTCATCGGTGGACAGGGCAATGCCGGTCGTGCAGTCTTCGGCGGCCGAGTCGAAAACCGGAGTTCCGCTTACAGCGTTGTTATAGACCACCGGCTCCGCGCCAGCCAAGTTGACGAGTTGATAATTACCCTGTTCGTTCGGGGATAACAGATACTTGCGGACCGGATCGATCGACACGTCCTCAGAGGTCAAGGCCCCGCCTGGGATGGGCGTCTCGAACACCGGTGGAGAGACACCGAGGTTCAGGAATTGGAAGGCGCCCGGCCCACCGGCGGTCAGACCGATCGTTACCAGCCCCAGATTGGTGCTGGAATCGACAATCACTCCGCAGCTCTTGCAATCGCCACCCGAAAAGCCCTGCGTGGCGTCGGCCGCATCGGTGACGGTGTTGTTCAGAGTCGTCCCCGAGATCACGTAGGAGTCAGTGTCATTGGTGACGCAAACCGTTGTACCAGTTACTGAATTGGACGAGCAGGAATTGACCGTATCGGTGGTCGTAATCAAGGTTGGCGTCGGCAGTGCGTCAGGCGCGGCCTCTCCTACTCCAGCGCTGGTCTCGATCGGCACCACGTTTACGCCGGTTACGTCACTCTCCCAATTACCCTGGGGCACATAGGCAGTCACGTTCGTGCCTTGTACGAGCACGCCAGTCGAACTGGAGGGCAGACACGCATTCGGCGCCGCAGTTGCGGTCGACGTCGGAGTCGCGTGGTGATGCGGGGGCGGGGGTGCGAGGTTACTTCCTCCCGAACATCCGTTGAGCGCGGTCAGTAGTCCGGCCATTACCAAAGCCAGCGCGGTCACGGCCAGACCGGCCAGACCTAGAGTCCGTTTATTCCTATCTGCATTCATCGGCACACCCTTTGGCTTCCGCGACTATCTCGCGATTTTGAGGATACGTTGGCCGGTTCCCCGCCCGAACCTGCTGCCGCTCTTGTGTACCACCGCCGATACGTAAGTTCAAGGGAGCTTAGGTTAAGTTTATCGACATTCGATGAGTCCAGCAGGAGACTTGAACGCTCAATCTGACTCACCACCCTGTTCTTTTATCCCCCGGGGCTGAACCAGGTTTATGCCGCCATCGACCCAGCCGGATCCCCATCCACGGCGTACGGATCAGCTACGGCATACGGATTACGTCGACCCCGGGATGCCAGAAGGTCTTATGGTCGATACCGCCTGCGGGGCCGGCACCGTAGACCGGCTTCGAAAGATCGACCCTGACGAGAAACAGTGGCCGTTTAGTGCCGGGAATCCATCGATGGTAGATGATGTCGTCGTCGGCCAACATGTAGGCAAGATTGCGCTGCGGATCGACGGTCAACGAGCTTGGATCGCCGACAATAGCGGCTCGGGCCTGGAGACTGCCGCCGAGTTTGCCGAACGGAATCGTCGAGGCTGCGATCGTATAAGCCGACGCGGGGTCAGCGGCCTTTCCTGAACCCGGCTGACCGCGATTATTGAGCGGGCCCTCGACTGCTGCGCGGGGCATCTGAATCAATCTGAAATTCGGTCCGAAGCCGTCGGCGACGACAGCCTGATGAGTCACACAGTTGATCACGGTCTGTCCGCCAGGGACCGGACCGACTGTCGGTATGAATCCGAGTCCGGGCACCGCGGTCGCGTCGGCGACGGCCGGTCGCCGGTTAAGGTCCAGCGTCGCAAAATTAAATGCGTAGGCAAGGTCCGCGCGGTCGAACTCGGCATGCATCACGATGTTCGTCGAGGTATCGAAAGCGACTCCATCAGTGATGCCGCGGTTGGGAACTCGCGCAAACGGGATCTCTTTGAAGGGCTTGCGGCCGGTGTCTATCAGCGCATCGGTGCCGAGACTGGAAACGAACAGGAGTCCGGTGTTGGAGTTCAGTGCGAACGACTCGGCATTGAGGTCGAGCGCGACAATCGACTTTGGATCCCAGACCGGCGGGCTGCGCGAAATATCGAGCGATCCCAGCGCGGCGCTGCCGGCGACGATCGCATAGTTACTCGCCAGGTTTACGACGATACCGCCGGAGACGGGCTGGATCTTGACCGGACCCCAGACGTTTTTGGCGAATCCGTCGGGCTCTTGCAGCAGTCCGGTCGCATCGATCACGTGGGCCACCGATTGGCGGGCAATATCTATCTCGTAGATCAGAACGCGATTGTCGGCTCGCCGCGCCTCCGCCAGCATCGTGCGGTTAAGCGGGTTATAAGCGAGCGCGACGGGCTGAACCGAATGTTCGAGCGAAATAAGCTTGCGTAGCGGATGCGCCGCGCCAACCGTCAGATCGACGACCGCCAGTTGCGCATTGCCGCGTGGGTCGAGCGAGTATACCGGGACGTAGCCGACGTTATCGCGGGGATCGATTCCGATCAGCGTCCGTGACGAACAGGCCTGCGGAAACATCGCGAGCGGAATCGGTGTGTCGGTGGGCGATGGGTTCACTGTCGTGGCCGAGTCGGCGGCGAGTGCGATCGCGCGATGAGCCGGCAACAGGACCGCGGCCGCGGCTCCTACTAGCACCATCGGTAGGGCCAATAGGACCGTCCGGAACGTCGATAAGGGGAGAATGCGTAACGCCGATACGAACAGACCGCGCAACGGATTGACCCTCGGGATCACGCCGCTGCTTCCACTAACGATCGCCCGCGCGAGGGCGCGGCTGTTCGTTCGACTTCGATGCGGGTTTGACGTCGGCAGCGGCGACCACTTCGTACGGACGCATCATCTCGTTGTCTTCATGCTCGAGAATATGACAATGCCAGACGTAGCGGCCGGTATATCCCTCGAACTTGGCGATTATCGAGGTCTCGTAGCCGGGATCGGCGCGGACCGTATCCTTCCATCCCGCCTCGACCGGCGGCGGCGGTTCAATAGGTCCCGTGTAAACCAGAGATCCCCGATCGAACTTGATTGGATCGAACGGGCGCCGTCCGAGAATCTGAAACGAAATCAGATGGATATGTATCGGGTGCGCATCGCCAGTGTTGTTCAGCAGCTTCCAGATCTCGACGGTATCCAGCACCGGTTTCTCCGTGGCCGGGGCGTTCCAGGGGGTGTAATTGAGCAGATCGATCGTGGTCCGGCCCCACGCGTCGCTCAGTTCCACGATTTTAAGACTTCGCGTCTTAACGGCGAGCGCTGGATCAGTTCTTTCGATCTTCGCGAGCTTCGGTGGAATGATGCTGCGGTCTTTTCCCCTCATCCGCTTGGCGACCCGGAATTGCATCAACTGCGGGGGCACGACCATCCCGCCGGCCGGATAGGGCGCGGCGGCGTCGTTGAGCAAAACGATTTCAGTATCGGCGTGGCCGGAAAAATCGACGATCACATCGGCGCGTTCGGAGGGAGCAATGAGCAGCTTGCCGATCGGCACCGGCGCCGGAAGGAATCCCTGGTCCGATCCGATCTGGTAAAACTGCTGCCCTGACGACAACGTAAGGCCGTAAAATCGCGCATTGGACGCGTTCAGGAGACGGAACCGGTATTTTCGCGGCTCGACCTCCAGATACGGATAGACCTTTCCGTTCACCAGCACCGCATTACCGAAGAAATCGGGTATCCAGATGCGATCGGGCCGGCCCGACGTCGGATAATTGATCTGACCATCGGAGTCGAAGGTGCGGTCCTGGATCACCAGTGGAATCTCGAATTTTCCGCGCGGCAGATTGAGTCGGCGCTCGTTCCGATCGCGAAGAAAATAAACCCCGGACAGGCCGGCGATATTGTTCAACCGCACGATCCCGACCGCATGATCGTGGTACCAGAGCGCCGCCGCGCGCTGCTCGTTCGGATAGAAATTGACCGCCGACTTGCCGGGCGTATACCAGTCGTCAGGATAACCGTCGCTTTCCGGCGGGGCCTTGGCGCCGTGCAGATGAACGACCGTGCGAACCTCGGGCACGCCCTTGTCGGCGCCGTGGATCGTCCGGTCGACTGGCAGGAAATGCTTATCTGGCAGTGCGTTGATCCAATCCACCAGTATTGGCGAGCCGCAGCGCGCCTCGAACGTCGGACCGGGCGCCGAGCCGCCAAATCCCCACATTCGCGTCGGCGGCAGATCGCGATGCACCTGATGGTAAAACTCGGTCATCCGAATCTGGTAGTAGGCGGCCATCGCACCGTCGGGTGCCCGGCGCGATCCGACCGGTCGGGCCGTCGGCATGATCGGTAACGGATCGACGAAGTGCGCGAGACTGTCGGGATCGAGAACTGGCCGGCTATAGACGTGCGGGAGGCTGTGCTGACGGCGCGACGTCGTGGCCATCGCGAGGTAGACCGCCGAGCCGCGGATGCAATACTCGCCGAAGCCCTGCGGCAGTATCGCCGCCGTCAGCAATCCCTGCCGGAGGAAGTAACGTCGACTGATCAGCCTCCGGCCCTGCATGCGAGTGAAACTCCATCTTACGAGAGCAATGGAGTCAAGCCGACTGATCAAGACCGGTTAAAGCGCGTCACGGTGGAACTCAGCCCTGCCGGCCGCGGACCTGGCGACGATGTCACTCCATCGGTAGCCCGACGTAGTTTTCGGCCAGTGATTGCGAGGGGGCGCGGGAACTCGTGACGTATTCGAGCTCGGCCAACTGGCGGCGAAAGTCGAAGGCGTTGTGAGCTTCGAAACGATGCAACATCGACGTCATCCACCATGAAAAATGCTGGACTTTCCATACGCGGCGCAGACATACTTCCGTGTAGCGATCGAGCCATTCTTGTGAACCGGATCGATAGAATTCCGACAACCCGCGCGCGAGTACGCGGACGTCTGCGATCGCAAGATTGAGCCCCTTGGCTCCGGTCGGCGGCACGATATGCGCGGCGTCGCCGGCGAGAAATAGCCTGCCGAACTGCATCGGCTCGGCGACGAAGCTGTGCATCTCAGTGATGCCTCTGTCGATAATCGGGCCCTGGTTCAGCCTCCATCCGTCATGCGTTGCGAAGCGCGCTTCAAGTTCATTCCAGATTCGATCGTCGGACCAGTTGTTGATGTCCTCGTTGGGAGCGCATTGGAGATAAAGCCGCGAGATCTCCGGCGACCGCATACTCTGCAGTGCGAAACCACGCTCATGGTTCGCGTAAATCAGTTCAGGCGACGATGGCGGAGCCTTGGCCAGTATGCCGAGCCAACCGAACGGGTAAATGCGGTCGTATAGGGTGAGCACGCCGGCGGGGAACGACTGGCGGCATATGCCGTGGAAACCGTCGCATCCGGCAATGAAGTCGCAGGCCAACTCCTGGACCTCGCCGTGCTTGCGAAAACGGATTACCGGCGCCGATCCGTCATAGCCGTGCACGATGACGTCCTCGGCCTCGAAGACAATTTCACCGCTTGCGGCCGCGCGGGCGGCGACGAGATCCTTGACGACTTCATGCTGCGGGTAAATCGTGACGGTCTTTCCATCGGTCAGACCGCTCAGATCGATTCGATGCCCGCGTCCCTTGAAGCGCAGTTCGATACCGTGATGGACGAGGCCCTGCCGTTTCAGGCGTTCGCCGATGCCGGTCTCGATCATCAAGTCGACCGTGCCCTGTTCGAGCATGCCGGCGCGATTACGCTCCTCAATGTACTTGCGGCTGCGAACCTCGACGATCACCGAGTCGATACCATCCCGATGCAGCAGATGCGAGAGCATCAGCCCGGCGGGCCCGGCTCCGACGATTCCGACTTGCGCTTTTCTCACGACAGTTCCTGCGTCGGGGAGCCGAAGGCGCTCGGGCTCACCTTGCTCAATCGACATAGCCTTGCGAACGTTATCGAACAATAGCTCCGATCCAGTTTGGAGCCCCATCGAGAATCGGGTCATTTTTACCTGTTACCGAAATTTCCTTGACCGCATGGAGGGTTTTATACCTGCCCACCGCGGCGCTGCATTGATTTCGGCGTGGCATGGCCATTGCTGATCTCTATTCGCGTATTCGGCTTCGGAAGTCGACCGGGAGGAATGTAACCAATGAATAACCGCAAATTATTGGGCGGGTTCATATTGACTGGATTTCTCGCGATCTCGCTCGCTGCCTCTACAGTTTTTGCCCAGGCGGGCGGAGGCGCCGGTGGAGCGGGCGGCGGCGCAGGAGCTGGAATGGGAAGCGCCGGATCCAATGGCGCTGGAATGAATGGCGGCGGGTCCTCATTGGGCAATCCTTCGACGTCATCGGACGCGAGCTCGCCGATGAGTAATCCCGCGTCAAGTTCGCCCAGCTTCAACCCTTCGAATCCTGCTGCCAATGCCGGTTCCGGCATGTCGGCTAATCCGAGCGCGTCGGGCCTCGATATTCCAAATCCCTCAGCTAACAACGGCAATGGTGCTCAAGGTTCTGGATCGCCGATGTAGTGCGGCACCATTCAAAATCTCATTATTTATTGAAGGAAGTAACATGACCAACGACGACAGGATTCAACGGGTGCGAGAACGCGCTTACCAGATATGGGAAAACGCGGGCCGACCCGATGGCTGCTCAATCGAGCATTGGTACGCGGCGGAACAAGATTTACTGGACACTGAAGACAGTCCGGCCGAACAGGCCAGACCGTCGGATGAAGCCGGAATCCAGGCTGCGCGCGAATACGACAATTCGGTCGAGCAATTCGAAAAAACTGGACAGGTAGATCGCAGCGCTCAAGAGGCGAAGCGAGCCGTCCAAGGGCCCGAGGGCGGGAGCCTGAAGAAGGCTGAAGCACTCGGTAAGCGTCGCAGCAAGGGCGAAGACCTGGCGGGCAATAGATAATTTTCCAATAGTCAATGGCCGATAAACAGACTGCCCTGATTCCGATCAGTATCCGACCCAATCAAATGGAGAATGACAATGAATGAATTCGTATCAGATCTGAAGAAAATAAAGGAACGCGCCCGTGCCCATATGGAAAAGGGCGCAGTCACCGAAGGCTACAAAGCCGATGTAAAAGCCGTCATCAAAGTGCTCAATGAAGCACTGGCGACGGAGCTTGTCTGCGTGCTGCGTTACAAGCGTCATTACTATATGGCCTCCGGACTCAACTCCGAGGGCGCCAAAGCGGAATTCCTCCAGCATGCGAATGAAGAGTCACAGCACGCCGACTGGCTAGCCACTCGCATCACGCAGCTCAACGGCGAGCCGGATTTTAATCCGGAAGGTTTGTCCTCGCGCAGCCATTCCGAGTACGCCGAGGGATCCGACCTCACCTCGATGCTGCGGGAAGATCTCTTCGCGGAACGAATCGCGATTGAAACCTATGCGGAGATCGCGCGTTGGCTGGCGGACAAGGATCCGACCACCAAGAATCTTATCGTGGATATTCTCAAAGTGGAGGAAGAACACGCCGAGGATCTGAAGTCCATGTTGGAGAATATGTCATAGGCCGCGCGCCGGTCTCCCCTCTTCACAGACAGATCAATGTCAGGACGGGCTGATGACAGACTCGGATGTCTCGAATGCGGTTTGATTCAGCGGCTGCCGGAGCTGGCGCCGAGGCAAAAGGCTATCTGCCGGCAATGTGGCATGACGGTGCTCCGACATTGTCCGAACCAGATGCGCACAGGTATGGCACTCATTCTGAGTGCCATAATCCTGAGCGCGCCCTCGCTACTGGAGCCGCTCTTCGTAGCCAACGTGTTCGGGCACCAACGTTTCAGCGCGGTCTTCACGGGCGTAACGTCGCTTTGGACCGACGCCTGGTGGCCGCTAGCGCTGGTAGTCCTTGGTTTTGTCATTGTAATCCCGATGGTCTGGCTTTGTGCTCTCCTGTTCGTGTTCCTCTGCCTTGAGTACCAGGCCCGACCGCCGTCATTACCCTACGTATATCGAGCTGCTGAAACTCTGAACGCGTGGGCGATGCCCGACGTATTCCTGGTCGGGGCCGCGGTAGCATACGCTCGCATGAATTCTCTCGCCTCTGTCGCCATCACCGACGGCGGCTGGTGTTTTTTTACCTTTGCGTTCCTGGTGATGGCAATTCGCAGCACGATCGACTCGGCGGAAATCTGGAACGCAATCGGCAGTCCACCTGCCGTCGAAGGAAATGTCAGCCTGATCTGTCCGGGTTGCGCGCTCGCGCTGCCGTCGAGCTCATCTGGTAAGCGCTGCCCACGATGCAAATCAATGGTTTCGGCGCGACGATCTCTCGCACTCGATAGCGCTGTTGCATGCCTGATCGCCGCATACTTACTTTACATTCCTGCCAATCTTCTTCCTGTACTTAGAATAGCTCATCTCAATAGCAACTTCAGCACAACTATACTCGGGGGCGTCTGGGATCTGGCCAAGGCGGGCATGTGGCCGCTGGCGGTTATCGTATTTGCGGCCAGTATCGTAATTCCGACCGTTAAACTTATCGGTCTGACCTGGTGCCTGACCGGCACGCGGCAAGCCGGCACATCTCATCTCATCGAGCGAGCCCGCCTCTACAGAGTAATCGATCGGATTGGACGATGGTCCAATATCGACGTCTTCGTCATCTCGATTCTCACGGCGCTTATCCAGTTCGGCGCAATCGGCACGGCGCAAGCCGGAGCAGGAGCGGTTGCCTTTGGTGCGGTCGTTGTATTGACGATGCTCGCGTCGCGTCTTTTCGATTCACGCCTGATGTGGCCTGAGACGGTTTCGATCCATGAGCGATAGCGATAATTCCGAGTCGCCGGTCGCCGAAGTTCGCCGCAGTTCCTTTGCGGGATGGGTCTGGATAGTTCCCGTCGGTGCGGCCCTGGTAGTCCTGTGGCTTGCGTGGCACCAACTGCGGGGCGAAGGACCCACAATAACTATCACTTTTCAAAGTGCGGCGGGCATCGCCAACGGCGCCAAAATCCGCCTGAACTCCGTCGATGTTGGAACGGTCAAGGACATCGAGCTGACCAACGATCTTACCCAGGTCGCAGTGACTGCGAGCCTGAGCCGCCAGATGTACGGTCATCTCAGCAAGGACACGCAGTTCTGGATCGTACGGCCGCGGATTACGCCGCGGGGCCTTTCTGGCCTGGAGACGATCGTGTCCGGCGCCTACATCGAAGTGAGCCCCGGTAAGACTCGAGGTTACGAGCGGCGGTTCAGGGGTCTCGAGCAACCGCCGCTGCAAAATGGAGTCACCGGCAGCACTTTCGTTTTACATGCAGATCAGATGCGGTCGCTTAGTCAGGGTTCGGCGGTTTACTATCGCGGCATTTCGGTCGGCGAAGTTAGCACTTACAAGCTCGCTGGCCATGGCGCATGGATAAACATAGTCATCATCGTCCGTGCGCCTTATGATAAGCTGGTCCATCACGAAAGTCTATTCTGGAATCTGAGCGCCTTGTCGGTGACCACGAGCGGGAGCGGTTTGACGGCAACCGCGGCCTCACTGGAGTCGCTTATCGCCGGCGGAATAGCGTTTGAAACACCCTCAAACGTGCTCGCGAAGCCGCCGAGTCCGCCGGGCGCGGAGTTTCCACTTTACAATGATGAAAACTCAGCGCGAGCCGAGCCGGTCGGCCTCCGGTTGTACTATGTAGCCGAATTTCCAGGTTCGGTCGCGGGAATTGGTATCGGCTCGCAGGTTCAGTTGCTCGGAATTGATATCGGCCGCGTCAGCGACGTCCATCTGGAATATGATCGTTCAAGCCGCGGCCTTCTAACACCGGTTACGTTGGAGCTTCGTCCCGATGTGATCCGGAATTTTACGGCGCCAGGGTCGAACGATTCGACCGCCGCTGCCAGCGACGCTCTAAAGCATCTGATAGCCGAGGGATTGCGCGCCCATTTGTCGAGTTCCAATCTCATAACGGGTCAGCGAAAGATCGCTCTCGACTTCGGTTCCGCTTCGCCGCCAGTGCATTTTGTTCCAGTTAGCAATTACAGCCAGATGCCTACTATGCGTTCCGGCGACTTCGACGATCTCCTGAAATCAGCAAATCAGGCGGCTGACAGGATCAACGCCATGCTGGATTCGCCGGAGTTAAAGCACTCCTTGAGGGCGCTCGACGAAACGTTATCGAACCTGGATAAGGCGTCGATGGAAACCCAGCAACAGATTGGGCCGCTGATGGCGAACCTGCGGAAGGCGTCTGAGCAGGCGAATGAAACTCTTGTCACTGTGAATCGCAGTCTCGGAAGTGAATCCGGACAAAGCCCGGACATCAGTCGTGCCGTCGCCGAGCTCACCGACGCAGCGCGATCAATCAAGATCCTGGCCGACTACCTGGATCGCCATCCGGAAGCGCTGCTTCGAGGGCGCAGCGATACCGAACAATGAAATATCATCGGGCGATCGCTATGCTCATTGCGGTGATAGTCAGTGCGTGCGGGTCCAGTGCACCGACTCGATACTATACTCTGAACTCGGTCGGGCCCGTCGCGGTCGGAAGGTACAGACCCTCGGGAAGCCCGGTTGTGATCGAGAAAGTGGTTCTTCCTGCAATCCTCGATCGTCCGCAGTTAGTCCGGCGTCTCTCTGCTAACCAACTTGACGTCGATGAGCTCGATCGATGGGCGGCGCCGCTCGATAACCTCGCGCAAAACGTCCTGGCCCTCGATTTGGCGGCGAGGATGCCGTCCGGCGCGGTAATCCAGCCGGGCCAGCCAATTCCATCGGGCGCGATTCGACGCATCTCTGTCGACCTGACGACGTTCGAAGCTGATCTGGCCGGCAATGTAGTTTTGCGCGCGCAATGGACGATCGAGACGGCAAACGCGGATTCCGAGTCGGAGCCGACCTCGCACTCCGAGTACATCACCGTCCAAGCCGGCACGAATAGCGCCGATGCAGTCGCGGCCGGAATGAGCCAGGCGCTTTCCGAGCTCGCCGATCGCATGGCCGCGGATCTCGGCCAGACCGACGGTGATTATTCGTCGAACCATGGGAATGGATAAGTGTGCGCGCTCGAACGGCACCGTCGCTTGACGATGAGGCATATTTCGAATTTTAAGTTGTCCTGATTTCGGATTTATGATGTCCTCAGGCCGCTTGAGGCTTCTGACAATGCCCCCGACCTCGAACATATTTGTGCCGATTGCTACCGAACATTTCGGCTCCGCCAAATTCGAGCTCCGTGAGTCACGCATATGCCTAGCGCCGACAATCTGAAGCTAATAGAAAATCTGCTGTTCGTGGACGTGATCCGCTACATACAGGATCCGTTCTTTATCGTTCTCGATGATGGGACCCTGCTTGAGGCAAACGAGTCCGGGCAGCGCCTGCTCGGCATCAGCGACATCAGCGAAGCGAAGGAGCCGTTGTCTTTTTTTTCGTTTATCGAGGCCGGCACTGAGGACCCGCAGGCGACGCTGAATATTTGGCTGAGCAGCCGGACTCCGGTACCGGGCCGGATCGTATTGCGCACCAGCGAGGGATGGCGGGCGTGCCCGCTCACCGCCTGGTGCGGGCGGCCGGCTGATGACGATGCTCCCGGGATAGTCGTCGTCCGATGCCTGACCGGAGCGCCAATCGCCGCGCGGTTCGCGACTCTAAACGAGCAGCTCGAGCATCTGCGCCGCGACATCGCCGAGCGTCGCAGAATGGAGAGCGAGCTGACCGCAGCGATCAAGACGCGCGATGATTTCATGGCCGTTGCGGCCCACGAATTGCGCAACCCCTTGAACATTTTCAAGCTGACGCTTCAGGTCCTGTACCGCACCGTCGACAAGATCGAAAAGGACGATAAATTTCGGTCTGTTCTGAAACGGTGCGACCTTCAACTCGACAAGTTGAGCGCCCTCGTCGATCGCCTTCTGGACGTTTCAAGATTGGAATCAGGGGAATTCGATCTTTACCTGGAGAAGCTCGATCTTGCTGCCCTGGTGGAATCGATTGTGGCCGAAGCTCGTGAGCAACATCCGAACCTCCGTATCGACCTAAACCGGACCTCTCCCATCGAGGGGCACTGGGACCGGATTCGTCTGTATCAGGCCATAGCTAATCTGCTCACGAACGCTGCCAAGTACGGAATGGGTAAACCAATTGAAGTGACTGTCGCGACGAGTGAGGGCAGCGCCTGGGTGACAGTAAGGGATAGTGGAATAGGAATACCGGCCGAGAGTGCATCGCGGATTTTCGATAAATTCGGAAGAATATCTCCCCATGCCCCCGCGGGGTTAGGCTTGGGTCTCTGGATTACCCAACACATCGTCGAAGCTCACGGCGGCACCATATCGGTTGAGAGTGAGGCGGGCCAGGGTGCAACCTTCAAGATCAGGATCCCATTGATCAGCGCGGTGAAAAACGAAAGCACGGCGACTGATACGGACTGAGATGTCGAATCGTTATGGAAGTTTCGGGTCGGGCAGACAGTAATTTCTGACAGTCGCGAGCAGCCGTTCGGCATCGATCGGTTTGGTAATAACTTCGTCCGCGTCGATATTGGCCTGGGCACCCAGCGCGCTAACGACCACCACTGGGATCCTTGCCAAAGTGGGGTCCTTGCGCTGTTCCTCCCGGAATTCCCAGCCGTCCATCACAGGCATCCACAGGTCGAGAAGGATTAGATCAGGAAGGTCTGGTTGGCGTAAGCGATCGAGCGCCTCTTCGCCATCGGCTGCGGGAACGGCCTGGTAGCCCGTCAGCTGCAGGATGGCGACAATCGCTTCGCGCGCATCGTCGTCATCTTCAACGACCAGAATGCAATGACCCACTTAACTTTCTCAACTCAAGCTTGATAAGTAGTTATGAGCCTCGAAGTAATGGCTATTCAAAATAGTACGCGCGGTTCGGCAATCTGATGGAAAAGACGAACTGCACATCGTGCCAGTGGGTACTCCCGGTCGGGGAACTTTTCGGCGCCGGGAGTACCCATAGTCAATCAGCGAGCGAGACGCGTCCGTTCAGACCCGCGCTTCGCCCGTGTAGGAAACATCAGTGGCGTGCTCCCGGTCGAAGATTTCCTTCGCCGTATTTCGTTCTTTGGCATCCTCGGTATGGACGGAGATCAGGATGTTGCCATTGCGGAGTTTACCTTCGTACTGCTTGGCTTCGTATTCCGGAACTCCCATGCCGATCAGCGCGCCGGTGAATCCACCGACCGTACCGCCAACCGCAACTCCGGCAATCGCCGCCACGATCGGGCCAGCCGCGATGAAAGGTCCGATTCCCGGGATCGCGAGGCTGCCGATACCGATCAGCCAACCGAGTACGCCGGCGGTGACACCGCCCACGACTGCTCCAGTGGCGGCACCTTCAGGCGCTTTGGTGTGCTGCTCATGCGCGAAATCCCGCGTGCCCTCCTGGTCGGGCAGCAGCACGGAGACATCGTTGTTCGAGAAGCCGGCCGCCTTCAGCTCGTCGATGATCAGAAGAGCCTGCTCGCGCGACTTCGCTATGCAAAATACTGCTTTCGTCATTGTATTCTCCTGTAACGTTTGCGTTAGGCGGCCGAGTTTAGTTGCCGGCCACTTGCAGTTGGTTTTCGACGTTCGAATTCCCCGCGATGCTTTCAGCCTTGGCGGCTATGTCATCCTTCTCCTGCTCGGTCTTGACGGGCCCGCGCAGAGTTACGGCGCCATTGATCGTGATAATCTTCACGTTCTTGGCGAGCATCGACAGTTGGCTGTCATCCATCAATGCACGACGAATCTGGCGCGTGATCTGGATATCGGCCGGCTTGTTGGATTGGTCGATAGGCGTCAGCGTCTGATGGTTCGCATCGACCTTGTTCTGTTCGCTATTCTCCGCCGCCGGATTATCGCCGGCGTTCTGCGCGAACAGCGATCCTGCCCCAATCGGGACAAGTATTGCGCCGGCCAGAATTGACGCGGCAACGAATGAAGACCTACGGTTCATATTAAATCCTCCCCAGTTATTTTTTGTTCGCGCCCTCGTCATATTCGCCGGAAGAAAATTTTCGACGTGCTTGAGCGCTGTAACTTGAAGGTGAGCAATCCATGTGCCCATGCGACATATTTCGAGATCTCTCCAGTCAAATAAGGATAAATCCGGATCGCTCACTGATTTTGTTATTCCCCTTGGGTGTCTCGCAGTCGGTAGGAACTACGCGCATAAACGCCGATGCTCGCAGCGGTGGCCGATCCGCTCCCAGACCTAATCGGGCGCGAAAAATCTTCTTAACGAATCGTCGTCACGATTTTGCGAGCTGCGAGCCAGCCGCCTTCACCAGCTGCAACGGACGTGTCTGTCCATCAACCGAGCTTAACGGACGGTATCAACGAGTGCAGAGAAGAAGATAAATATCGGCGGCCAGTAATTTTTACCGAGCGCGAATAAGCCAGGATATCAACAAATCCGGGCGCTTTCTGGTGGTATGCCTCTTGCAGAAATGGTCTGAGGGTTACGAAGCCAATTTCGAGACCCAAAATTTCGGAGGAGGACAGGCGCCGATGCCAGTTCGTGCGATTATAGTGATACTCTTGATCTTGTTAGTGATTGGATCGATTCCGGCGTATCCATACAGCGTCGGCTGGGGCTACTACCCCAGCGGAATTCTCGGAACCATACTCCTGGTGTGGGTGGTTCTGCTCTTGCTCGGAATGGTTTGAGTGAAATCTGAGTGACAATTGAAAAGCGAATACTGGTCGCTGAGGACGATACGGCTACGCATGAGGAGTGGAGCGAACTGCTCTCTTCATGGGGCTACCAGGTCGCGGTCGCCGAAGACGGCGATAAAGCGCTCGAGCTGATCAAAAGTTTTGATCCGCACATTCTGCTGACCGATATCAAGATGCCGCGCCGGGACGGCTTGCAGCTCCTGCGCGATATCAATGAGCCCGGATTCAGCCTCACGACGGTGGTGATTTCGGGCGAGGGGGACGTTCCCGAAGCGGTCACCGCGATCAAGCTCGGCGCGCACGATTTCATTCGCAAGCCAATCGATCCGCCCCATCTGCAGCAACTGCTCAAGAAGCTGTCGGACTATATAGATACGCGCGAAGAGAATCGCCTGCTCCGTCGCCGGCTGAGCGATGTCGGCGAACTCGGCCTGATGTTCGGCAAATCACTCGAGATGCGCCGGGTGATGGCGTCGATCGAGCAGCTCGCCGATTCGTCGGCTTCGGTCGTGATTACGGGCGAAAGTGGAACCGGCAAGGAAATGGCCGCCCGGACAATCCATAACCTGTCACAACGACGCAAGGCGCCGTATATCGCCGTCAATTGCGCAGCGCTGCCCGACACCCTTATCGAGAGCGAGCTGTTTGGCCACGAACGGGGCGCCTTTACCGGAGCCGATCGGCGCCGGGAAGGATGCTTCGAGCTTGCCAACGGCGGCACCCTTCTTCTCGACGAGTTGGGTGACATGAAAATCGAGCTGCAGGCCAAGCTGCTCCGCGTGATCGAGGAGCGGCGACTGCGCCGGCTTGGAGGAACCACCGAGGTCCAGCTCGACGTACGCGTTCTGGCGGCCTCGAATCGCGACATGGCGACGGCGGTGAGAGATGGGCGCTTGCGCGAGGATCTTTTTTATCGCTTGAGCGTCTTTTCGATAACGATGCCGCCCCTGCGCGACCGTATCGAGGACCTTCCCCTGCTGGCCGACTCCTTCATCCGCTATTACGCGGAGCGCGATCATAAGCACGTCACCGGCCTAGATGAGGAAGCTCTGAACGCGCTCAAGAACCATGCGTGGCCCGGCAATGTGCGCCAGCTTCGCAACGTGATCGAACGCGCCCTGGTCGTCAGCAAGGGGCCTCTGATCGGGCTTACCGATCTTCCAGCCGAATTTCGATCCGCGGGCACGGGCGCGCCTGAGCAATTTCCCGTGCGCCTGGGAACGACCATCGAAGACGTGGAACGCGAGTTGATAATGCGGACCATGGAATTTGCCGGGGGAAATAAAACGCGCGCGGCCGAGATTCTCGGTATCACTCCGAAAACCTTGTACAACAAGCTCGAACGATATCAGGGCAAATAACTTGGCCCGGTTAGTTCCTGAGCGCAGTAATCTTCGAGAACCATGGATTTAATTCTGCTCGATGAAAGCGGCGCAGTCCTGGCCGCCAGCGTAACTGCACGCGCTTTGATTGGGCTGCCGAGAGACGCCGTTTTCGAAGGGCTCGCCTTGCCCGCATTGCTCGGTCAATCCCATCCATTACTGCCGCTCGTAGCCGCGGCGGTAACGAGCAATGTTGAGACGCGCGAGATGACAATTAGCGCGGACAATAGCGGTCAGATCGAACAGCCATCCTTGGTCATGTCTATCTTCAGGCTGAAAGACGGGCGCAAGACGACTGGCTTCCTGCTTACGTTGCGCGAAAAAGACCAGCGGCAAAGACCCGCGGAACGGTCGTCCGAGACAAGTAGTCCGCCCGAACAGGAGGCGTGGATTTCCGACGCGGCACATCACCTGCGCAGCCCGCTGCATGGTATGAACATGCGGTTGGAACTACTGAGTCGCGAAGTGGCTGACACTCCCGCGCATCGTCATGTCGAAAAGCTGCGCAGCCAGATACAGCGCCTCGACCAGGCGGTCGAGGAGTTGTTACGAGCCTGCGGCCGGATGAACTGACGTTCCGATCCCGGCCCGCTCAGATCTCATCAAACTGTACTGTAGTTCTTACCTAGTCTCCCCTCATTCGCGGCCGACAATTCAGATTCCCGTGGAGGTTTTCACGCGATATCGGGCGCTGCTACGGATTTCTAAAAGAAGATACCAGCCCAAATTGGCGGTATGTAACTTGCTTTGTTCTTCGCTCTGAAACCTCGGCGAAGGACAGGTCAATTACATGAGCAGCTCCGCAGGAAATTTCGTTCGGCATAATCGGGCGGCAATCGTGTTGGCAGGTGGCGACGGGACTCGGTTACGCTCGTTGACGAAGTTCATAGTAGGGTGCGAAATCCCCAAGCAATTCTGCTCGGTCGCGGGTGAGCAGACCCTGCTTGAAGATACGCTGGAACGGACCGCACTCGGGGTCCCGCGCGATAATACTGTCGTGGTGGTCAATCGTGAACATCGGCCGTACTACATGCCGCTGGTGGCGGGACTCGAGCCGCGCCAGGTCGTCGAGCAACCGTGTAATCGAGGCACGGCACCGGCGATCTTCTATGGAATCAGACGGCTGATGGATCTGGATTGCGAAGCCACCGTCGCGATCTTCCCTTCGGATCACTTCGTCGGCAACGACGAGGCGTTCATGCGGCAGGTGCAGTCGGCCTTCGAAGCCGTGGATGAATTCCCCAATTTGTGCGTGGTTCTCGGTATTCAGCCTCGTAGCGCCGAGACCTCGTACGGTTGGATCGAGCCTGCTGAGCAAATCTCGTTCGACCGTCCCGAACTCTTTCGTGTGAATCGCTTCCGGGAAAAACCTGATGCGGCTACTGCCAGGCGATTGTTCCAGACTGGCTGCCTATGGAACAGTTTTATACTGGTCGCATCGGTACGGGTCCTCTATTCGATGGTCGCCGAGTTCGCGCCCGACCTCTTCTGCACCTTCAATGCAGAGCTGGCCGCCTCGCGTTCGGGAGTCAGGGCGTCAGCGGCAATGGGATCGGCTATCGACAGGATATACGACAAAATCAGAACCTTGGGTTTCTCGGAGCAGGTACTGGCGCAATGCCCGCCAAATTTGGCGGTCCTAAGAACGGACGA
>Ga0302326_10012330_pt1 | contig 18250 bp, 23 predicted proteins | sample Palsa_T0_3_FD_202264 | JGI IMG/M metagenome (GOLD analysis project Ga0302326, IMG submission 202264) | Peat permafrost microbial communities from Stordalen Mire near Abisko, Sweden - Palsa_T0_3 | ecosystem: Environmental > Terrestrial > Soil > Palsa > Peat permafrost | place: Sweden: Abisko...
CCTTCGCCAATATTCGTTTGCGCAACCTACTGGCTCCCGGCACCGAAGGGGGCTGGACCGTGTACCAGCCGGGCAATGAAAACATGACCATCTATCAGGCAGCCATGAAATACCGGGATGAGGGCGTGCCCCTGGTCATCTTCGCTGGAAAAGAATACGGCTCCGGCTCCTCGCGCGACTGGGCCGCCAAAGGCACGATTTTGCTGGGCGTTCGCGCCGTGGTAGCCGAAAGCTTCGAACGCATCCATCGCAGCAACCTGGTGGGCATGGGCGTGTTGCCGCTGGAATTTCTGCCTGGAGAGAATTTCAAGTCGCTAGGGCTTGCCGGTTTGGAGACCTTCGATTTCGAAGGCCTGGCTGGGGATTTCGCTCCGCGCAAGAAAATTCAAGTGATTGCCCGCGATCCCCAGGGCAAGGAAAAGAGATTTTCGGCCGTCGCGCGCATCGACACACCCTTCGAGGTCGCCTATTACCAGCACGGCGGAATCCTGCAGTACGTTCTTCGGCAGATGCTGTAAGGAGCTTCGCCCTCCCCTAGCCTTGCGTTTGCCGCGACGGCCCTTGACGAGAGATGCCTTTCCCCGGCATATTCTTCACGCCTAGGCGGCCCGTTCGTCCCCACGGACCTCAGTAAGTCTGCAGCCGCGGCGCGTATTTTCCGAACTGACGAAAATACTGCGGAGGAGACGTGCCGATGGGGCGCCCAGCCGTTGCCCGAGGTACCTGCACATTTATCCGCCGCTCGCTCTTGCCGATCGCAGCTCTACTTCTGCCGATGATCACTTCGGCGCAACAGAACACGACACCGGCCGCGCCACGTATCACGGCGGCAATAGACGAGAATCGGCTAACTACGCTGCGCGGCAACACTCATCCGCTGGCACGCGCTGAGTTCGACCGGGGAGCAGCTCCCGCATCCCTGCCCATGCAGCGCATGCTTCTGGTGCTCAAGCGCGGCGCGGATCAGGAAGCGGCGCTCGATGCGCTGCTCGAACAGCAGCAAGACAAGACTTCGCCGAACTACCATAAATGGCTGGCGCCCCAGCAATTCGGGCGGCAGTTTGGCCCAGCGGATCAGGACATTCAAGCCATCACGTCGTGGCTGCAATCACACGGCTTCCAGGTCGCTTCTGTTTCCAACGGGCGAACGGTGATCGAATTTTCCGGCACCGCCGGCCAAGTCCGTGAAACGTTTCATACCGAGATTCACAAATTTACGGTAAACGGCGAGGAGCACTGGGCAAACGCGGCCGATCCCCAAATTCCCGCGACCCTCGTGCCAGTCGTCGCGGGCGTTTGGACCTTGCACAATTTTCTTAAGAAGCCCTATGCCCATCTTGTTGGAGACGTAGTCCATGCCAAAGTTACTCCCGGCGCGAACGGCGGCCCGCCACAGGTTACGTTCTCGGGAAGCCCACCCCTGCATGCGCTGGGGCCGGCGGATTTCGCCACCATTTACAACTTCAACCCGAATTACCAGCCCTCTACGGGATTTTTTCCCCGGATTGGCGTAGTCGCTCGATCCAACATCAACACCGAAGATGTGGTTGGTTTTAACAGCTACTTGCCGCTCAACTTGCTGAATAGAGTTCCCTCTCCCACAGTAACCCTGAACGGTCCAGACCCGGGTAATTTGGGAGGCGGAGAAGAACTCGAAGCGGTACTCGATGCGAGCTGGTCCGGCGCGCTGCTGGCGAACAATTCTCCTACCGTGCTCCTGGTTGTGTCGGCGAGCACATTCAACACGGACGGGGTGGATTTTTCGGAGCTTTACATCGTAGACAACAATTTCACAGACGTGATGATGGAAAGCTTTGGCAACTGCGAAGCGAATTTCACGAGTGCGGAAGCGACCGGTGTCTCGAATCTCGCTCAGCAGGCGGCGGCCATGGGCATCACATATACCGTTTCGACGGTGACAGCGGGGCCGAGGGTTGCGATGACCCGAACCAGGAGCAAGCGGCAAGCGGCCCGTTGTCGGCGAACATTCTAGCGTCGACTCCGTATACAGTCGCGGTCGGCGGCACCCAATTTAATGAAAACGGGAGCGACTCTACTTACTGGAACTCAACGAACGCGCAATTCACTCTCGGGTCCGCCCTGAAATATATTCCGGAAGATGTGTGGAATCAGAGTTGCTCTACGGCACAGTGCGCGCAGAACGCAAGTATTCTCGCCGGAGGGGGCGGCGCCAGCAGTTTCTTTTCCAAACCCTCATGGCAGAGCGCGGTGCCAGGAATTCCGGCGGATGGTGCTCGCGATCTTCCCGATGTTTCTTTGACGGCCGCGTCCCACGATTCTTATCTGATCTGCCTGCACGGTTCGTGCGTGCCTAATTCACAGGGGCAAATACAGTTCGCCGGGGTCTACGGCACGTCATCGGCGAATGCAGCTTTTGCGGGCATCATGGCCCTGGCGGATCTCACAATGGGCTCCCGTCAAGGGCAAGCCAATTACGTGCTGTACAGACTTGCGGCGGCGGAGAGCTTGTCGCAGTGCAACGGTTCGAATGTGTCATCACCTCCAAACATCGCGACGTGCGTCTTCAACGATGTTACGGTGGGCAACAACGCTGTGCCGGGAGAAACAGGATTTGGAACTTCCAGCGCCAAATATCAGAGCGGGGCCGGATACGATCTAGCCACAGGACTGGGATCGGTAGACATTACCAACTTGCTGAGCAACTGGGGCAGCGCCCGCTCGAAACCGTCCGCTGTCACGAATTTCACGCTCAATCCGACGAGTGGAATTACCCACGGCTCGCCTGTCACGGTCAACATCACGGTAGCTCCTGGTAGCGGGACGGGAACGACACCGACCGGAGATGTATCCCTGATCGCCAGCATCGGTCCCACCGGGACGGGGATGGACGCCGTCGATCACTTTACGCTCGTTAATGGCACAGTCGCGACAACAACGACGCTCTTGCCAGGTGGCAACTACACAGTAACCGCACATTACGAGGGCGATGGCAATTACGCCCCGAACGACTTTAACCCGCCGATTGCTGTGAATATCGCGCCCGAAACCAGCCAAACTCAGGTGGCGATCGTCACCTTCGATCCGAACACAGGCCATCTAACGAACGCAAACGCTTCGAGCGCGAGCTTCGGGTCCCCGTATACGCTGCGAGTAACCGTGGCCGGAACGTCGGGACAAGGTTGCCCCCAAACCGTCTCAGGAGGAGTTGGTTGCCCAACCGGCACCGTTGCGCTAAGGGACAATGGCTCGCCATTGGACGGCGCGCCGAATGGGTCGGGCTCGTATTTGCTGAATAGCGGCGGATTTGCAGAGGATCAGTCCGTTCAGCTTCTCGCCGGCGTGCATAGCTTGATGGCATCGTATCCGGGAGACAACAGCTTCGGTAGCAGCACGTCTGCGCCCGACTCAGTGAACATAACGCAGGCGGCGACCACAACCAGTGTTGCCGCAAACCCGGCGCGAGCCGGTGTGGGAAGCTCGGTAACGCTCACCGCGACCGTATCCACACAAAGCAATAGCAGTCCTCTAGACATTTACCCCACGGGCTTCGTCCGATTCATGAGTGGTGGCAATGCGATCGGCTCGATACCCGTTACCGGTAGCGCAAATACGACGACGACAGGTTTCGCCCAAGCCTCCGCCGTCCTCATGACAGCCACTCTGCCGTCAGGGCAAGACGCCATAACTGCGACTTACCTCGGCGATTCGAACTATGCGGCATCGAGTCTGTCGGCTCCAGTTACGGTTGCTGTCCTGCCTTCGACAACCACGCTATTAACGTCATCGAACAACACCATCGCACAAGGAGCGAGTGTGACGTTCACAGCGACTGTAACAGCAACACAAAACGGCGGGCCGGCTCCTACCGGAACTGTACAGTTTTCATCAAATGGGTCCAATATCGGCAGTGCAGCCAGCTTGTCAAGCGGACAGGCACAAATTACAACCACGTCGCTTCCGGCAGGCTCCGATCAGATTACGGCGACATACAGCGGGGATACAAACTACGGAGGCTCCACTTCCGCCGCCATAACTGAAACCGTCAATCCCGCGCCGACGTTTACGGTTGCGGCGAATCCAACAACCATCAATATTTCTGCACCGGGGCAATCGGGATCGACCGTGCTGACGCTAACGAGCCAAGATGGCTTGGCCGGTTCTGGAGGTCTCGGCTCGCCGACATGCGGAATTGCAGGTTCCGAGGAAGTGACGTGCAGTCTTAATTCCTTTACATTGCCCTCCAACGGTAGCGTGCAACCGACGCTCAGCTTCCTGACGACCGCTCCGTCGATGACGCCAGCGATGGGAAATCGTCCACCTCGATGGAAAACGATCGGAGTCTTCTTGGCTGTGGCACTGCTACTCTGCTTGGTGATGGCCGCACGCGGAAGCCAAGGCAAACGGCGCCGTCTCGGGGCCATTTTCACCTGTAGCGCCTTCGCGATCCTGGCGCTGAACGCCGGTTGCGGAGGTGGTGGCGGGAGAGGCGGAGGTGGCGGCGGAAATCCCGGGACACCCATCGGGAATGTGCCGGTCAGTGTCACGATTACGATTAATGGCGTGACGCAGGCAGTGCCAAATTTGACTGTGACCGTCCAATAGACGGGCGGCGTCGGCACGGTGGCAGATTTTTAGCGACGCCAACGCTCGACTGTCTACTTCTCGGACGCGTCTCTTCGCACCAAAAACGAATCGGCTAGTTCGATTTCTTGTGCCCGAAAAGCCCGCCTACCGCGTTGCCCACTGAGCTTGGAGCGCTCGTGACGGTGCCGCCCACGCCCTTCACCAAGTTTCCAGCGGCCGCGCCAATGTTGGGCAGGATCACAGGATTGGACGTGGTCCCGGTGACAGTGAACGGGATGCCCGAATTCTTTCCTCCGCCAGCGACGGTGCCGAGGACTGCGCCCGCACCGCCCACCAGGCTGCCGCCGGAGAGCTTCGCCACCATTTTGCAATTGAGCTGATTCGTCGGGCTTATGTTGGCGTCGCCGGTGATCGTTCCGATCGACGGTATGACAACTTCCAGATTCGAAGCATGGGTGCCGGTGGGATCCTGGCGCAGGTCGGTTTTAAGCGTTTGAATCTCGGTGTCGGAGCCGCCACCACCACCCAGACCTGGGAAGGCGGAGAATTTCGACTTCAAGTTGTAGCCGCCGATCTTCCCGTCGGACAAATTCACGGGACCGGCAATCGTGAGCTTATCCACCGGGCCGCTGACGCTGAGGTTAAGATTGAGCGAGCCAGCCTTGAGAGAAGCGCCGGGAGGAAGAGCGACGCCTACCGCAGGCAATACCCCCTCGAGGTCCGGCACGTACATGCCGTGACCGCTCAGCTTGATTTGAACGCTAGGGGTGGTTCCCGCGGTGTTGTAGGTTCCAGAGAGATGCATATCGGCCTTGCCGATGTGGATTTCCGCGCTCTTCAGATTGCCCGTCTCATGCTTCAGGTCATAGGTCGTATCGTAATCAATGGCCACAGGAACCTTGGCGGGCGATCCATTGGGGGCAGCCTTCAGCTTTTCCACCTTCACCGAACCCGTGGCATTCGCGGACTCGCCGTTGGTGTCCACGTTCGCGGTAAGGTCGGCTATACCTGCAAGTCCGGATGACGGATCGACAAAACCGCTAAGCGCCAGATCGGCGCCCTTCACTTCGATTTTGGCGGTGAGTGGAGTGGCTGCGGAATCTGTAGGATCGATGGGGCCGGCCTTGCCGCCGACCTTCACCGTGCCGCCGCCGGGAGTCTTGAGCGACAGCGTGAAGGGAAACGCGGACGTAAGGGAAAGGTCGGAGGCTTCCAGATCGACCTCCTGATATGTGCGCGTCTTTCCTGGGGCACCCACGGTGCCCACTGTGATTGTGCCGTTCTTGATGGCCATCTTGCCCACGGAAATATCGGCGGGCGCCGAGCCCGAGGATTTCGCCCCACCGCTCGCGCCGCCGCCAAGGGTGGAGAAATTCCATTTGCCTGAAGCGGAGCGCATCAGCGAAACCTGCGGATCCTGAATCGTGAAAGAACTCACCCCCATCTTCCCCGAAAAAATCAGGGGCGTCAGCGCCACGCCGGCATCCAGTTGCTTGGCAGTGAGAAAGGAAGATTTGCTGAAGGCCGGGTCGTCGGCGACGGTCACGTCATCGACCTTGACGCCTCCGGAAAGAAGCGCCAGCTGGATATTGCCGATGGTCACCTTGCGGCCGAGGGCCGTGCTGATCTGTGTTTCGAGAGTGGGCTTGAACTTGTTGACATCGATTAGAAATGGCAGCGCGATGACGATCACGATGAGCGCAGCGACAACGATACCGACAACGGTAAGTACCTTTTTCATGGCTGCGACCTCCGGGGAGCTTTTTCGAGAAACCGGGGCGCTATGATACCCCCGCTTTCGTCAGGCATGCGAGCGGAAGTTTGCGGGCCGCGGGTGAAGGAACTGCTCGGGGATTGGTTGATAGCGGCAACCTTGAGGCGGACGCGTTTACATATGTAGACACGGCAAATAGCCGGTCTGCAGGCCGCCGCTACAAAAGCGCAACGGCTCGCGTTTGTTGCGCGGTCGGGGAGAATCTAATGGCTTGGCCAAGCAGGGCTGGCCAGTTCGATCCGCCAAACCGGGCCACCCGCATAGAGCGGCCCGTCCATCTTTACGAACACGGGCGCTTCGTTGTGAAGAATCCAAACGTTAATGTCAGGCGGCTGTTTTCCAACAATCGGCGCGACTAAACCCGCGACGCCTCCAATATCGATCTTCACCACGTAATGAGTGGCTTTGTAGGTCGTACCTCCGACCGTGAATGGATCGTCGCCATTGGGAGTGACCACTAATTTAACCATCCGCGGTTTGGGCGTCGCCGCTAGCATCGACCAAGTTGTCTTCTGCGCATCGGGCGGAAGGTTTTTGAGCAGGACTAACGTGAGACCGTTGACGATATCGGGGGGAAGTTTGAGCTGGTCGTTTATTGACTTCTCTTTGCCGTCATCGTCGGTATGGCGGATATTGACCTGCCCGGTTGAACCATTGAGCGAGACATCCATGGGGTGCGGGAAAACCGGGCCCTTCTGTATCACGTGGTCGGATAGCAGCCGGATACTACGGCGTTGAGAAAAAACTGCCGTGTCCTCATATTGCGAACCATCTTTGAAATGAAACACCAGGCGACTGGTCACGCGCTCACCCCGAGCGATTTGCGACACGTCACCATCCGCGAGAGTTTCCCCATCGAGTGTTCGCAGCACAAGAAAGCCGCGGATCAAGCCCTCGGTGTACCCGAACCGCCGCAGGGGCTTGCGCCGGTGCAATGGCCGGAAACAGAAAAACAGAAACCAGCAGGCCGAGAGTCGTGGCGCGAAGGCATTTTCTCATTGAGCTTCCCCCTGAGTAGTAGCATTTGGCACCGGCGAACTATCCCCTAGGGTACGTCTGCGCGGGAAAACGGGGTATACACCGTTTGCGGTAACACAAGGGGAAAGCCCGTGTAGGTTAAGAGATTGGCTGGGAGGCCTGGACTCGAACCAGGATAATCAGATCCAGAATCGCAACTCAGCCATTGACGATACGCGGGTTATCTTTCTTCTGAACGACTTACGTTCCTCTGCGTTTCACTCCGTTTGACTCCGTTTCTTGAGAACGGGGCAAATTCGGGGCAAATTTATTTAAGTCCGGGTGGACGAGTGAAACTACCGGAACAGCCGAGCCGTGCCGTTTCCTCCTGCTCAGACTTATCTCGAAAGTTCTAAGGTGGACTCTTTTCGCGGGCGCCACCTGGTTTGCGAGTGGATTCCTGCTCGCTGGTAGAAGTCTGGGGACAGTGGTGGGAAAAGTGACAGGCTGCTTGGTGGCCCATTGTTGACTAAATGAATATTTCTCGCAACAATGTGCTCCCAACATGGCAAAGAAAACCCCCGACACGCCGTTGGAGCCGCGAGAATTCCGTTCGCCCGAAGAAATCGAGCTGGCGATTGCCAAACTTCAGCGTCGCATTCAAGAACTCGAACAAGTAGATGTTCGCGCCGATGTAGTCGACAACACGGGTGCCGTTGGAGTTGCCGAAAGCAATATCCGAGAAACCATACTCGACATATTTGGTGTGAACTCACCTGAGTTCAAAGAACATCGGCTCGGCGGGTCAGAAGCGGTAGAATCCCCCTTCCAATTGCATGAAGCGCTCTAAACCAGTCACGTTCTGTACAGTTTGCGGCGCGCCCGGATACAGCACAACGGACAGGGGATGCAAGACCATCGGCTGCCAAGGAACTTGCCGAAACACTTTCGATAGCGATTGGGCTGAATGTCTAGCGTGCGCAGCTTCGGGTGAACGGGGCGACAAAACATGCCGTCTATGCGGCGGTTCCGGCTGGCTATTTATTCGAGGCTAGGCCGCGTGACAGAGGCACAACGATAGCCATCTTGCGGATCACACCCAAGAAAAGGTTTTTGTCGTCGTTGGAAAGGGTGGCCGAGCATTTCTGGATCTCGATGAGCAAGCGAATTTCCTCTTGCGACAGTCCGCTAAGAATCTTGCGTGTTTCCCGATCCTGTGGGGTGTCGGTGCCTGGGAAGAAATCGGCAAGATTGATTTCCATCGCCCCGGCAATCTTTACCAGCGTTTCGAGCGCTGGAATCGTGTGCCCGTTCTCGACACGGGAGAGATAGCAGCGCAGTAGGCCTGTGCGGCGTTCGATGTCTCCTTGCGAGAGGCCTCGTTCGCTCCGGTAAGACCGGATGACTTGGCCGATATCTACGCTAGGTCTCTCTTTGGGCATCGTATCGTTTCCCTATAACAGAACCTTAGGGTCATTCCCTGAGCTATGCAAGGAGTATGGCCACAACGGTTTCTATGGATGGCGTGTGCCCGGCGTGCCTCGCTGCCTTGCCTCGTCCCTAAATACTTGAGTACGAAACCTGCCGCGGTCTAGGAGCGTCCGTAGCTGTTGTGGGCGACGCCACGCCCAACCAGTGGTACAGCGACCGGCGTGATCGCAGCCTGATCTGGTCCCCCCAGTTCACGGCCGCGGCTCGTCGGGTCTCGATCCTGTATTTTTCGTTGACGGTCGTTCGAAGTTCAGCTATATCCCTCTCCGAGCGCGAGGCGCCCAGGGGAGACGGGGGACAGCGATGAACTAGGTTTGTATCTCGCTGCGTGGCTCTCCCCTGTAACTGCAATCGGCAGCAGTTCATTTTCCCTTCCGAGCAATCGCTTTCTCTTCGACAGATCCGCAGCCCGATAACTGAGCTACGCTAGGACTTGTCCGACGAAGGGTCGGTGTCTTCTTCTGTCAGGGTCTCGTTTTGCGGGTTGATGGGTGCTTCGGTGGGAACAGCGCTCGGTTCCGGCGATTTCTTTATGATCCCGAAGAACGCCTCGCGAGCTTTTTCAAACATATCATCCCCCATAAGATTTTCCTGTGCCCAAGACCCGACTCGCGCCTGTATCCTTCCGTTTGGGTAGGAATCTACGTTTCACGCAGTTCGGATTCATAAAGCAATAGTGGGAGCTTCAATCCAACGCGCCAATGGGAGTTCGGAACCAAATTAACAGTACGACCGAAACCAAATCATAGGTACCAAGGTTCCAGTACGGACTCTCGTGGCTAGGCGGATCGCGGGGAGCGCAAACGGAGCCCCGACCAACAAACATCTTTTGCTGAATCCTCGCGGGAGCAACTTCCGGTTGCCTGGATTCAACAGTTGCGGGAGACTTCGAAGAAGGGTTTTTTCTGAACCGATATCGTTTGTCTCGCGGTGCGGGAGGACACTGATGGATGCCTCCTCGTTCGACGTTGATTTCAAACTCGTCGCGCCGTCTCCGGGCTTGCGGGCCTGGATTAAGAATACAGCGAGGGCGTTTTACGCCACCTCATTTCAGCTTACCGAGAGTCTGGGAGTTTGGGAGTGCCACGTCGAGTTCGACACTATAGAGAAAGCCGGTATCTTTGCAAAAGCGATCACTAACGTGACAGGAACTACCATCGAACCATCTGCGAGGCCGGGTCGCGGGGGATGAGACCACTCAGCGGAATACTGTGACCCTGGAGCTTATGGGCAAACCGGCGCGAAGGATTTTTGCACCTGCCTTATCGGCCGCTTGACCGTACCTTCAGATAGGTTTTCACTCGATGGTGGCGCCGTGCCATTTGCTGCGCCATATGAAGCAGAAGTTTTCGGTCGGGTTCGTCGACTCGGTGTAGCAGCTTACGGAAGCGGTGGAGGACGCGCGCATCTTTTCCCTCTCTGCCCCAGTCCTGTCGGCCCCCATTTTTCTCCCTTGGAAGATGCGGTGCTACCGTGGGGTTTTCGCCGTCATAGAACAGCTGATAGAGAGGCACGTCCATGGCGCGGGCAAGCTTTTCCAAGGTCTCGATAGCCGGAACGGTATGACCGTTTTCCACGCGCGAGATGTAGCAGCGGAGCAGACCGGTGCGCTTTTCGATGTCGCCCTGCGAAAGACGCTTGGCTTCCCGCAATTCTCGTAGTCTGTCGGCAATGATCATCGAAGCCTCCGCGTTAAGCCGAAAATGCAAGGCGAAGGATACTGGGATCAGATGTCGGCGTCCAGTGGGGTACTAGCCTGGGCCTTGCATATGTCCTGTATTACAGGAAACTATTGCGTTACAGACCCGCCTAACGGCTTTAGCTCGCACTGTCTTATAGCCGGTGCAGTTTTGTCGCGACCAGCAAGGACAAAAGGGTAGCAACGCTGCGAACGTTTCCAGCGATAGTCAGAAGTTCCTTCGTGGCGCCGGGGTGTTCGTCCGCTAACCCTTCGAGACGCGTACTAACTCCGTGGAGGTGCTCAACTTCATCAAGAATTGGTTGATAAGGCATTCCTACGCCCTCATTTCTGTTGGGCTAAGCATTTACTATTCCAGATGGTCTGCTTAGGTCAGAGAACCTGAATGAGGGAAGGAGGAACTACCTCGCTCAAGAGTGTAGCACTCAGTGAAGACTTAGTCGTGAAGTATCACGCGCACCAGGGAATCGGAAGTAGCTGACCCGGCTGCGCGTCGTGCCAATCATTTCCGCCGGAGTTTCTTGAGAAATTTGGGCAATGATTTTAAGGGCTTTTCACCATATTCGGCGACAAGCAGTAGGGCGCGCGCCATCTTCCCCGGGCCGCACCCTGGTGAAAAGGCCGGGCGTGGATTTGCCGTGTCCCAGAAATGTATCCAAAGAATTATCACAGTCCACAATTGAACAGTTGCTTTATGCCTTCTCGCATACCATGTCTCGGTAACTTATTAGTAATTACAAAGGCTGATTGCTTGGCAGCCTGCATTGGTCTGGGAGTCCCGGACAAGTCGTAACTCGATATTTCCTAGGCGGGGGCCATGGAAGCAATCGCGGGTTCCAACAGAACAAAATCCAGTAAGAGGCATGTTTTCAACCTCCGGATGTTTCTCGATTCGGGCGGTGTAGCAAGAAAGATCGTTGGGTTCCCAGGCAAGGCGACGATCTTCGCGCAAGGTGATCCTGCCCTGACTGTTATGTACATTCAACAAGGTGGCGTGAAGCTAACGGTGATCAGCGCGACTGGCCAAGAAGCGGTGGTGGCGATTTTGAAGCCTGGCGAGTTCTTCGGAGAAGGTTGTCTCGCCGTTCAACCCGTCCGCATTGAGAGTGCAAGCGCGATTGCACCGACTACTGTACTCATCATCGAAAAGAATGAGATGAGTCGTGTCCTTCGTGTCGAACACAAGTTCTCTGATCTCTTTATCTCTTACATGCTTGCTAGGAACATTCGAATTGAGGCGGACTTGGTCGATCAACTGTTTAACTCTGTCGAAAAACGGCTGGCTCGTGCTCTTCTGCTGCTTGCTCAGTACGGAAAGGACGACCAACCTCAAAGGGTTCTTCACCAAGTATCGCAAGAAACGCTGGCGAAAATGATTGGCACGACGCGGTCGCGAGTGAACTTTTTCATGAATAAATTCAAGGACCTAGGCTTCGTCAAATACGCCGGTGGCCTTCAAATCGACAAATCCCTTCTGGGTGTTGTACTGCACGAATAATCCCATCCGTACTGGAACACCAGAATTCCTCTTACGTGGCAAAAGAGCGTAGAGTGAGCAAGTCTCTTCTTGCATCTTCAACCGTGCCTCCTAGCGACGGTTCCCTGCGAAATCAGACGATAAGGGTTTGGCAAGGAGCCGTCATGGCAAAGAAAACTATTCGTGTACCTGCCAGTCCGCCCGTTGATGACGACGGGAACCATATCGCCAATGAAATCCTACTCAGCCTCCCTCCCGGCGAACTCGATCGGTTTCTCACAAAATTGGAAAAGGTACGCCTGAAACTTCACCAAGTCCTTCATGAGCCTGGAGAGACCATAAAGTCGGGATACTTCGTCAATTCGGGATTGATTTCCGTTCTGGCGATTCAGCCTGACGGAAAGTCTGTTGAGATCGGCTTGATTGGCAGGGAAGGGTTCGTCGGCCTGCCTTTGCTTGTCGGATATCGCAGCAGCCACACGCGCGCGGTCACGCAGGGTGACGCCATTGCCTACAGATGCGATGTGGAAACGCTCAGAGAATTTATTCGCCAGTGCCCTGAGCTAGGCGAGAGCATCAATCGTTGGGGTCAAAGGATGGCCATGCAGACCGCGCTGATCGCCGCATGCAATCGCCTTCACGACGTGGAAGAGCGTTTGGCCCGCTGGATCTTGATGAGTCAAGACCGGATTCTTTTGGACACTCTTCCTCTATCCCAGGAATTCTTGGGACAGATGCTGGGCACGCACCGCTCGAGCGTCACTGTCTCCGCCGGCGTTTTGCAAAGGGCCGGATTAATTTCCTATACCCGGGGCAGCGTGACCATCTTGAACCGGGAGAAACTGGAAGCGGCCGCCTGTGACTGCTATGGCGTTGTCCAGCGGCAACTGAAGCAGTGGGATGCAGAAGTAAAGTAAAGTCTGAGGCGGGCTCTCGGGAATAGGGATTGCGAATATGCCAGACGAAGAGTGGATCAAGGAGCTTGAAGACGGCAGGAAGGTGAAATTCATCTACCAGGAATTGCCTGAAGACGGAGCTTTTATCACCGCACAGCTTGCGGGTAATGAGGTCGTCTATTCGGTGGTATTGGCCAAAGCGAGAAACCCGCTTAGTCGTGAAGATGTTGAAAGCCATTTCGAGGGCGAGCTTTCAAAGAAATAAGCACCAACTTTCGGCATATCGAAAAGTCGCATATCTCGGATTGTTAGCCGGAAATTGACTCATCGACGTTCAGTACCACGGAGAATTCTTTTCCTCGCAATTGCCTCAGCCGCGGAAAGCTTCCGGTCTACATGTGGTTCTGAGCGCGGACCACCTGAATGCAGCACACAACGCCTGCCGGCAGCGACACCGCAGGTAGGACAGGGGACGGAGGATAACTGTTTGGGCGTGAGTTCCTTCTTTTTCATTCCGACAGAATGCGGCAACATCTAGCCGCGAAACCGTACACTTTTGAACACTAACTGCATTAGCCGCTACTAGCTCGGAGGCGCTATCTTTCTGTAAAGTTCAAAAGCTAACTTAGTCGTGCAGGACCACACTCAGGAGGGACTTGTTGACGTGTATCTGGCCGTTGTATTTGATGAAGCCCAGCTTCCTGAATTTGTTCATGAAGAAATTGACCCGGGATCGCGTCGTACCGACCATCTCCGCCAGCATCTCTTGCGATATCTTGGCAACGATCGTCTCCGGCTTATCTTGCTTCCCGTAGCGGGCCAGCAGCAATAGTGTCCGCGCTAGCCGTTTCTCACTGGAATTGAAGAGCTGGTCTACAAGATCCTCTTCGACCCGAATGTTTCTTCCAAGCATATAAGCGATAAAGCGGTCGGAGAACTCGTGTTCCTTGTGAAGCACGCGAATCATCTCGTCTTTTTCAATGACGAGCGCAGCGGTGGGTGCAATCGCAGTCGCCGTCGCGATGTATTTGGACTGCCCCGTAAGGCACCCTTCGCCCAAGAAATCGCCTGGTCCGAGGATCGCCACAACGGCTTCCCTACCACTCTCATTGACAACGGTGAGCTTCACACTGCCTTCCTGAATGTACATGACGCTTTTTGCGGGATCGCCCTGCGTGAAGACTGTTTCTTTTTTTCGAAACTTGTTTAGCTTTCTCCCTAGGCCAGCGGAGTCGAGGAAAAGCTTTACGTCGAAAGCGGGGCTTTTTGAACTCGCTTTTGAGGGGGAGCGGCGCATAGGCGCGGCAGAGACACGTCGAACTGCGGACTGCAACATACGCGACAATAGCACGCAACCCGGTACCAGCAACTGTTCAATATTGCACACTTTGGGCGGTCGGCATTTTGTCTAGGCCCTTAACCCTAAGCTCCTCAGTCCTTGGGAGTTATGTAATTGCGAGCTCTTTCCTGGGCCGGCCGTATTAGTTTAGTCGACTGTCCGAGGCGACGGCAGATTCTTCAACAGCTAGAATCATTTCCTTTCGGAGATCCATTTCCCATCCAGCGTTGGTGCGGATTCGCACGTTGACGACGGACTCGCCCACGATGCTGCAGGGCACAGGGACGCGGCATTGACGGATTGCAATGAGCAACACCACCGATTTGCCGAACCAGGGAGAATACATCGGCGAAAAGCCTTTGGTTTCCTCAGCGATCATGTTGGTGTCCCCTCAATCTTAATGGAAGCAGAGATTCGTTATAGCGCGGACGTTAAAGCAAAATCTGTTCAAATCCGGACACATGGCTATTTCCACGTAGCAGGCTAAACCATTCAAACAGTGACATTCAGCTGGGAGTCCCGCGTGATCGTACCAGATGCACCAGGAAAAAAATGACGGCGAGGACAAGGAAAATGTGAATCAGAAATCCCGCTACGTGAAACGCGATGAAGGATACCGCCCATACGAGCACGAAAATAAGAGCAAGAACAAGGAACCCATAGCGCATAAAAACCTCGATGGCCGGTTGCTAATTATGTTGGGGCTGCCCAGCGTTTCCGTCGGGTGAGTCTCTATGAAACCAAGAATGCCAGTGACTGTCATTTCTGTGGTCGGCGGCATGGTCCGCGTGATCGGGGCGTTCCACTATGGTCGTGCTGCAACCGGCGATAAACAGGGCTAGCAAAAACGCCCCCAGAGCTAATGATGACTTCATGTTATTTCTCCATTGCGAGGTTGGTCAACGCAAACGGCTACCAACCGCGGACCGCTATCGTTAATCGTGATCGGGATGTTCGTGGCGCCAATTCCAGTACTGCGTTTGCGGAACTATTGACGTTTGGCGGTCCAATCCGCCGAGTTCTGCCCCCTCTGGAAACTGCCCGTTATTGCATCACCGGCAACGGTGCCCTTGTATTCTACCTTCTGTGGATTGCCGTCGAGCCCTGTACGTGTCACCGAGAAGGTGATGCCATTGCCACTCACGGTGGCCCCATCCAACTGCGTTTCGGTGCCATCCGCAGCCTTCATCGAGCCTTTGAGCGCGTCGCCATCTTGCGTGAGCGTCAGCGTGGCCGTAACCGCACCGTCGAGGCCCTGATAGGTCATGACCCAAGCGCCGGCGACCCTAGCGGGTGCTTGGGCCTGGGCAATCACACCCAGCGCCAAGACAAAAAGAATTGCACTGCATACTGCGATCATCCTGTTCTTCATTTGCAAAAACTCCGTGGGGTAGTCACCCCGAAACAGCGCCTGGCACCATTCATTGTCAACTCGCGCGCGCGCCCTCAATCTTCGGCGCCACTTTGAGAACGCCTTTATTGGCGGCGTCCCATAACATGTCGGAATTCTGGAGTCTGACGGGCGGCCACCCCAGTTCGTCAATCTTGATACGCAGCAAATCTTCACAGGCCAAGGCCATCTTGCGCAGTTCTTCTTCGTGTCCATGGCCTAGACGGAGTTCCTGCCATCGAAAGAACAGGGCTTCCTCGGTGTCATACACATGCTTGAGCAATTTCGCCTGATCACGCTCGACGAGTGCCTTCTGATGAGCGTCCCACCAGGCGATGGGATTCGGGTCGATTGCTGTCATGGTATTGCCTCCTGCAACGGCGACGAATCGCGATCTCGATGTGGCGGGGAGGCACCATGATGCGCTAGAGGCAGACTCAAAGCTGTTCCGTTTGGAACACTAAGGGGGGCTGCAGGAAGAGATGCGGATTGTGAAGAAGATTGCGGAACTTCTTGGCAGAGTCCGAGGAAACACTATCAAGACAGCCAGCTCCTAAGTGCCGATACCCCTCGGCGTTTAGGAGCTAAACCACCCCTGAGAGGCGGCTTTTACCCTGAGCCGCCTCTCGTTATTGAGATGGCTCCCTCACGCAAGACCCTGGCAGTGGTAGAGTGCGCGCCATGGCCCCGCATGATCCAGCCGCCGCCCTCCTAACGGCTTTGTCCGCAGGCAAGAGTTTGCGAATCGCAAACTGAGTCGCTATGATTCCGAAGCTCCCTTCGCGAATTTGGCTCGTGCCGTTTTGCGATTCGCAAAGTCGATAGACGATGAGTTTCCTCGTCCATTGAGTGGGTCGTACACACAACGTGGGCATAATGTACACACGTTGTACACACAAAGAAACAATAGCTTATGACAAGTTATCTTGACACCAAGAAAAAGCGAAAGTACAGTATCGGCGTGCTGAGGGGGCTCAGCACAGCTCAGGCGGCAAAGGAGATCGGCGTCACCACGCGAACACTCTTTCGTTGGCTTGAACTTGGTCTTCTCCCGGAACCCAGGCGCGTCAAGATGCCTGCGTATGATTGGCGAATTTGGTCGGCACAAGACATCGAGCGCGCCAAGAGGGTAAAGAAGACAATCAAACGAGGTCGGCCCAAGAAGAGGAATAAGTAAGACGCGCCGCCGCGGTGTATCAGCACTACGGCGGCGCTAACCACAACTCGAATGGAGGTTCGAGAGATGGCTACACCAAGTCTACCGTACGTAGTTCCGTTCCCGCATTCTGCTCCCGTAAGAAAACAAACCATTCCACACACCTTCCGCGACGCGCTCAAACAAGGCTGGTGCGTCGTTCGGGATGAATCGAAGCAGTCCAGAGACGAGAAACGCCGCGAGGGAAAGGTCTTCCTTCAAAAGCCCGGCTCCGACGGCCTGCTCGAAGTCGAGTACATCGGAAGCGTCAAAGGGTTCCGGTTCTCGGTTCCCAAACTCGTTTCAACCAATTGAAACCGAAACGCCTGGGGCGTGGCCTGCCCTGGGCGTCCGTCGCAACTGTGTCTCGCTGCGCGGCGCTGACGAGGAAGGGCGAGACCGGGGGAATGCGACATGCCCAAAGTTGCGAAGCACACTCCGAAGAGCCTGCAGGAAGCACTGGAAAGTGGCTGGCGAATTGACGAGGAATTGTCTACGTGGGAGTTCGATGGCAGTAGCAAACGCGAAGGCTTCCTGTTTCTGCGCAAAAAGGGCGCTGGTGCGCGCAGGCTCACGATTCGCTTTACGGCGCTGTATGACACTCGGCGGCCGTATTTCATGGGAGACGGGGCATGAGTTCCTCGCCTGGGCTTTCGCGCTCATATGCCCGAGCGAATCAGGAACTCGCCAAGTCGTTCCGCAGGTATCTCGAAGGACACCCGAGGCACTTATCCCGCGACACGATCCGGAACTATGCCGATGAAACGGCGAAGTATTTCGTCGAGTTCATGGGATCTAGGTCGATGGTCGAAGCCGACCATCAGGTCTTGCGAGAGTTTCTGGGAAGCTTCGACGCCCGCGGGTGCAGCCCATCAACACTCGACCGACACGCGGCCGGCCTACGCGCTTTCTTCCGGTTCCTGGTGCTGACCGGCCTGACCAAAAATGACCCTACTCTGCGCCTCGCGCATCGGAAGATGCCGAAGCGTGTGCCCCGTGTCCTCACGATCGCCGAGGTCGAAGCGTTGATCGCCGCGGCGCGCAGCCCCATCGAGCGCGCTGTCGTCGAGATGCTCTACGCAACCGGTGTACGCGTCTCGGAACTGTGCAACATCCGGCTCGAGAACATCGACTTCGCCGAGCGCATCATCCTCGTAAAAAAGGGTAAGGGAGGCAAAGATCGGTACGTACTTTTCGGCGTCCCTGCGGCCAAAGCGATTCGCGATTACCTCGACTCGCGACCATCGCGCACCGGTTTCCTCTTCGAAATGCCCGCCCGCTGCGGCCATGTGTACTTCAACCAATATCGCACTAAGCGTCCCCGCCCGAGAAGATGGGTCGGCTTGCTGCTGGTTAATGGAGTACGGCGCACAATCGCCCTCGGAAGCCAGGACGAACTTCCAACCGAGCAAGATGCCCGCAGGAAACTCAGCCGGATCACAGCGGGCATTCCCGGCTACCACCCA
>Ga0302326_10012331_pt1 | contig 18250 bp, 13 predicted proteins | sample Palsa_T0_3_FD_202264 | JGI IMG/M metagenome (GOLD analysis project Ga0302326, IMG submission 202264) | Peat permafrost microbial communities from Stordalen Mire near Abisko, Sweden - Palsa_T0_3 | ecosystem: Environmental > Terrestrial > Soil > Palsa > Peat permafrost | place: Sweden: Abisko...
TCCTGGGGGTGCTTTTTTGAAACTAAATTTGAAATCCCAATGGAATTCCAATATCCGAACAACCCAATTAACGTCGGGCTTGAAGTAAAGTCGCTTCAACCGCAGCTTTTCCGCGTAGCCGGAAGCCAACGGCTTCCGGTCCGATGCACCCAATCGGCCAATTACACCGGCGGAATCAGTTCCGCCAGACGCCCCTCCGAAACTGCCAACTCCTCCGGCAGCAGATCGGCATAGTACCGGCCATCTCGAATGACGATCTCCCCAACCTGTACGCCGACAGGCCGGCTGAAAATTGGACCGTCATAAACGAAGGTGTGGAATTCACCATACTCCCCGCACGGATCGATTCCCGCCGGCAGGTCTCGCAACAAGTCGCCATCGTACGCTCTGCCGGCGAATCCCGGTCCCACCTTCCCCTCGACGCAGGATAGATACGCCTTGAACCCCATCGCAATAAGGTCGCGGGCCAATTCGGTCGTCTCTCTCTTCCACAGGGGAAATAACCCCGCCATTCCCGCCTTGGCCAAATTCGCCTCCCGCCACGCCCGCAGGTCTTCCAGAAACAAATCTCCGAAGGCCACCGTCCGCACGCCCCGCGCTAGAAACTTCGCCATCACCTCGCCCATGATCTGCTCGTAAACCTCATTCGTGCACGGCTGGGTTTTGCCCGAAGGCAGGTAGACCTTCTCCAGCGGGACGCCGATGGCCTCCGCCTGCCGCTCCAGAAGAACCTCGCGCACGCCATGATGGCTGATCCTGCGATATTCTTCCGACACCGAAGTCAGGAGCGCCACGACTTCATACCGATCGTCCTTGCGCAATTCATGCAGTGCCACAGCGCTGTCCTTGCCGCCGCTCCACGACATCACCACGGGTGTTTTCATGCTCCATTCTCCCGGCTGCGTTCCATATAGATTCAATACGATTCATGTGGTCGAGAATTCGGCCAGACACGATGGGCAGCGGCAACCATCATAACTCCGCTCAAGCCACTTGAGCGTGGCCGGACTCAGCCGCACGTTGTTGCACCAGCACCCTCCGTTCCAACATTCGAAATCCGCCCCACACCGCTGGCAACTCTTCGCCCGCGAATTGCCGGCGCATTGGCCGCTCGATGATGTGTCCTTCTCATAAGGGCAATTACGACACCCGTTACTGCAGCAGGTTCCGCGAGCAACAAGGAAGTCTCGCGATATGGCCCCGTTCTCATCCAACAGCGGAAGCAATTCGCTCGCGCAGCCTTCACACACCTCGCGCGTCGCGGTTTGCCGGGTCACAAGGCACAAGCGGCAGAATCGAAGCATTCTAAAAGGCATCGTTCACGATCGTACCGTCTGACCGCCGGCCGGCAACTGAACATCGGACCGCGCTTTAGGCGAAATGCCCCACTTTGCAATCCGATAAATTCCCCCTACCCTTGCCGGCCGGATGTCAGTCCTGCTCACCGCTCGCTCCCTCGACAAGTCCTTCGGCATTCGTCCGCTGTTCCGCGGCATCTCCATTTCATTTGATGACACCGAGCGCACCGGCCTGATCGGGCCCAATGGCTCTGGCAAATCCACGCTCCTCAAAATCTTCGCCGGACTGGAACATGCCGATACTGGCGAGTTCACCCAGCGTCGCGGGCTGCGCCTGGGATATCTCTCGCAGGAAGACTCCTTCAGCCTCGGCGCGACGCCCTTGTCTGTCGTGAGAGAGGCCGTGCCGCAAAACGTGACTGACACGCATGAGCGCGAAACCAAGGCGGTCATGCTGCTCACCAAGCTGGGCTTTGATCGCGATGATCAACCCGCGCACGAACTCTCCGGCGGGTGGCGAAAACGCCTATCCATCGCGCGCGAGCTGATTCGTCAGCCCGATCTCCTGCTTTTGGATGAGCCGACCAACCATCTCGATCTGGAGGGGATCCTCTGGCTCGAATCACTGCTGCGCCAGGCGAGTTTCGCCTTTGTCCTCGTCAGTCACGACCGCTATTTCCTGGAGAACATCACCAACCGGATCGTCGAACTGGATCGCGCCTATCCCGATGGGTATCTCAGCCACAACGGCGCCTAGAGCGAATTCCTGTTGAAGAAGGAGGAGTTTCTCGCCGCCCAGCAGAGCCGCGAGCAATCCGTCGCCGGACGGGTCAGGCGCGAAATCGAATGGCTCGGGCGCGGTGCGAAAGCACGCACCACCAAGGCAAAGGGGCGCATCCAGCAAGCTGGCGAAATGATGCAGGAACTCGCCGGGCTGAAGGAACGCAACGCCCAGTCCGCCGCCGCCAAGATCGATTTCACCGCCAGTGGCCGGGAGACCCGAAAACTGCTGGTCGCCAAAAACATCTCCAAGCGCCTGGGCGATCGCGATCTCTTCCACAACCTCAGTTTGACGCTTTCCCCGCGCTCAACTCTCGGCCTGCTCGGTCCCAACGGCAGCGGCAAAAGCACATTGCTGAAAGTCCTGGCCGGCGAATTCGAACCCGACAGCGGCGAGGTACGCCGGGCCGATCAATTGAAGGTCGTCCGCTTCGAACAAAACCGCGCCCTGCTCAATAAATCAGAAACCCTTCGCCGCGCCCTCTCTCCCACCGGCGACACGATCATGCATCAGGGCAACAGCATGCACGTTTCGGGATGGGCCAAACAATTCCTCTTCCGATCCGAGCAACTCGACCTTCTGGTCGGCGATCTCTCCGGCGGCGAGCAGGCGCGCGTGCTCATCGCGCGCCTGATGCTCGAGCCCGCGGATGTGCTGATCCTGGATGAACCGACCAACGATCTGGACATCCCCACGCTCGAAGTGTTGGAAGAAAACCTCTCCGAATTTTCCGGCGCCCTTGTGTTGGTAACGCACGATCGCTATCTGCTCGATCGCCTCTCGACAAGCCTGCTGGCCCTGGATGGCCGCGGCGGAGCAACGGCATACATCGACCTCGCTCAGTGGGAACAAGCCCCCAAACCATCCAACGCCGTCAAAGCCATCTCATCCACCAAGCCCGCGCGCCCGAAATCTCCATCACGCCCATCCAGCAAGCGTCTGACATGGAACGAGCAGCAGGAGTGGTCAGGGATGGAATCGGCGATCGCTGCGGCGGAGAAGAAAGTGTCGGATTACGAATCCCAACTCGCCGACCCCGCCGTGGTAGCCGACCACCGAAGAATGCACACGATCTGCGCCGACCTCGCGGCCGCACGGTCCCAAGTCGATACACTCTACGCCCGCTGGGAGGAGTTGGAGGAGAAGCAGTTGTGAGTGCCTGGCAATAGCAACCGACGTAGCTGTCTTGGAGATTTATCGATAGCCAGACCTGCCGCCGAAGATAGACGGTCTCAATGCAGGTAGCGCCACAGTGGGCGGTCATACACAGCAACATCCGCTTCTGTGCCAGCGTTCTTGATATTGTCCACGAGCGCCTTCGCGTATGGCTCAAGTTGCATAGCCTTGTCGAGGTTAGGCTGGACCTTTTTCTTTAACTCGGGATCGTTCTTGTCGATCGCCTTTCCGGCAAGGTATTCATCAAGGTATGCCAGTGCCAGCGCGAGATGGTAGAAGGGATGCGGCGGCGCGTGCTGCTGCAAACCAAGGTCGATCGCTTTGGAAAGCGATGCGATTGCTGCCGTCGGCTGATTGAGATCATATTGGGTATAACCCAGCGAGGCCAAGACTCGGTGCTTCGTCGGCGGGTCGTCCACCTCAAACAGGTTCTTAAAAACGAATGCCGTCCGGCCGAGAAGCGCGGCTGCTCTGCTATCAGCGGTTGTATCGCCGCGCGTATAGCGAGCGGCCTGTTTCCAGTTGTCTTCTCTGAAACGCTCCGTGTCGCTAAAAAGATTCGACCGCGCGTCGGGCGATGCATCCTTTATGGCCTTGGCGAGCTTCTCGCGAGACTCGGGCTTGTCTTGCGCCGGATCCTCAAGGAATCTAGCCAGCAGCCCGGATGCTTCAGTGTTTACGTTCTGCTGCGTGACGCTCACGGCGAGCTGATCAGCCCGTTCTTTGTATTGCTTGATCTGTTGCTCCGCCGCACTGCTGACAACGCCGCGGCCCGCGAAACCGAGCACCAAAGCCAAGCCGCACAACTTGAGCCATTCCTCGGGTGTAGTGTGCGGGATTGTGCCAGGGAGGATGACGTAAAGCAGGAGGCCGCCCGCCACACCGAAAAGGATGTCCGAAATGAACCCAAACTCCAGCTTAGCCGGCGGAAGCGCGTTGTGTCGGGGGAGGCGCAGCCCATCGTTCGTCGCCAGGCTCGCCAAGAGCCCGCCGGTCGCCCCGGACAGCGCGAGCGGCAACGCAAGCTTCAGAAAATTGACCGCCCCAGTTCCGAATGGCCAACCCCCGATAGCTAAGCCCAGCGCCAAACCAACGGGTAAGGCGATCAAGCCCATCAGATAGTTCACGATCCACCCCTAAGCTAAGCGGTCGTAGAGAGGCGATTGTCTTCGCGATACGCAAACGCAATCAACAGTTGTGTGAACCGAGTTAAATAGCTGGCAGCGCCCATTGCAAAAAGTGCTTCTTTTCGCGACACCCCCGAACGGTAGCGCGACGGCACCTCCATGTCGAAGGCAAATTGCCAATATTCCGTGGCCCCAAGGCGATGCCTCTGGCTCCCATTTATTCACCATTGGAAGTTCGACGTAGGACCTTCGGCCTTCGAACTCAAATCGGAACATCGAACGCCAAACTTCGAATGATGCGAACCGATGGTCCGTATAGCGACACCAATGCGGCGGGAGGGTATGAATGAGGATGATGATCCCATCCCCTACCCAATCGTCGCTCCTCTTGATCCTCTGCATCTTTTGTCTGCCAACGCGGTTGGCGCAAGCCGATCCATCAAGCGGCGCCACCAGTAGCGCCTCAAGCGGCGCGCCGCCAAACGTGGCTCTGAATTGGCTCGACAAGTCGGTTTCGCCAATCGGACAGGGAGTCAGTTGGGGCGCTCCCTGGCCGCGGGGAGAGGTGAGCAAACAGACGACGTTCACGCTCACCGATGCTGCCGGGCATGCCCAGCCACTGCAGACCTGGCCGCTGGCCTATTGGCCCGATGGCTCGCTGAAATGGACGGGAAATGCCATGCCCGCCGATGGCGCCAGCGGACCGCTTACGCTCATGGTGGGCGTTCCGCAGGCGCCCCAATCGCCGCTGCACGTGACGCAGGACGATCAGGCCATTTCGATCGCCAACGGCAGACTCATTTGCCGCGTTCCTAAATCGGGCCGGTATCTCATCGATTCCGTTTCACTTGACAAAACCCCGGTGGCCAGCGAGGGCGAACTGGTCTGCACTCTCGAGGATCGCTCGCAATTTCAGACGCAGCACATCCTTCGTGAAGAAGATTTCTCCAGCCAGATTGACTCGGCCATCGTCGAACAAACCGGCCCGGTCCGCGTGGTCGTCAAGATCACCGGCAAGCACAAATCGCTCTCATCGGATCGCGCCTTTTTGCCATTTGTCGTGCGGCTCTATTTCTACGCAAATGTGGACTCGATCCGGATGGTCCACACGTTCATCTTCGACGGCGATCAGGAGAAGGATTTTGTGAAAGGTCTGGGCGTGCGCTTCGGCGTGCCGCTGCGCGAGGAATATCAGAATCGACACGTCCGCATCGCCGGCGACAGCGGGCTGATGGCCGAGGCGGTGCGATGGATCGTCGGGCGACGCAATCCTTCCCAGCCGCTTTATCAAGATCAAGTGGCCGGCAAACGCATCCCGAATCTGGCGCAACTGGAACAACTCCGCACCGGCTCGACTGTCGCGGACATGGCGCTCTGGGACGCCTACAAACTGAGCCAGTTAGCCGATGGAGCTTATACGATCCAGAAGCGCACCAATCCCAACAGCGCATGGATCAACATCACCGCCGGTCATCGCTCGCAGGGGCTGGCTTTCATCGGCGATGTCTCCGGTGGATTGGCCATGAGTCTCCAGAATTTTTGGCAATTGTCGCCCACCGAATTGGAAGTCGAAGGGGCCTCGACCAATGAGGCGCAGCTCACACTCTGGCTCTGGTCGCCCGATGCGCCGGCGATGGATCTGCGCCACTACGACGTCAAAGCGCACGGACTGGAGGCCAGCTACGAGGACGTCCAGCCCGGCATGAGCACGGCCACCGGCGTGGGCCGCACCTCGGTGCTGATGATCCGCCCCTATTCGCAGGTTCCATCGGATGCGGATTTGTACAAGGCGGCCCTCGCTGACGAGCAGCCGCCCCTGCTCGTCTGCGCTCCGGAGTATTACCATTCCGTTCCCGTCTTTGGATTGTGGAGTTTGCCCGACCGGTCTGGCCCGGTGAAGAGTTGGATTGAGGATGAGCTCGACAAGGCCCTTGCATTTTACCAGGGACAGATCGAGCAGCGGCATTGGTACGGCTTCTGGGATTTTGGCGATGTCATCCACACCTATGACCCCACGCGTCACGAATGGCGCTACGACATCGGCGGACAGGCCTGGGCCAATACCGAGCTGATGCCCAATCTCTGGCTCTGGTACACGTTCCTGCGCTCGGGCCGGCCGGACGTGTTTCGAATGGCCGAGGCGATGACCCGCCAGACGCAGGAAGTCGACGTCTACCACCAGGGCCCGCTCATGGGGCTGGGCTCGCGGCACAATGTGCGCCACTGGGGCGACGGGGCCAAGGAAGTGCGCATCAGCCAATCGCTTCTGAAGCGGCCCTATTACTATCTGACCACGGATGAGCGCACCGGCGATTTGATGACCGACGAAATTGATGTGGACCAAAAGCTGGTGAGCGTCGATCCATTGCGCGAGGTGGAGCCCAAGACCACCTACCCCACGCACATCCGCGTGGGGCCCGACTGGTACGCCTGCGTCAGCAACTGGTTTGCCGCCTGGGAACGCACAGGCGATCCCAAGTATCGCGATTACATCGAAGATGGGATGAAGTCATTGGAGGCGATGCCGCACGGCCTCTTCTCCGGCGGCAGCGGGTCGAGTTTCGGATACGACCCCAAGACCAAAATGCTCTACCAAATCCATGACCGGGTCGGCACCGAAGCGCTCTCGACCTATTTCGGTGGTGGAGAATTGAACTTCGAACTCGATCCGCTGATCGACGATCCGGCGTGGAACAAAATATGGCTGCAGTATTGCCGGTATCTCAGCGCCCCCGAAGCCGAGCAGCAGGCGGCGATCGGCGGGGCAGTCAATTTCCGCGGCTCGGATTTCGCGCGGATGACCGCCTATGCCGCCTATCTCAACAAGGACCCCGCGCTCGCCAGACGAGCCTGGGATCAATTCCTCCACGCCGGTGGCGGCGGCGGCAATCCGGCGCTCGTGGTGGGCACTGATCCATTCAACTCGCACAAGGTGGATGGCCCGGCCGTCCCCTCGCCGATCGACGAGATCAACAATATCTCAACCAACAGCACCTCGCAGTGGTGTCTCAATGCCATTGAGCTATTGCAACTGGCAGGAAACGATGCGCCGGACAAGCGATGAGTTCTCCCACATCGCGGGGCGATGTTCACATTATGGATTGGGAGTTGTCGTCAGCCGTTTATAGTCTTCCCAATGGGCATTCATGATGTCCATTTTGGTTTTGAGCTGCGCCGGCAGATCCGGGCCCAGAAGCATGATGTCTTCTTGGTCCGGCGTCTTGGCCGTATCGAGCAGATCGGGCTGCTTTTTGAGAAGGTCGATGATCGCGGCGCTGTTGTCGATTTCGTCGCGGGCGATTTCGAGAATCATCTGCCGGTCCCAGGACGGCAGCGTGCCAAGCGGCGGATTCATGTCCGGCGTAACATTGCGCCCCTTGATATAGTCCAGGACGGCTTGGTAATTCACGGCATCACGAGCATTGGTAGCCAGGCATAAGACCATTTGCAGGCGGAGATCGAGTTGCTCGTACGACGACCGGCGATCGGCCGGCAGATGCGGAATGAGATCGGCGAGATGGCGGCGGGCGGTTTTGATTTGCGGCTCAACGTAATTGAAAACATTGGTGATCCACATCCGCCCTGGCCAGCCCTTGTACAGTTCCATCGCCTGGTTATCCACCAGGTCGTCGGCTTGCTCCTCGCTTCGCGCTTCAAAGATAAACTTGCGGTAATAGGCCTTTTCCGGGGGTGAAAGTTCGCCGGGGAACGGAACGAACGGCCGCGTGAGCCAGCGCTGGTGCACGCCGCCCATGTTGAACGGATAGCACCATTTCAGAGTGGAGGCAACTTCCGCGGCGTTGCTCAGAGATTGCCAGACGGCGACAAGGTCTTCGGCGGACGCTTGTGAGTCTTCGCGGCCGGCGCCCACTTCATCAAGCGCCTGATCGCTTATCAGTTGGGCCTGCGCGACCGAGGTGAGCGCGGGATGGGAAATAAAGCGCGAAAAGAGGCGGGGGTAGAGATCTTCGCACCCCTGGGGAAGAACCAGGCTAAGGCGCGGGGCGTGGCTGGTCCAGGCAGTTCGTAGAGCGGCGACAACATCGACCGGCCGCGGAATCCCCACCACGGGATAATAAAAATTGCCGAAGCTTTCGCTTCCACCAGCCGACGCAATGAATGGAGTGCCGGCGGGGGCTTCGAAGTTGTCGATGGCGACGCCTCTGGGGAGTTGCCGGGCGAGGCCTTGAGGGTCGGCGAAAGTAGGGATCATCCATTCTTCAGGGGAGATTTGCCGTAGACGGATCTGCAGTTCGCCGCCGGCATCACGTGCGCCATCCTGCATCGCGGCCAGCAAAGCGCGGACGCGGTCAGCCATGGATCGGGTTTTGAAACGAGCTGGCCCATTGGCGCCGGGATAAAGCGAAGGGGCCCAATCCAAACCCGAACCGGCATCCGTGGTGACAAAATCAAACAGCGTGATTTGCGGACAGCGCCGCTTTAGCGCCGAAACGGATTGGCGGTAAAGCTGCAGCACTTCCGGTTCGTCGGCAGCAGGGGCGAAGCGGGCAACGCGCGAGCGATTGGCCTGATCGACGCGCGGGCCGCGCCACAGAGGATGATCGGTGAAAGCCTTTTCCGGCAGCACCGCCGGCTCGTTGGAAATGAAAACTCCCTGTAAACCATATTTTTGCAAGATGGCGCATCGGCTGGCAAGAATGTCCGCGGCTTTCTGCGCATAGTCGGCGGAAATGTAGGGCCGTACCGCATCCGGTGGGAAGATAATCAGCAGCCCGGGGTGATGGATGTACCAGGCGGGATACGGATCGCCGGCAGTGTCATATTCCCAGAAGGCTTTCGGGAGATTGTTGGAAACCACCATGTGGGTGCATCCAGCCGCCTTGGCCTTTTGCACCGCGCGCTCGAATCCGGCCAGATCCTCGGTTTGGGCATTCCAGATGATCGTCTGAAAAGGAACCGGCTCCGGCAAGGTAGTTTGGCCCAAAAGGCGCCCGGAAAAAATAACCAGGAAAATCAGAGCCACGGGGGCGATGAAAGCGCTGTGCCTCTTTCGATGATTCATCGCTCGACTCCGCCCCTGGCCTCGCCGTCACGTCTGCCGCTCGCCGCGACGGTGCGCACGGAGGTTTCCAACATGTGCTTCCCTCGCAGGCAGCCGCCGCATTTGATTGTTCATCATAATGCATGCCGATGATCCGACGTCAATGCGCCCGCCCAACCCCCCAATCGGCCGGCCCACAGCGCGTGACGCCGACAGAGCCGCGCCGTCCTTGGCCCGATTTCGCGGCTATTCCGCGAAATTTAACCTCCCGATCGAAAGGGCCCAGGGGTTCCAAAAGAGCCCCTAAAAACGGCCGATTGTGCCAGCCAGAGGCCAGCCGCATCAAATCCTTGGGGCAAATTCCCCGCCGACCGCCTCAACCCCCGCAACGGCCTTTGCCCCCCCGCACAATCGGAAGTGCCCATTCCCAGCAAATTGACGCAACGTCGTGATCACATAGCAAAACGTCCTTTATGCTATCCTATCAAGGTGCCTCGTCGAATCGCCCGCCTAGTGTATTAAAGAATCATTTTTGTAAGGAACCGCGAGGGAACGTGCGTCGCGTATTAACGCTACGCCTGTTCATCAGTGGTGGGCTGCTCAATTGAGAACGTCGTGACATCTTGAGCGTTCGCTTCAGCAGGCTCCCGCGGAGCGTCGTTTTTCAGGGGAATTATGTGTTCGTTAAATGGTGGCTTTAAGAGCCACTTCGGATGTTCCCCAGGCGGCGAGATTCCCGGTGTAAACACCGGTGCCAGCTCTGCGAAGAACGACGTCCACAAATCGATAATGATGAGGGCACACACTTTTTTGAAATTCTTCACGTCACGATGCTCCGCGTTCGCGAAGTTCTCGAAGTCCGGCGGATTCAACTTAAAAAAGGGGACATGTGCGGCGTCGTTTCGACGTTTCCTAATCCAGTTCAGCAAGTGGAAATGGTGTTCAGAGATGACGCCAAGTTCGTAAAGAATCGTCAGCTTAACGCTCTGCGGAAAATCGCGATGGCTTTCGGTGATTGCTTTTGCCCGCTTGCAGTGGGCATCAACGAGCGTGTTCGTTGCCAACTCCACCATTCCAGCGGTTACCATGACTATGAATCTCGGCTCATCCTTGAACTGCTCAAGTTCCGCTAGCACTTGAAGGAATGGATTTTTGGCGACTTCCTCGGCGTTCAATCCCAACCACGGAGTTTCCATGAATCACATTCTATCTCCTGGGCGGCAACTCCCCCACAGCGACCGTACGGCCGAACTTAACATAACGCACATTGTTGGTTGGTACGTGTTTTAGTGTGACGAATCGATTGAGCCAGGTGTGGGGCGATCAAACTCGCTAACACATCTTGCCGCATGGACGATCCGCGCGGCCGGCGGATGTCCGTCTGACTAAATGTGTCCGTGTCTGGCACTTCTGGTTTTCCGTGCATTGCTGCGAAAACACGCCCGGTCGGGTTATACGATCGCCGCCGAGCATGCGGGCGATCTGTCGGTTGCAGTGAACGCCCAATGGAATGCCCTGCCCGTTCGATGAAGAAAGCAGCGTTCCGGCACAATATAACTTCCACCGCGTTCGCCCTTTCTACCGACTATTAAACCGCTTTTGCCTTCTGGACATCGGGAAGATCGACATTCCATTCATCGGGGGTGTAGAGGAGGAGCGTGCCGACTTGTTGCACGGCACCGGCGCCCAACTCGGCGTCGAGGGCGTCCCAGAGCATGTGAAGCCGCTTGCGCTCTGATTTGCCCTTGAATGTTTCGGAGATAACTGATCCAGCCAGCTTCGCGCCGATTTTCTCAAGCCGAAAGGTGGGATGGGCCAGACCCAGCCGTTCGGTCAGTATCTGTTGGAGCTTTACCTTTGACATAAAACCTCACATCGTTTCAGGACTCGGGCGGCGGCGACGCAGAACATTTCGGTCGCCTGTTTGAAAGTCCTGCCCTTTCGCACTTCGCCCAGACCCAGCCACCGAGTCTCGACGAATTTCGAAGAGGCGAATCGCATGTTGTTAAACCATAGCCGACCGATTCGCAGGACCTGTTCCTCGAGATCGTCGTCAGGCCCGGCTTGCGACATAAGGCCAAGGTTGCGAATGTGCGTGAGCAGTTCGCGCAGATCGTGGCCTGTTTCGAGCGACTTTCTGCCGGAACGAACATCCGAATCGCGCTTCCAGATAATAGCCCGCAGCATCCCTTCGACAGCCCGCCCGGCATCCGACGCGCTTCCGGCAAACTGCCCGGCGCGTAGCAGTATGAATGCATCGTCCAGCCGCTCCAGTGCGCCCTTGCGATAATCGTCGCCGTCGAGGTTACCCGACTTGTTCGGTTTGGCCATATGACTTCCGACACAAGGCTATCATGAACTGCCAAGATCGAAGCCCAAGCGGACCAGAACCTCAACTATCGTTTACATCGTACCGATGGTCAATGGATTACCTGACGTTACCCCCCATCGTCGGAAGACTTGCGCTTTTTAGGGACGCGGGAGCCCTGTTTCACGATTATTAGAGCCATTCCCGTCTGCCTTCGGCACCGGCGCGAAAGCATGGCCGGTCGGGTTACACGATCGCGCCCGAACACGCGGCCGACCTACCGGCTGCCGCGAACGCCCAATGGAATGCCCTGCCCATCCGATGATCCCTGGAGGGATGCTGGAGCGCGAATGGGAATCCACATGAGTAATCGGCGGGAAATGGGTGTTGTCCATCACATTCGCCCAAACCGGGACGGCGGACATATCTAAGCTCTTTCAACGCATTATCTTAAGTAAATGAGCAAATATTTACTAAAATCGATAATTACTGTGCCATTTTGGGCCATTGGCCCCGCGAGCAGCGTTTCTTGAGCCAAGAAATTGCGGTGGTGCCGTGGGGCTCGGGGGGAGAGAATGAACTGCACCTTGCCGAGCTCGAATCTGCAACCCTTTGTTCCATAGCCGAGCCCCCGGAGCCCCTGCACCTTATCTGCGCGGGAATGATAGGAATATTCCTTCTTCTGGAGATGTGCTCGACCAGGCAATCACGGCGGATATCGACCGCGAGCTGCGAAGAATGATGCAGGAGAACTTACACGTCAAATTCGATCCCCTGCGCCAACGGAAGATCGGCGGAGTAATTGACGGTGTTGGTCGAGCGGCGCATGTAGGATTTCCAGGCATCTGAGCCGCTTTCGCGGCCGCCGCCGGTTTGTTTTTCGCCCCCAAATGCGCCGCCGATTTCGGCGCCGCTGGTGCCGATGTTGACATTGGCAATACCGCAGTCGCTGCCGGCGGCAGCGAGGAAGCGCTCGGCCTCGCGAATATCGCCGGTGAAAATGGCGGAAGATAATCCCTGCGGCACATCGTTGTGGATTGCGATCGCCTCTTCCAATGTTTCGTAGTCGATCACGTAAAGGATCGGCGCGAATGTTTCCTCCCTGACGATGGGCGCGTCGGGACCAATCGCGATGATTGCTGGGCGAACGTAAAAGCCGTGAGGAGGAACATTGTCGATCACACGCTGGCCGCCGACGATTAGCTGTCCGCCTTGTTGTACGGCAATTTCCAGAGCGCGCTGCATCGCCACGAACGCCGCTTCATCAATCAGCGGACCGACCAGCACTCCCGCCTGGGTCGGATCGCCAACCTTGAGCCTGGCATACACAGCGCTCAGGCGGCGAAGGATCTCGGACTTAATCGAGCGATGCACGATCAACCGGCGCAGCGTCGTGCAGCGTTGACCGGCTGTCCCTGCGGCCGCGAAGACGATCGCCCGCATCGCCAGATCCATGTCCGCCGAGGGCGTGAGGATCATTCCGTTGTTGCCGCCCAGTTCCAGCAGCGTCCGACCCAGGCGTTTGGCGACCGTTTCCGAAACGGCGCGGCCCATGCGTGTCGAGCCGGTTGCGGAAATCAGGGGCAGCTTTTCCGAAGCCGCCAGCGCTTGCCCGATCGCCGGCCCGTCTCCGACGACAACACTGGACACGCCATCGGGCACTTCGGGCATCTCGGCCATCACCTGTGCAACGATGTTCTGGCAGGCGATGGCGCACAGCGGAGTTTTCTCGGACGGTTTCCACACGATCGGATCGCCGCAGACCCACGCGAGCATGGCATTCCACGCCCAGACGGCCATCGGAAAGTTGAAAGCGGTGATGACTCCGATCGGACCCAGCGGGTGCCACTGCTCCATCATGCGATGCCCCGGTCGCTCCGAAGCGATCGTCAGTCCGTAAAGCTGGCGCGATTGGCCAACCGCGAAGTCGGCGATATCGATCATCTCCTGCACTTCGCCTAGAGCTTCGGCGGTGATTTTGCCGGCCTCTCGAGAGATGACCTCGGCAAGATGCGTCTTCTGCCCGCGCAATCGCTGGGCGATGCGTCGCACAAACTCGCCGCGCTGCGGAGCGGGCTCCGATCGCCAGATCTTGAACGCCTCCGTTGCCGCATCGATTGCACTCGATAGATCTCCGGCGGTAGCAGTGTGAACACGGGCAACCATCCCGCCATCAATCGGCGATCGAACTTCCAGCAAAGGACCGCGCCCAGGCGCCGAGCGGCGTCCGACCATCAGACCCGATGCCTCGGTCGAAATATTCAGTCGGCCGAGGGCGCTTTCGACGGCATGCGTGTCCATGGCTCGAACCTCACATTGCTGGAGATCGCCTCCGCGCCGGCGTATGCCCGGCCGAATCGGTTGGATAGGAACATCGCCAGCGGCACCTGCTCCTGACGCACAAATCCGGATCGAACCGGCAATTTTCCCGACGCATGCAGATCGACGACGCCGCACATCGCCGCCGCCGTCGTGATCTGAATGGCACTGGCGCGGTAGCCCAGGAATTCTCCATGATAAATCTTACGAGCATCGGTGATCTGCGTCAGCCGACCGTCCTTCAATCCCGCGGCCGTGCAGAAAATTAGCACCAGATCCTGCGGAGTCATCGGGATCGATGTCTCCAGGATATCCTTGAGCAAGCTGCGCCGGCTGTTGAGGCGAAGCTCATTCATCAGAAACGCGATCAGATCGCGGTGCCCTCGGTATCGAATGGTTTTGTAATCCAGGGATTGCACCTGGCCTTCGAGAGTTTCGCACAATGTCCCGATCGCGCCCGAGGTGTTGAACGCTTCGTAGTCCAGGCCATCGAGCGAGAAATGTTCCAATCCCTCCAGCGGCAGCACATCGATATGCCGCCCTTGGTGTATTGCATCGCACGGGTTGCCGTATTCGTTGATCAAACCATCGGTCGACCAGGTGAGATTGTATTTCATCGCATTGGTGGGAAAGATCGGCAGCGCGCCCACGCGCAGATGAAGCGATTCGAGTTTGTCGAATTGTCGTGCAAGGTCGAACCCCGAGATCGCGACGAATCCGGGCGCCAGGCCGCACTGGGGCATGAAGATCTGATCGGGGGCAGATCGATCCGCCAGCGATTTGATCGACCGCGTGGTCTGAACATCTTCGGTGAGATCGAAGTAACTGACGCCGCGGTTGAGAGCGGCGGTCGCGATAGCAACATTGACATCGAAGCTGCACGCGGAAATGACGATGTCGCAAGAGTGCTCGCCAAGCACGCGCGCGACGGCGTCGGTCGATCCCGCTTCAACGTCAATCGTCTTCACGCCGGCGATGTGCTCAACACGCTCGCGCGCTGTTGCCGAAGCATCGCCGACAAGCAGATCGAATTCGTTGGTGCTGGCCAGAAAATGGGTGATCGTCTCACCCATCTTTCCGGCGCCCAACAGCAACACTCGATGCATGCAGCCCTCATTCCGTGCCACGGGCATCTTGCCCGTGTCTTGCGCTTGGGTCAAAACGAGACCCGGGCGGGATGCCCATGTCGCTCCGCTGCCGAGCCTCATACGGAATCCGCTCGGTCAGACTACTATTATCATATGTATCGGAACGAGAGGTACCCGGAATGAATGTCGCAATTTCATCGGCCATGGAAGCCTTCCAATGGTCCCCACAACCAAAGGCGGCGGCATGGGTGGCGGAAATGTCCCGCCGGCTTCGCTCCAAACTCCCATTCGCCGAAACAATCAAACAGCGCCTGCTCGCCGAAGCGGGCGTGCGGTTTGATGATCTGATCGACACCATCCAACTGCAATACGACGAGCCGATTCTAGCCGATGCGCTGGCCGCCGGATGGGTGCGCGGCGATGACGATCGCGGCCGGGAAATGTATGCCAACCCCACCGGCGTCTTTCCGCAGCTTGTGGTGATGCACCAGATGGATGTGATTCCGTTGTCGATCCATTTGAAGGTGGAATCAATTGATGACCTTCTCTCAGCGTGGAAGCTGGGAGGGAAAATCCTGGGAAAACCTGGCATGCGCTGGCGCTGGGTGAGTGTGGCACAGACCCAGGAGGCGGACCTGGGCGTCGTCGAGCGAATGGCATGGCGAGCCGGCTGGACTGAGACGGGAATGTTCAATCCCAAAGTGACATCCAACCTTCTCGACCAATTCCGCAATCGCCGGCGGGAGTTCGATGATGATGCTGACGGTTTCGACAACACCCGAGCTTTGATCGACCGCGCGATCGCGTCGGTCGGCCGGGACATAACCTGCCAGCTCTTTTTCACTGCGGAACGCGAATACTGGATGAGCCGCAACCGCGCCGCCCGTGCGCAATATGCCCGGCAACAGCGCTTCGGCATCGGCTGGGCCAATCACGATCACCACACTTACCGATCGTCGCGAAAATATTTCGCGCAGCTCATCGGCATCTGGGAAGCGCTCGGTCTGGTTTGCCGTGAACGATTCTACGCCGGTAAAGAAGCCGGGTGGGGTGCGCAGGTCATGGAGCAACCCGTGACCGGCATCGTGACTTTCAATGATGTCGATCTTTCGCCCGATGAACTAATGGGTGCCTTCGCCCACGAGAAGCTCGAACCCCAGAGTTCGCCCCAGAATTCGCCCCAGAGTTCGCCCCAGAGTTCATTGGGTACCGTCGGCTTGTGGTGCGCGTTGCATGGCGAAGCTTTCCTGCAGGCAGGGTTGCATCACCTTGAGGCCCAGTTCTCCTTCGATGCCCTGCGCGATCAACTCGCGGCAACCGAGGGAATCGGGATGACTAAACCGTTCACCGATTTTCCGCACCTCCGGCAGGCGTTTACTGAGGGCGAGCGCTGGCCTGTTGCCCAGCAGCGGATCGCCAAACTTCTCGACGAGCATCTGATCACGCCACAGCAGGCACAGCAGTTTCGTACACAAGGCGCGATCGGCTCGCACCTGGAAAACCTCGAACGCAATGACGGTTTCAAGGGATTCAATCAAACCGGCGTCAGCCAGATTATCTCCGCTACTGATCCGCGGAAACATCTGGCGACGTAGGGCCGTCCTGGGCTCAGCTCTCTTCACATTTGGCTGCGTCACCGCTGTATCTGGCATGCTCCGGCGCGACAGCCCTGTTTAGGGCAGTTTCGGCACGCTCGGGGGAAAACTACACTGCCTCTCGTCAATGGATGCACGGCATTGAGCCAGGGCAATTCAGAGCAGAACTTTAACGACGAGAAGATCATGAAAAACCGATCGACCGGAAAACAACTGAACCGAACCTTCAGTTTTGAGCATCTCGAAGGCCGCCGGTTTTTCTCGGTCAGCGCGATGGGGGCGGCGCACAGCGCTCCCGCAAGCCAAACCCCGGACGTCACCGCACTGCCCAAGGCGCCCAGTCCCACCCCACCCCCGCTGCCCTATCCGAACATCTCGTGATAAGGGGTCCGCCGGGATGGCCCTTTCTCTGCGGTTTTGCTCAGCCGGCGCTTCAGTCGTTGGGATTTCGCGTCCACAGGTAGTTCATGCTCTGCAGATTCGTGGTGAAATTGCCGGAGTCGCGCACTGTTTCATTCCATTTAAGAGGAGCAACGTGACCGTCGCAGAACAGATAATTCCATGTCGAACCGTGCGGCGTCCTGCTGGTCGAAGCCGGGGTGAGCGCAATGCGGCCCAGCGAGAGTCCCCAGTATTGGTCCTGCGGGCAGTCAGCCATGGCCAGATCACCGCCGGCAAAATTCCCGCTAGATGGCGCTTCCACGACCAAAAGCGTTTCAGCTGAATCGAGGATTTTCGAACGCCGAAGGGTGAGGTCCTTCACGGTCATGTTTTTCCAGGTGGGAGGAAGGCCGCCGCCGTTGTCGACCCAGATCCCGCCGGCGACGCCGAGGAACTGATCACTCAGACCAAAGGTGGGCAGGCACTCAACGATGGCATAGCTTCGACGACGCGCGCCGACGGAGGATGTGCCATAGACCGAGGGAAAGCTCTGAGCCGGGTATGGGTCGGCGGGACAAAGCAAGATCGGCGAGGCGTGCGTCGAGCGATCGGAATTGAGTTCCGCATCGCTAAGCGGCGTACCCAGGTCGTCAGTGATCATGTCGTCCCAAGTCAGCTCCATGAAGAGCCTGTCGCCGCCTTGAAACGCTACTGTTCCCCACGGAATCATGTCGCGATTGCGGTCGGCGTATTGGTTGATGGCCATCCCGATTTGGCGAAGATTGCTCTCGCACGCAATGGCCTGCGCCCGCGTCCGGGCACGAGTCAGCGCGGGCAGGAGAATGCCGATCAGCACTGCGATGATCCCGATCACGATCAGCAACTCGACGAGCGTAAATCCGGCGGATCGGCAGCGATCACCCTTTTTATGCGACACGCCGGAGCCGAAGGAGAAAAGATAAGAATTGATTGGAGGGTACGTAGCTCTTCGACTCATCGTTCTCCATTCTTCTGGCCTGGCCGTCAACACCGAAGAGCTACGTCCCCTTCAATCCGATCGTTGCCAACAGCGTTTGCTGGCGAATCCAGTGATGAACCTTTTTCTGCGTCTCCGGCTGAACCTGTAAAGGGTCGTGTCCCCTTCAGTTACCCCTGTCCCCTTCAGTTACCCCCTA
>Ga0302326_10012332_pt1 | contig 18250 bp, 13 predicted proteins | sample Palsa_T0_3_FD_202264 | JGI IMG/M metagenome (GOLD analysis project Ga0302326, IMG submission 202264) | Peat permafrost microbial communities from Stordalen Mire near Abisko, Sweden - Palsa_T0_3 | ecosystem: Environmental > Terrestrial > Soil > Palsa > Peat permafrost | place: Sweden: Abisko...
CGACGGTGCGTAGCAAGCGGGATTTACGACGCCCTGCTGCCAGAACGGGGAGCTGTCCTCGAGGCTGATTCCGCCGCCCGATCCAATCCAGCCGATTTGATAAACCGGGGGCGCACCCGGAACGGTGCTCGCGATGAGGGACGTGCCGCCGACGGCGACCACGTAGGGCGAGGCGGCCGGGTAGCTCTGCATCGGCGGGCCCGAAGCAGGTGCGCCGGTGCTGGCGGCCACGGGGCAGCCCGAACCGTTATCGCCCGACGAGTTGAACACGGTCTGGCCTTGCACGGCGGCGCGAGCGAAGATTTCGTCTTCCGTGGTCAGCGAGCCGTCGGTCGCCGGGAAGATTTCGCAGATGCCGAACGACGCGCTGCCGGCTTTCGCCAGATCGTCCGTTTGGAATCTTGCGAAGCCGACGGTCGTGTCGGAATCGCTTAAGGTCGTATTGTCGTAGAGGTAGAGACTCTTGACGACCTGCGAAATGCCCGTGCTGCTCTGCGTGTCGAGGTCGAATTCGTCAACGCCGGAGGTGTCGGGTGACGGAATGCCGGGATGAATGATCTTCGGCGTGATCGCCTTCAAGTTGTTTGCGGCCTCGTAGAGCTTGAGGTCGACGAGCACTTGCGTCATATCGCCTTCGGTGAAGATCGCGATCGGCGTACCGCTCGCGGTGTTGCCCCAATCGTTGCCGCCGTTGATGTTCGCAGCGACGTCGTAGGCCGTGCGGAACTGCTGCGCATTGTACGCGTTGCCGATGCAGTCCGTGGTGCCGGGGAGGCCGGTGCCGTTGCACGGCACCGGCGTGATCTCCGTTTGCGGAGTTAACGCGGCGGCGCCGGCCGTGGCGCGATCGGCCTTGGCACGGGCCGGCGTGCGCGGCGCGATCAGGATATGGGGGTGGGCCGAATAGTTATTGAGTCCGAGCACCGCCAGCACCATGCCGTGCAGGCTCGTCGGGATGAGCGCGGGCTTCACGTTCGCGTACGTGCGGCCATATCTGCCGTTCATCGAGTGGATTTCGGTGCCGAAGGTGCGGCTGACGGTTGCCGCCGGGGCGTCTGCCATAATCAGTTGGTTGTCGGGAGCCGCGTGGATGTTCGTGAAGCTTTGTGCAGCGAGATAGCTCGCCACGGCGTTCACTGATGCGCCGCTCGGGCTGAAGAGCGCGCGGGTTTCGGAGGGCGTCAAGAAGTGACCGTACATTGAATCGCCGGGCGTCATTTGCCGGCTCAAGATTTGGTTCACGAGCGCTTTGTTCCGCATCGGCAGACTGACAACGATGTGCATGCCCATGGCGTCCGGCACGCGGCCGAGATCGGTCATGCCGGGAATGTGCGACATCTCGCGCGTGGAGGTTGTCTCCATGGCGATCGCGCGGGGAGCAATGGAAGCGGCCTGTGCCGACGTTCCAAGCAGCGCGATGAGGGCGGCCCCGATAATCGGGCCATTGGAAAATTTCAAGGCGGGCCTCCTGGGGAGCGTTTGAGCGTCCTGTGATCTTAGTCACACCGGTGTGACAAATCGCGAACAAGGCTCAGCGGCGCAACGTGAGGATGAGGCGTACGCCCGCGGGTTCGATGGAAAGCGCGTTGGTAGGAAGCCCCCCGTATTCCGGCGCTCCCGACGAATCTTGGCCGACGATGCCGCGATACGGCGTCCCGCCGCCGAATTCCGTGAAGCGCCCGGCCGCGGCGTTGAAGAGGTTGGTTCCGGCGAGCGACACGTCCACATCGCTCCCGAGGTGGCGGCCCAGTAGCGCGTTCACAATCGTGAACGGTCCCCCGTTGAGCTCGTTGTCGTTTCCGCGCGCGGTACCGTCGGCTGCCGCGTGCCAGCCGCCGTTGCTCCACTCGATTTGCAGCGAACCCTGTTGCTGCGGAATGCCGAGGAATTGCGCGTTGTCGACCAGGCTGCCGCCGGATGTCGGATTGGAGAACTGCGCGTTGAGGTCTTTGGGGTAGGCGACGTTGAGACCGTAGCGGGCGGTCACGAGAACGTGCGCCGGCGAGAAGAGCTGCGAGAAGCGGATCTCGGCGCCCTGATAGACCGCGTTCCCGACGTTGCTGTTGTACGAAACGCAAGCCGGAATCGGATTCGCATACGAATTGTTCGCGCACGCCCCGGCCGCGACGGCCGCAAGCGGATAGAAGATCTCGATCGGGTCGCGCAGGTTTGTCTGATACAAGGAAACGTCGAGCGTCGATTGCCGCGAGAGTTCGTGTGAGGCGCCAAGCTCGTATTCGGTTGCGTGTTCGGGATGTTCGCCCGGGCTGCCCTGGCCGATGAAGACGTTATTGGCGTCGAGCGCTAATTGCGTGTACGGGAACTGATACCGCTCGAACGGCAACGGAGCGCGGAACCCCGTGCCCAGCGAAAAACGAATCGCCGTCTTCGGGTCCGCGTTGTAGATCGCCCCGAATCGCCCATCGAGATTGGAGCCGAAGGTCGTGTAGCGAGATTCGAACAGGCCGCCGTCGAGGCGAAGCTTCGGCGTGGGCTCGAAGCCGCCGCGCAGGTACAGCACGTCGATCGTTTGGCCGAGCAGCGGTTGCGCCTCGAAGGACGTCAGCTGCGTGGCGCTCGCCGGCGGCGGCGCGATGAACTCGAGCGATTCGTATCGCGTGTAGCCGCCGAGCGCGAATTGCGCGGTGTCGAAGGTTCGCTGCCACGTGATGCCGCCGTTGTACCGATGATCCTCGTGGATCACGTCATAGGGAGACCCGGCACCGCCCGCGATCGCGACGTCGTTATCGCTCTCGGAGAGATCGGTCGTCAACTCACCCGCTCCAAGCGGCGAACGCGTCCGAATTTGGTAGGCCCGAATATCCTGCGCGAACGTCTGATTGCCGGGGCCGATGAAACCGCCGTATTGTGGCATCCCGATGTCGGCCGAGTTCCGGTCGATTCCGTTCAGAGCGCTGCTCTGATCCCGATTGTCGCCGAGCACGAAGACGCGCGCGGTCACGTCGTCGTTCTGCGAGAACGACCACGTCAACGTACCGAGTGCCGCATGCGATGCCACCGACGATCCCAGCTGCGTGGCGCACGGCGCGCAGGTTGGGTCGGTTGTCGAGTACAGGGGGACCGTTTGATTGACGAAACCGGATTCGTTCTGATCGTCGAGTGCCGTCGCATAACCGAGGCGTCCCTGCGTGCCGGTCGCATTGAACCACGATTCGCTCTGTCCGAAGGAGCCGCCGGAAAGCGAGAGGGCCTCGTGCGCATCCTTCGTCGGTCGAAGCGAAATCAAGTCGATGGCGCCGCCGAAGGTGTTGCTGCCGTTCGAATCCTCAGGCCCGAGACCTTCGCTGACCTCGACGCCGGAAAACGCAGCCGCTGGGAGCCTGGATAGGTCGACGTCTCCGGTATTTCCGTCGTTCAACAGTTGCCCATCAAGTGCGATGAGGGATTCCGAAGGGTCGGGGCCGCGCAGCGACACGACCGAAATCGCGCTCGCGGCACCCCCGTCGGGCCGCGTGAACGTCGCGCCGGGCAGCTGTTCGAGTCCGTCGATGATGCGATCGTCGCCGAACACATCGAGCTCGGAGCGCGACAGCGCGATCGATGGAATCGTGCCCGCAATCGGTGCGAGCCGGCCGTCCACGGTGGCGGTGCCGATTTGCCGCAGTTTCGGCGAGTCGAGCGGCTCGAGCGCGATCTGCACGCTCGCATCGCGCTCCGCGTTCACTGAAACGGTAACTGACGCGAAGCCCTTGGCCGATGCGGCGACGTTATACGTGCCGGGCGGCTCGCTCACCGAAAAAGTGCCGGCGGAATCGGTCGTCGTCGTGAGAGCGGGCGCACCGGCAGGCGCGGCTCGCACCAAGATCTGTGCGGCGGCGAGCGGGCCGCCCGAGACCGCGTGCACGTTACCTGCTATGGTGCAGCAAGTGGCGAGGAGGAGCAAAACCATGAACCCCCTCTTTACGTGCTGGAGTGCCGCATGATCGATCCCCGCCCAGTCGGCAACATCCTCTTCCATGGCATCGGCGCGATCGCGATTGCGTCGTTCGCATACGTCCGCAGGTATTGGAAGGAAACGAACCCGTAGCCGTGGCTGCCGAAGCTCGTGCCCCAGCTGTTGCGGAAGATGAAGTAGCCGCCTCCGGGGAAATCGTTCGCTTCGCGGAACCCGACGAGGTCGATCGAATGGCCGTCGAACATCGGTGGACTCGAGCCCGTCTCGGCGCCGCGCGGATAATCTTTGAGGAGCGGGATTCCGTGCACGGTGACGGTCGCGAAATTCGTTTGCCACCAGATGCCTGTGGCCACCGGACGCCCGGAACGAAGCGTTTCGATCGCACTCCCCAGTTCCGCGCGCGTCATGCCCTTCTGGTTGTCCCATACCTTGAGAATTTTGAACGGATAGCGGGGGAAGAACCGTCTCCCGGCGGAGGCGATCACGGCGCTGTTTGGTGTGTCGGGATCTGCGGGGTTGAAGGTGGGTTGATATGGCATCTGCTTGTCGGCCGCGATCGCGTACTTGCTGAAGCCGCCGATGTACTTTGTGAAGAATCCGCCGTCTTGATCTTCACCGGTGGCTTTGTTACCGGCCCAGTTGAGATACTCTTCCGAGAGTTTGTGCGGTTCCGGTTCGTTCATGGCCACGTGCTGGTACTCGATGAGAAAGGTCGTCGCGAACACGGTACACGTGCCGCGGTTGCCCTGATTCCGTATGTGAAGCTCGTATTTCCTAATCGTCGGCCGGAGATCGACCTCCGGCGCGAGCGGAGCCTCGAAGTTCTCCGTGAAGCTCTGGTGCACGGGCAGGGCCTGGCGAAAATTGGGATCGTGCTGCATCGCGCGAGTTGTGAGGGGCGCCGCAAGCAGCGCCGTTCCGATCAGGGTAAGCAAAGCGAGAAACTTGTTCACGACCTCAACCTCTCCGACGGTATACCTCCGGCGCGGTTCGCGTTTCCGGCTTCCTAGTCTTGCAGGCCTCTTGGCGCCGCATTCGAAGGCGGTCGGCCAGGAGGTTGATGTGGTGAATTTTCTCATTCGATTGCTCGTGAACGCGGCCGCGCTCTTGCTCGTAGCCTACTTTTTGCCGGGCGTGCACGTTGCGTCGTATACCGGCGCCATCGTCTCCGCCTTGATCCTTGGCATCGTCAATGCGATACTGCGGCCGATTCTCTTCCTCGTGACGCTTCCGCTCGTGATCCTCACGCTCGGGCTCTTCACGTTCATCATCAATTCGATCACGTTTTATCTGGTGGCGCACATGCATCTCGGTCTAACGGTCGATGGATTCGGCTCGGCGATTATCGGGGCGCTCGTGCTTTCGATCGTTTCCTTCCTGCTCTCGAGCCTGGTGAAGGCAGCCGAGACGCCCGCGAAGTGAACCGGACCACCAACTAACTCAGCCGTTCGTCGGCGAGATCGAGATCGTATTGAATCTTTCGATAGACTTCGTCGGGAATCTCGCCGCCGTCGCGTAAGCGCAGGATCTCCGCGCGCTCCGCGCTCAGCGCTTCCGCCTGCATGCGGTGATCGAAGGCGATCTCTTGCGGGCCGATCGAGCCGTCGAGATGCCCCGAGAGGTGCGCGATGCGATACTCGTACTCACCGAGGATGCGCCCCTCGACTTCCCACTCTTCGGTCGAGTCGAACGTGGGCTCGAGCTTGCGCAAGCGCGCGATGCCGGCGCTTAGGGCGGCGATGCGGGCTTCCATCTCACGGTCCTCCAAGCTTTCGCCGGCTTCGATGTGCAGGATCTTCAGGAGCGGTATGAGCGAGAGTCCTTGGAACACGAGCGTCACGAAGATGACGCAGAACGTGACGAAGAGGATCTCGGCGCGTCCGGGGAACGGAGCGCCCGAATTCGTGGCGAGGGGAAGCGCGAGCGCGGCCGCGAGCGACACGATGCCGCGCATGCCGCTCCAAGCGACGATGAACACGTATTCCGGCGCGGGAAAGGTTTCGCTCTCGCGGATCCGCCGAAAGAGCAGGCGCGGCAGATACGTGGAGGGATAGACCCACGCGATGCGGACCGCGATCACGATGGCGCTGATCGCGAGCCCGATCCACAACTCGCGCAGTGCAAAGGCAGGATCGCTCACGATCGAGCGCAACTGCAATCCGATCAGCAAGAACACGAGCCCGTTGAGCAAGAAGATCAACAGGTCCCACACGGCGTACGCGACGAGGCGTCCCTCCGGGAGGTAGATCTTTCCGGCTTGGCGGCTCATGAAAACGCCGGCCGTGACGGTGGCGAGCACGCCCGAGACGCCGATCGATTGGCACGAAACATAGATCGCGTATGGTGCGAACAGCTGGATCGCGTTATCGATCAGGTAGTCGGAAAGCTCGAGCTTGCGAAGCAGCAACATCAGCTTGAGGATGACGAATCCGAACGCCAAGCCGAGCACGACCCCGCCCGCGGCGACGAAGACGAATGCCACACTCGCATGAGCGATCGAGAACGATCCCGAGAGCACCGCCGCGATGCCGAAGTTGTAGATCACGAGGGCGCTGGCATCGTTGACGAGCCCTTCGCCGTCGAGAATCGTCAGGATGCGGCGCGGCACCGAGAAGCGTTCGAACACGGCTCCCGCGGCGACCGCGTCCGGCGGAGAGACGATCGCCCCGAGCACGAACGCGGCGGCCCAACCGAGTTGCGGCAGGAGCGCGTGGGCCGCAAGCCCGACCACGCCGGTCGTCACGATCACGAGACCGATCGAGAGCAAGACGATGGGCCGGAGCGCCGCTTTGAACGATTCCCAGTCCGTCATCCAGCCGCCGGCGTAGAGCAGCGGCGGCAAGAAGATCAGGAAGACGATCTCCGGATTGAGTTCGAAGCGCGGAACGTTGGGAATGAAGGCGAGCAGCGATCCCGCGATGACGAATGCGATCGGATATGGGATTCGCAAGCGCTTCGCGATCACTGCTACGGTGATGATGGACGCGAGCAAGAGGAATAACACCGCTGATTCTTGCACGGACGCTCGCTTCGCCGCGCGAAGAGGCATCCCGTTTCTCGTTGTGCCGGGCATCGCTGGAAGGTCGCGTGCGCGCTGCGTCCGTAAGGCGCGGCATGATCTTATCAAATACTGTGGTCCGCCTCCTCGCCGCCTCGGCGCTCGCTCTTGCCGCCGGCGCGCCCGCCGCCGCCGATCTTCCGGTTTCCGTTCAACTCGGCGCCCAGTTCCCGTCGCAGAACAACGCGCAAAATGCCGGCGGCGACGCGCAGACCGACTTCGGACTCAACTACGATTTCATCCGCGCTCCGGTCGTGCCCGTCCAGGTTTCGTTCGCCTTCGATCTCGCGCAGGGAACGCACGGCAGCGGGATGTTCGACGAGTACGGTCTCGGTGCGGCTGCTCGGCTCACGACACCGATCTACGCGGGTGCCGGCATTTCGCTCTACAACGTCAACGCGCGCTACGCGTTTGTGAACGCCGCCAACATCACGTCGACCGGAATCGGAGAGAGTATCTTCGTGGGCGATCGCTTCCTGTCGCTTCCAGGCGGACTGAATTTCTCGCTGCAAGCGACCTACAAGCAGCTGCCCTCGTTCGCCGGTCTCAATCCAAGTTCGTTCGGCGCCGGACTGCGCGTGCAGCTCTGACTTTTGGGCTCCTGACATCACGGTGTCAGGAGCGGTCTGTTAGCCTGCGTGCATACCGCTAACGACCTCTTCAAAGGAGCCCACCATGCCGCAAACGAGCAACGTCCCCGTGACCGCCCTCGACTGGTTCGCGATCCCCACCGCCGATTTCGACCGCGCCCTCCGCTTCTACGAAGCGATCCTCGAAGCGCCGATGCGCGTGTCCGAATTCGGCGGTCGGCAGCTCGCCGTTTTCCCCCACGAGGACCATGGGGTCGGCGGGGGCCTCGTGCCGGGAACGCCATCGCTGACCGGAACGATCGTGTACCTGAACGCCACCGGGCGCCTCGATCGCACGATTTCGCTCGTCGAAGGTGCCGGCGGTCAGATCGAGACGCCGAAGACCACGCTGCCCCAGGGGATGGGCGAGATCGCGCACATCATCGACACCGAAGGGAATCGCGTCGGTTTGCACGCGAACTCTTAGGGACGATGCGCCGTGCCGACCGACTGTTCACGATCGTCCAGCTGTTGCGCGGCGGACGGTACGTCACGGCACGCACGCTTGCGGACCGCTTGGAAGTTTCCGAACGCACCATCTATCGCGACGTCGACGAACTCACGCTGTGCGGCGTTCCGATCGATGGCGAAGCCGGCCGCGGCTACCGGCTTCCGAAGAGCTTCGAGATTCCGCCGTTGATGTTCGAACGCAACGAAATCGAAGCGCTCGTGGTTGGGGCGCGGCTGGTCGAAGCGTGGTGCGGGCCGGGACTGGCCGCCTCCGCGCGTTCGGCGCTCGCGCGCATTCGCGGCGTCGTGCCCGCCGCACTCGTCGCCGAAGTCGATGAGGCGCGCGTCTTCGCGCCGCGCTTCGGGCGGCGGCTCGCGGACGAGAGCTTCGAGATCGTGCATCAGGCGGTGACCGAGCGGCGCCGCATCATCATCGAGTACAGCAGCGAGACGAGCGGCTCCGCCGAGCGGACGCTGCGACCGCTCGGATTGTATTTCTGGGGGAAAGTCTGGACGCTCGCCGCCTGGTGCGAACTGCGCGACGACTTCCGCAATTTTCGCATCGACCGGATTGCAAATGCGCGCCGGGGCGAACCGTTCAAAGACGAACCCGACAAGACGCTCGAGGTGTTCCTCGCGAGGGCGCGCGAGCGAGCCGAGACGGAACGGGGCAACGCACGGCCGCCGACCATATAGGTGCTCGCTCGGAACGTTTTTGGGATAAGCATGCGCTATGATGGACGCTACTCGACTTGGAGACGTTCATGATGCGTGCGCTCGCTATGTTCTTGATGATGGTGCTCGGCGCGGGGTGCAGCAAATCGCAAGACACGTCATCCGCGGGTACGGCGAGTCCGGCCCCAGTCTCGAGCGGGGCGTCCATGGCATCACCGGCGGCCGCGGAATCCCCCGAGGGCGGATCGAACTCGCCGGCGGCGGCCGCTTCGGGCCAAGTCCTCGGCTCGTCCCAAACACAGTACGGCGCGGCTCCGACCCGCACGTCCGACGTCACCTATCAACCCGACGTGATTATTCCCGATGGCGGGGCGAGTGCCGTGCGGTCCGTCAGTTCCGATGGACTCACTTGGACGATCGACGCGAACGCCCCGCACGCCTCGGAGCTTGCGGTCGGAAAGATCCTGTTCGTTACGAATCGCGGCGTCGGGCGCGTGCTCGCGGCGACGCGCACGGGCGACGATCTTGCGCTGACGCTCGGTCCCGTCGAGATCACCGACGTGATCCAAGAAGCGCATCTTTCGGGCGAAAATGTGACCGTCGATCCGGACTCAATGACGAGCTACAGCGCCCCGGATTACCCGGGGACCTCCGTCGATTCGGATAAGCTTGCGATGGTAACGCCGCGTGTCGTTTTTGCCGACGGCGCGGAGGCGTCGCAAGCTCCCTTCGAACTCGCCGGCCTGCAGGGCCTTGCCGGGAACGGGCCGCCCCCGTCTACGGACATCGGTGGGTACGCGTTTACCGCGTTTTGCTGCGGCGGCCTCGGCGTGAAGATCGCGCACAACGATCCCTCGGACGTTGAGGTTGTGGCGAGCGCCGTTCTGCGGCTCGGGGCCCCGCACGTCAACTACAAGCTCGACATCTCGGGCGGAAAGATTCAGACCGCGATCGTCACCCTTTCGGGCACGACCGGATTGACGATGCAGTTTTCCGCCGGCACCGCGGTTGGCGCGAGCGGGAACGTCAGTAAACAATTCTTTGTCCCCGTCGATCTGAGCTTTCCGATCGGCGGAGTCGCCGGCGTGCCGCTCGCGCTCACGGTTCACCAGCAGTTTCTTTTCAAGACGGCGTTCACCGCGAAGAACTCCACGCTCTCGGCCACGGGAGATTTCGGCTTCAGCGGTGCGCTCGACGCGGGATACCAAAACGGCAGCTGGGGATTGACCGCGCCGGAAAACTATACGGCCAACAACAGCCCGGTTGACGCGATCACGGGCGTTTCGCTCGGCGCGTCAGCGGTCTTGATTGCCTACGAAGGGCGCGTGATCGTCGGCATCGGCGCGTTCGGTTTCGTAACCGGTCCGTATGTTGGATTCGATGCGACGTACGGCGTGACGCGCGGCTCGGACACCGTGACGGCGATGGGGCTGCCGACGTGTGTCAGTGCGCGGCTCAAGACCGATGCCGTTGCGGGCGTTGGGTATTCGATGCCGCAGTCGGTGACGAAAGCGATCAACAAGATTCTAAGTGCGCTCAACGCGAAGCCGATCCAAGGTTTTGGCGGGCTCAAGACGTCGAAAGAAATCAAAACCTTCCGCACGAGCCGTCCGAGCGGCTGCGCGGGATAGCCGATCGCTCGACGGATGCCTCGGCTACGAGTGTTTCGTTACCGCCCAAACCGAGGCGACGATGCGGTATAGTCCGCCGGCGTCGTCGAGCACGAACAGCCATCGCCCATCGACCGCACTCGGCTTTCCGTTCGACGTAAACGCGACGTGCATCGGGATGACGAGCGTCGCTCGCGTCCCGGAGGTTCCCACGAATTCTGCCGTTGCGAGGTGCATGTGCAGATGCGCGATCTTTGCGTGCGCGAAGATTGCTTCGAAGCCCGACGTCCACGCTGCGACTGCGGCGGTCCCGGAAAAACGGTACGGCGGGAAATCATCGACGATGAGCGGTTCTGCGATGTAGGCTGCGGCGATTGCCGCGCGCGCCTTGGCGTTGGGTGGAGAGTCCGCGAGGGTTGCCGTCATGAGCGCGTCGATCGGCGCGAGCATGGCGGGATCGGCCGGCGTCGCGTGCGGGTTCGAATCCGATTCTTGCAGCGACGCAAACATCGCTATGCTTTTTGTGGAATCTAAGAACGGCACGGTCGCTTCGTCCGCCGTCATGACGAACACCTCATCGGCCGTACCGGATTGCTTGACACCGCCTTTTTCCGTCGCATAGCGCACGCGCACGACTTCGTATGCGGCGTTGCCTGCTTGTTCCGACTGGATCGGCCTGCCTAGACGAGTGAGTGCCGTCCGGGGGCCGCCGGTCCAGGGATAGGGAGCCGCGCTCGGCGCAGCTCCCGGGACGAACGCCGCCGGCGGATCGAAGCGGAATGGCGGCGTGAGATCATCGACGATGTCGGCCCCCGGGACGAACACCCCGTTCCAAGCTCGCGGATTGCCGTCAAAGATCCCCTGCGGGATACGGTCGATCACGTCGTAGATGCTCTTCGCATCGGCATTCGCGGGCCGTGGTGGGCACGTCGCGGCGAGCACTACTGCGGCCAGAAGCGAGACGCCGAAAAGGCCGTTCCTGTGTGGCATGCGCGGAAGTTCAAGCCGCCCCTCTGGAAGCCTAGCGGAGCGCCTCCGGCCGCGCAACCGGCCGTGCGTTTCGCGCGTTATGCTATACTGGGCGTCGCCGGTCGCGGACCGGTGCGTTCTAGGTCGCGGGGCTGAGCAGCTTCGACGGGTTAGTCCGCGGTCAATGTAAGCAGGCGGAGTTGCGAGCCCTCCTAAAACGATCGCAACGCGTATACACGCGAACAACAACTACGCACTCGCTGCCTAATCTAGGTTAGCGACGGAGTTCGAGAGGGTAGCCGGATCCGTCTCGCCTCCGTCAACAAATCCGGCTAGGATGGGGAGTCCGCTCTGCAAACCATCCGAGATTTAGGGGCTGCGGTCGCCGCCAGTTTGGTTTCGAAACGGACGGCGCTCTAAGACAAACTCGAAGCTGAGCCTGGAGAAAGCATTGGTCCGGCGATTCGGACTCGGGGGGCAGTTCCCCGACAGCTCCACCACGACACCAAGATTCTGTGAAGGCGCGATTACCCGAGGGTGATCGTGCTTTTTCAGTAGATGGTGCGATTGACGTCGGCGGGAGCAGCCTCATCCGAAGCGGGAGTCTCCGGAGCGGATCCAAGAGATTCGCGATCTGGTTTTGCAAGAAAGCCTGCGACCTCGCTAAACAACTGCCCCAACGGACACAGAAACTGAAAGGCCTTTCTTACGATGAAGCAGATGTCGGCTACGCTCGCCGTGACGGCGGCGTTCAGCATCGCCGTTGCCGGCGGATCGAGTTCCGCGGCCGGAGCGAATCAGACGAGACTTCCCCTGCGGACGAGCGGTCGCGCCGCCTTCCCTTGGACGCGCCAGCGCGTGCCGAGCAACCGAAGGCCACAGGTGACCCCGTCGCCCTGCGCCGGCGTTACCGGGAGCGATTCGTTCGTCGGCGAGACGGGCAACAACGGGAGCGGCCAATCGAACTTTGCGGGTGGGCAATTCTCGGCAGTGCTCGGTGGGATTTATAACCAGTCCTGCGATATGGGCTCGGCCGTCGGTGGGGGCAACACCAACAGGATCGGAAACAACGGAAACGCGTTTGATTCGTTCATCGGCGGGGGCACGTTCAACGGGATACTTTCCGATGAAGCGGCGATCGGGTCGGGACTTGAGAATCTCGTGGAAGGCACGTACGGCTTCATTGGCGGTGGGGAGTTTAATGTGGCGGGGGGTACCGCTGCCGTCGTGGGAGGCGGCGAAGGGAATTACGCAACCGGAAATGGTTCCGTCTTGGACGGCGGTGGTTATTCATTCGTTAACGCTGGTGGTGGCGGCGCGGCGAATCAGGTTACCGGCACCGATTCCTTCCTCGGCGCGGGCGATCAAAACAACGTCGATGCAGCACAATCCGCGATCGTCGGAGGCTCGGCGAATACCGTCGGCAGTTCTGCGACCCAGTCATTCATCGGATCCGGATCGAGTAACACGACCTCGAGCGAAGGCTCGTTCATCGGATCGGGTGGGATCAACAGCATCAGCTCCGTCGCAACCTATTCGGCGATTCCCGGCGGCTATCAAAACGTCGTATCCGGCCCGTATGCGAGCATTCTCGGCGGATTCGGCAATACGATCAGCGGATCGTACGCAGCCATTGCAGGCGGCCGTAACAACACCGCTGCCGGCGAGTTGAGTTTTGCGGCTGGGTATCACGCCGACGCCGTCAACAACGGCAGCTTCGTGTGGAGCGACTACAGCGCGGGTTCGGCGCTCGTGAAAGATACGGTGAAGAATGAGTTCGTTGCGCGCGCCTCGGGCGGCGTGATCTTCTATTCGAACGAAGGCGCGACGACCGGCGTGCAACTGTCGCCGGGCGAGGGGACCTTTGCGAGCCTGAGCGATCGCAACGCGAAGACCAACATCGTCCCGCTCGATGACGCTTCGATCCTTGCGAAAGTCGATGCACTTCGCGTCGAGCGCTGGAGCTACAAGTCCGATACGTCGGTCCGGCACGTCGGCCCCATGGCGCAGGACTTCTACGCTGCCTTCGGTACCGGCGTCGACGATCGTCACATCACCTCGATCGATGAGGATGGCGTCGCACTTGCAGCGATCAAGGCGCTCGATGAGAAACTCATCGAAGTGCGCGCCTCGGAGCACCGTAAGGACATGGAAATCGGTCGGCTTCGCGCAAACTTTGCCGCGCTTTCGGCAAGGGTCGATGCGCTCGCGAACACCCATCGCCGATGATTGCTGCCGCTGCCGGCATATATGAGCGGTCCGGCCCCTCGAGCCGCGCCGGCGAAGCGCCGCACCCCGTGTTTTCAACGGTACCGGCCGGTGAATCGATGCGCTAGTATGAAGGGTCCCGTCACAAATGAGCTCCCGGGCGCGGGAAATATCGAGGATCATGCCGGCAAGGCGTTGTTGTAAAGATAGCGAGCGATGATGACCATACACGAAGACCGCTTGGCGCAGCCGCTCACGGTTATCGGTCAGATCGTCGCAAACGTGGGCGGCGATCCAACGCGGCTCATGGACGTGCTCGTAGCCGCGCAGGCGCATCTCGGCTCGCTCTCCGACGAGACCCTGAACGCGATTGCGGTGGAATTGAAGATTCCCTATGTTGACGCCGTCGATACGGCGTCCTTTTACGCGTTCTTCGCGCGAGCGCCTCAGGGTCGCTGTCAGATCCGTTTTTCGAAGACGCCGGTCTCGATGATGAAGGGCGCGGCCGAGGTCGTACGCGCCTTCGAGGCCGCACTCGATGTTCGCATCGGAGAGACGAACTCCGACGGGATCGGCCTCAGTTGGACGAGCGATATCGGCATGGCGGATCAGGAACCGGCGTGTTTGATCAATGGAGTGGTCTTCACGAACCTCGAGGCACGCGACGTTGCCGGCATCGTGAAAGAGCTGCGCTCGATGGATGCCTCGACCATCATGCCGGCGTTTCCAGGCTATGGGGTTTCTGCGACCACGTCGTTGACGAAGGCCGGCTGCGCATCGAACGTCAGGCTCCGAGGCGACGTGCTCTTGGCGCCGCACGAGCCCGGCAAAGGCTTACGTAACGCGCTCGAGATGACGCCGGAAGCGGTCATCGATGAGGTTACGCGCTCGGGTTTGCGCGGTCGCGGTGGAGCGGGCTTTCCAACCGGAATGAAGTGGGGCCTCACCAGGCGGGCAAAGGGCGACGCACACTACATCGTCTGTAATGCCGACGAAGGAGAGCCCGGCACGTTCAAGGATCGGGTCCTGCTCGTCGATGCGCCCGATCTCGTTTTGGACGGCATGACGATCGCGGGCTATGCCCTCGGTGCGCGCAACGGCCTCATGTACCTGCGCGCCGAATACGCCTTTCTTTTCGGCGACCTTCAGCGCAATCTTACCGAGCGTCGCCGGCTTGGCATGCTCGGAACGAACGTTGGCGGTCACGCCGGCTTCGATTTCGACATCCGCATCCAGCTTGGTGCCGGCGCGTACATTTGTGGTGAGGAGTCGGCCCTTCTCGAGTCGCTCGAAGGCAAGCGGGGAGCACCACGCGATCGCCCTCCCTATCCAACCGATCGTGGCTACCTTGGGAAACCGACGGCGATCAACAACGTCGAGACCCTCGCCTGCGTACCCCGCATTCTCGAACGCGGAGCGAAGTGGTTTTCCGGATTCGGGACGGCGGAATCAAAAGGCACGAAGTTGATGTGTCTTTCGGGGGATTGCGCGAAGCCGGGAATTTATGAGGTTCCGTTCGGCACGACGCTCAACGAACTGCTCGACCTTGCCGGCGGAGCGGAGGCCGAGGCCGTGCAGGTCTCCGGCGCCGCGGGTGAATGCGTGGCGCCGAAGGACTTCGGCCGCGGCCTTTGCTACGAAGATCTGTCGACGGCGGGCGCTACCATGGTCTTCGGGCCGCAGCGGGACGTGCTCGAGATCGTGCTGCAATTCGCAGAGTTTTTCGCCGACGAGTCGTGCGGCTGGTGTGTCCCGTGCCGAGTCGGTACGGTTTTGCTCAAAGAGAGTATACAAACGACTTTGAACGGACACGCTACGAAGGACGACATCATCGCCCTCGAGAGTCTCGCCAGCACCGTCGCGAAGTTCAGCCGCTGCGGGCTCGGCCAGACGGCTCCCAATCCCATCCTGAGCACGCTTCGCAACTTTCCGCACATCTACGAAAGCCGGCTCGTTCCCGCGAACGACGTGCGAATCGATGTCGCACGTGCCGTCGAAGACGCGGCGGCGATCCAACGCCAAGCGCTCCTCGAGCAGGTTTCGCCATGAACGATCGCACGCTTCGCCTCAGCATCGACGGCGTTCCGATCGAGGCGCGCCCGGACCAATCGATCATCGCGGCATGCGACGACGCCGGCGTGTACATTCCGCGCCTTTGTTACCGCGCCGACCTTCCGCCGGGGGGGCAATGCCGCTTGTGCACGGTGAATGTGAATGGCCGCCCCGCGGCGGCCTGCGTTACACCGGTCACGCAAGCCGCCGTGGTCGAAAACGCGACGCCCGCGTTACAGGCGCACCGTAAGACCCTCATCGAGATGCTGTTCGTCGAAGGCAACCATCCGTGCCCGTTCTGTGAGAAGAGCGGGGATTGCAACCTTCAGGCAACCGGATATCGCTTCGGCATCTCGGCGATGAAATTTCCGTATCAATTTCCTAAACACGAGATCGACGCATCGCATCCGCAGATCTTCTTGGATCGCAATACGTGCATTCTCTGCGGGCTCTGCGTTCGCGCCTCGCATGCCGATGGAAAATCCGTTTTTGGGTTTGAGAACCGCGGCGCGCGGCAGCGCTTGACCGTCAATTCGTCCTCCGGCCTCGCCGCGACCGATCTCGATGTCGCGGACAAAGCTGCCGCCGTCTGCCCGGTCGGCTGCATCGTCGTAAAGCACACCGGCTACGATACACCCTACGGCGAGCGCACGTTCGACGAACGGAGCATCGGTTCGGATATCGAGTCCAAGCGCATTCCGGTTCCCACTCCGAAAGAAGGCCATGCCTAAACCAACGCTCGCTACCTGCTCGCTGGCCGGCTGCTTCGGTTGCCATATGTCGCTGCTCGACATCGACGAGCGCATCCTCGAACTCTTCGAACTCTTCGACTTGGACAGATCGCCCTTCGACGACAAAAAGGTCTTCGACTCCATCGTCGATGTCGGTTTCGTCGAGGGAGGCTGCGCGAACGAACACAACGTGCAGACGCTCGGCGAGTTTCGCGCTCACTGTAAAGTCTTGATCGCCGTCGGCGCCTGTGCCATCAATGGCGGCGTCCCGGCGTTGCGCAACGCTTTTAGCTTGCGCGAATGTCTCGAGGCCACGTACGTCGGCGACGCTCCCGATGCGGACCATCGCATTCCCTACGATGCCGATCTGCCGTTGCTGCTCGATCGCGTGTACCCGGCACATGAAATCGTGAAGGTCGACTATTTTTTGCCCGGCTGCCCTCCTTCGGGCGATGCCATTTGGGAAGGCCTAACGGAACTCTTGGCCGGTCGCACGCCGGGCCTTCCCTATCAGCTGCTCAAGTATGATTGAGACGCGCAAGATCGTCATCGATCCGGTCACGCGGATCGAGGGTCACGGGAAGGTAACGATTCGTCTCAATGAGGACGGCAGCGTCGCCGAGACGCGGTTTCACGTCGTCGAGTTTCGTGGGTTCGAGCGTTTCATTCGGGGGCGGCCATATTGGGAAGTCGCAATGATCGTGCAGCGGCTGTGCGGCATCTGTCCCGTCAGTCATCATCTGTGCGCGGCAAAAGCGATGGACAAGATCGCGGGTGTCGACCGGCTGACGGTCACAGCCGATAAGGTGCGCCGCATCATGCACTACGGTCAGGTGCTCCAGTCGAACGCGGTGCACTTCTTTCATCTCGCCTCGCCCGATCTGCTGTTCGGCTTCGAGGGGCCCGCGGAAAAACGCAGCTTCGTCGGAACGATCGAGAACTATCCCGAAGTTGCCAAGTGGGCGATCTTCGTCCGCAAATTCGGTCAGAGCGTCATCAAAGCAGTCGGCGGCAAGAAGATCCATCCGAGCCTTGCGATTCCCGGCGGCGTGAACAAAAACTTGTCGATTGCGGAACGTGACGTGTTGCGCGGTGAGGTCGATCGAGTCGTGGCCTGGTGTGGAGATGCGCTCGAGCTCTGCAAGCGCCTCATTCACGAGGACGCCGTGCGCCTTGAAGATTTCGGAACCATCGAATCGAGCTACGTGAGCGTCGTTCGCGCCGACGGCGCGATGGACTTGTACGATGGCGGCCTGCGAGCGATCGGTCCGAACGGTGCGAAGATCTTCGACGGCGTCACGCCGGAGATGTACGACGACGTGATCGGCGACGAAGTGCGCTCGTGGAGTTACATGAAGTTCCCGTACATTCGCAGCCTCGGCAAGGAGCAGGGTTGGTTTCGCGTCGGCCCTCTCGCCCAAGTGAATTGCTGTGACTTCATCGATACGCCGCAAGCGGAGAATGCCCGCTTAGACTTTAAGCGCCCTGGTGACGGTAACCCCATCCACGCCACGCTGTACCAGCATTGGGCGCGCGTCATCTGCATGCTCCACGCGGCCGAGAAGGTCAAGGAACTGCTCTACGACGACGACCTGCAGGGCGACGAGCTGACGATTTCGGGAGAGCGAAGGCCCGAAGGCGCGGCCTGGATCGAAGCCCCGCGCGGAATGTTGTACCATCGCTACCGGGTCGACGAAGACGACCTCGTGACCAATGCCAAGCTCGCCGTCGCCACGACGAACAATAATGAGGCGATCAACCGGTCCGTGAAAAAGGTTGCGATCGACTACCTGACAGGCCACGAAATTACCGACGTTTTGCTCAATAATATCGAGGTCGCGGTGCGAGCCTACGATCCGTGCCTATCGTGCGCTACCCACGCACTGGGTGACATGCCGCTCCTGGTCACGCTCGAAGCGTCGGACGGAACAACGATTGCGACGCGCGCCCGT
>Ga0302326_10012335_pt1 | contig 18248 bp, 23 predicted proteins | sample Palsa_T0_3_FD_202264 | JGI IMG/M metagenome (GOLD analysis project Ga0302326, IMG submission 202264) | Peat permafrost microbial communities from Stordalen Mire near Abisko, Sweden - Palsa_T0_3 | ecosystem: Environmental > Terrestrial > Soil > Palsa > Peat permafrost | place: Sweden: Abisko...
GGTCCGAGCGCCGGCCAGACGGCCTACGTGTTCACCGCGATCGGCACGCCCGGACCCGCCGACGTGCAGAAGTTGCCGCTGAACGTCACCTGGGTGAACCTCACCAGCGGCAAGTCGGGCAGCGCGACTCTCAAGCCGCAGGCGGACATCAACCCGCAGGGCCCGACCACGCTGGTCGCCACCGTCGACACCGGATCGGGCAGCATCATGTCGACGATCTTCGGGCAGGTCTCGACCAAGGACAAGCAGTGCCAGTTCATGCCCACCATCGGTTCGACGGTGGTGCCCTGAGCCCTGGTGCCCTGAACCCTGGTGCCGTGAGCCCTGGCAATGGCACGCCGGCGCGCACCCATCGTCATGTGCGCGTCGGCGGATCAGGCGTTAGTACGCCATGCCGCGTTAATAGGCCATGAAGAGGATTGCGTCCCGGTCGTAGTCGAGGCCGGGGTGCGCGCTGGCCAGGTGCGCCTGAGTCAGATCGACCAATTCGTCTTCGTCTTTGCCGATGATCGCCTCACCACACGGGCAATTCAGATGTGTCTTCACGTTGCTGCCTTCCGTTCACTTCTGTTGGGCCGATTTAGCGGCCTTCATTTCTTTCTTGTACGACCGCACCTTGTCTAGCGAACGCGGGTCGGCGATGTCGGCGACCGAGATGTGAGTGCCGGCCTTGCCGAAATCGCCGGCCGCGGCCCGCCACCCCTTCGGCGTCACCGCGTACTGCTTGCCGAGCAGCGCCAGGAAAATTCGAGCCTTCTGCTCCCCGAACCCAGGCAGACCCTTGAGCCGCCGCAGCAACTCCGGTCCGTCGGGGTCGCCTGTGGTCCATAACCCGGCAGCATCGCCGTCGTAATCATCGACGATGATCTGGGCCAGCGTCTGGATCCGTTTGGCCATCGATCCCGGAAAACGATGTATCGCAGGCTTTTCCGAGCACAAAGCGGCGAACTTGCCCGGGTCGTAGTCGGCGATCTCCGCCGGGTCGAGACCGCCCACTCGATCGGCGATGGTCTTCGGTCCCGCGAACGCACGCTCCAGGGGTATCTGCTGGTCTAGGACCATCCCGACGAGCAGTGCGAACGGGCTCTCGCCCAATAGCTTATCGGCCTCAGAATCTTGTGCGAGCCAGAGCTTCAATGTCGCCGACCTTCCTCCCGCTGAACACCCTAAGACCGATGGTCGATTGTTGAGACAATACCCAGCGCATAACCACCGAGTTATCGTGGCGTGGTGGATGAGGCCAGGTTGGCACTGATGCTCGCCCGGGACGAACTGCATCAGCTCGTCACCGCCTATTGCCGGGCCGTCGACCGCGCCGATTATGAAGCGCTCCGAGGCCTGTACCACCCCGATGCGACCGACTCGCACGGCTCGTTCTCGACGGGCGGCGTCGAACAGTTCATCGCCCAAATGCAGGCGGCGGAACCGTATGTGCTTGTCTCGCAACACAACATCACCACGACGAATTTCGTGATCGAAGGTGAAACGGGCCGCGGCGAGATCTACTGCCTGGTGTTTCACACCTTCGCCGGCCCCGAGCACGACGTAGACGTCATCATCGGCGGCCGGTACCTGGACAACTACACCAAGCACGACGGCCGCTGGAAGTTCAGTCAACGCACGATCGTGGCGGACTGGGCCTACCAGAACGACCCGTCGCAGGTGAACTTCGAACACCCCAGTACCCGGGGAAGCCTGCGCGGCAAACCAGGCCAAGCCGACCCTTCGATCAGCCTATTCACAGCGCCCCAAGCGCGGGGCTGACGTCGTTACAGACCCGGGTAGTCAGGCACCTGAGCCACCGGACCCGGCGGATTTTCCCCGTCCCACACACCGCTCGGTAGCTTGCCGTTATAAGGAACGTTGCCCTGCTTGTCGCTCGCGAGCCAATACCAGGTGTGGCAGATATTCATGTCCCATGAGTACGCCGTGCCTGGTCCGGTGTGTTGCGCCAACCACGGGGCGGTCTGGTATTGCATGGAGTCCCCTGGGCGCCACTGATGCGGGCCGGTGGGTCTGGCATCGGCGGCGCCTGCGCCCAAGCCCAGACCGGCCGTCGCGACGCCGGCCGACAGCAGCGCGCCGGCAATGATCCTCTTCAGGGTGCCGTCGATATTCATGTTGTGTGCCCCTTTTGTCGCGGCCACACAGGACCCCGCCTATTGTTGATTGTGCGCTGGGCGGTGGCAGAAAACATGGGGCATTTGACCCATGTTGTGCAGGTGCCCTGCGCGACCATCTTGGGTGAGTTTGTGTGTTCCCGGCATGCCGGCGCTGACCATCGGATGTCGCAACTTCGACGGGCTCACGCGGTGGTTTTCGTGGAGCGGCAACGTGCGCGTCGTCACGATCCGCCCGAGTGCGAGATCTCAGCGGCCGACTGGCTGACACTCGTTGAGAAACTCGGCCTGGCTTCGTATCTGAAAGACACCGTCACGTAGGGCGGCCCAGAGTTACCGTGGCGGGATGCGCGACATAACCGGCCGCCAGTTGAAGAACCTGGCCGGGTTCACCGGAATCTCCTGCATCGCCATCGGTATCTACCATCTCGCGCTGGGCGTCAACTCGGTTCCCGGGGCCACGGACGCTAACGCGACGGTCGATTCCCGCGAGCGGTTCTACAACGCCTACTTCGCCGGATACGGCGTGGCCTGGCTACGCGCCGCCCGCCGGTCGCCCATCCGCGCCGGCGAGATCCGCGCGTTGGCCGGGCTCATGCTGATCAGCGCCGTCGGAAGGGTCATCTCGCTGGTGCACAACGGTCGACCACACTGGTTCCAGGAAGTGCTGACGGCGATCGAATTCGTGCTTCCGGCAGCATTTTTCGGCATCGCCGATGCTGACGAAGCCCAACAATCGCACAAGGCGAGCTGCGCGCTGCCGGCTAACCGCTCTTGCGGCGGAACTCGCGGCGGCTAGCCGCCGCGCCATGCGCGCCGGGTTGCTTGGCGCTGCCGTCCTTGTGGTCCGACCCGCCGCCCGTTGACTTCGCGTTCTTTCGCTCGAGCGCTTCGCGGAATTTACGCTTGGTGTCGTCCTCCGACGCCGATGCAGCCATGCCCGAAGCCTAGCGCGCCCGGGGCGGCGCAGTGGGATTCACCGCACGCCCGGCGGCATGCCGTATACATGCGCGATCGGCATGGTCAGCACGACGCGGCGGTCGGTGACCATCGAGCGGCGGTAGTCGTCCCAGTCCGGATGTTCACCGGCGATGTTGCGGTACAACGCGATCAGCGCCTCGACGGTGTCGTCGTTGGGCGACGCGGCCGGTGGCGTGAGCGTCGCGGTGCCGTCGGCAACGGCGTACGACCACCCGTCGTCCGAACTCACCAGCAACGAAGCCCGCGGGTCACGACGAAGGTTGCGCGTCTTGGCCCGCGGCTCGGTGACCGACACCTGAATAGTGGTATTGCGGGCATCGAAGTAATACGTGATGTTGGACAGCTGCGGACGACCGTCACGCTTGAGAGTGGCGAGCACGCCGAGCGAGTTGTCCGCGATGACGGCGAGCAACTTGTCGTCGAATACTTGGCGGCTCATGGGATGAGCGTACTCGCGCGTGCAGATCACCGGCCCGATCTGACGTCGGCGTCCTACCATCGCGCTATGACCCATTACGCGGCATTTCTGCGCGGCGTCAACGTCGGCGGAGTCAACCTCAAGATGGCCGAGGTCGCGGCCGCGTTGAGCGACGCGGGACTGGCTGAGGTGCGGACGATTCTGGCGACCGGCAACGTCACGCTCGACTCGGCGAAAGCCGCCGACGCGGTGCGGGCGACAGCCGAGAAAGCACTGCGACAGCAATTCGGCTACGACGCGTGGGTGCTGATCTACCCAATCAAGAAGGTGCAGGCCATCGTCGACGGATACCCGTTCGAGGCGGAGGTCGACGGCTACCAGTCCTATGTCACGTTCGTCAGCGACAACGACATGCTCGACGAACTCGCCGCGCTGGCCGACGAGCCAGGAGCTGACGAAAAGATCGCCCGCGGCCCCAAGTCCGCGGGCGTGATCTATTGGCAGGTGGCGAAGAATCGCACGCTGGACAGCACCATCGGCAAGACGATGGGCAAGAAGCGGTACAAGTCGTCAACCACGACCCGAAACCTGCGCACGCTGGTCAAGGTGCTGGCTGCTCAGTCGTCGTAGGCAGCCTCGAGATAGCGCACCGCCTCGGTTTTGCCGAGCCCGAGTCCGCGCGCAACGTCGAGATAGGCACGCGCCGCATCTGCCATCGCGGTGTCCGAAGGATCGGCGCGGGCGACGAATGTGCCGAAGCGGCCCCGGGTTTCGACGATGCCCGCGGCTTCCAGCTCGCGGTAGGCGCGGGCGACGGTGTTGACGGCCAGGCCCAGTTGACCGGCCAGCTCACGCACTGTCGGCAGCCGCGTGCCAGGCGCCAGGGTGCCGACCCGAATCGCCTCGATGATCTGGTTGCGTAGCTGGTCGAACAGCGGTCGCCCCGCCTGTCCGTCGACTCGCAGCCACTCCCCGAGTTCCACCTGCTCAGTATCCCGCAGTCCGGCTGAATTCACTGTCCGGGCTATCTTGGTGGAGTGCGTATCACGGTCCTGTCCGGCGCGGGAATCTCCGCCGAAAGCGGTGTGCCGACGTTCCGCGATGACAAGAACGGACTGTGGGCCCGGTTCGACCCGTACGAGTTGTCCAGTGTGCAAGGGTGGCAGCGCAACCCCGAGCGCGTGTGGGGATGGTATCTCTGGCGGCACTACCTCGTCGGCACCGTCGAACCCAATGCCGGCCATCGCGCCGTCGCCGCCTGGCAGGACCACGCCGAGGTCAGCGTCGTCACGCAGAACGTCGACGACCTGCACGAACGGGCGGGCAGCTCACCGGTACATCATCTGCACGGCAGCTTGTTCAAATTCCGTTGTGCCACTTGCAATCTGCCCTACACCGGCGTGCTGCCCGAGATGCCGGAGCCCGTGCTGGAGGTCGAACCGCCGAGCTGCGACCACTGCGGCGGTCTGATCCGGCCGGACATCGTCTGGTTCGGCGAGGCGCTGCCCGAGGAACCCTGGCAACGCGCCGTCGAGGCGACGACGGCGGCCGACGTGCTGGTCGTGGTGGGAACGTCCGGCATCGTCTACCCGGCGGCGGGGCTGCCCGAGATGGCGGTGGCCCGCGGCACGGTTGTCGTCGAGGTCAATCCCGAGCCCACACCGCTGTCGAGCAGCGCCACGATCACCATGCGCGAAAGCGCCAGCACGGCGCTGCCGACGCTGATGCAGCGACTGCCCGCGCTGCTGGATTAGACCGGGCGTCGCGCGCGGCCCAAGACGAACTCCGACACCGGCATCGGCACCCACGCCGGCAACGCCTGCTCGGTCCGGGTGCGGTCGACCTCGAATCCTGTGGCGCGGATGGATTTCTCGGTGTATCGGTGAGCGTGGCAGTTACCCGCCAGCCTCGGCCATATCGTCGTCGCGTCGACGAATCGCTGCAACCGTCCCCGAAGTCCAGTGCTGGCAACATGCTCCAGGTAGCGCAGCTCGCCGCCAGGCCGCAACAACGAAAACAGTTGCTGCAGAACCGCATCAGGCTCGGCCACCGAGCACAGCACCAGCGAGCAGACCACCGCGTCGAACGGCTCGGTAGCAGAGAAACTCTCCACCGTCCTGTTCGTCACCTCGATCGGGACGGCTGCGCCCGCGGCCGCGTCGCGGGCCCGGACGGCCAGCCGCTGCTCGGGTTCGACGGCGACGACGCGCGTCACCGACTCCGGGTAGAACGCGAAGTTGGTCCCAGTGCCCGCACCGACTTCGAGGACCCGCCCGGATAACCCAGCGAGGTTCTCCCGACGGGACTTCCGCATCTGCTCGGTCTCGTGTGCGGCGATGGCGGGCCAAATGCGCGCGAAGAACGGATGGTCGAGCGTCGTCGACGACGTCATGCCGACTGATTATTCAACGACGATGTCAGTGCCGTCACTCGTGCCACCACCTCATCGGGGCGAGCATCGGCATCGACCAGTTCCGTCACCATGTTTCCAGCGAACACCGCACGCAGCACCCGATCGGCAAACGCCTCCACGTCACCGAACGGCAAGTGCGGCTTGGCGATCAGCAGCGCGGCCACACCGTGCGCGGCACTCCAGAGCTCCAGGGCAACTCCCGCCGCGTCGCCGGGCGGGAAGGTGCCTTCGTCGATCAACGCTTGCACGGTCTTCCGCATGTGCGCGAATGCCGAACTGGCCAGTGCGGCATCGACACCGCTGTCGGACCGCCACTCGCCCATTGTCGCGATTCGATAGAGCTCCGCGTTCCCGGTGGCGAACCTGATGTAGGTCAATCCCTGATCCCGCAGCACCTCGACATTGCTCGAGTGCGCTGCGGACACCCGCTGCATCTCGTCGTCCAACTTATCGAAGTAGCGGGCACAGACCGCGTCGAGCAGGCTGTCTTTGTCTTGGAAATGCAGGTAGATCGACGGCGGCGTGACGCCGACACGTTCTGCTACCAACCGGATCGACACGGCCTTGGCGTGCCCGGTGTTCAGCAGGAGTTCGGTTGCGGCGTCGAGGATCTCAGCGCGTAACCGATCGCCGGACCCGCGCGGCGCACGCCTGCGCCGAAGATTCTCGGTTGCCGCGCTAGCCACTGTCGATGACCGTCGCCCCAGCACGCGTGCCGCTGGAGGCGGCGGATGCAGCTGGCGTCCTGTCGTCGCGCCGGTGCCGTCCGGCCGAGGGGTCGGACGGCACCGGCACAGGCACGGAGTCCGACTCGCTGATCCCGATCCGATCATGCAGCCACACCATCGGTTTCGGTGCCCACCAAACCCAACGCCCCAGCACATGCATGAAGGCAGGCACCAGGACCATGCGCACCAACGTCGCGTCGGCCAACACCGCCAGAGTGAGTCCGAGGCCGAACATCCGCATGAACGACACCTGCGCGGCGATCAACGCGGCGAACGAAATCGACATCACCACCGCGGCGGCGGTGACGACGCGGCCGGTCCGGGCCAGCCCGAGCGCCACACTTTCGTCGTTGTCGGCGCGAATCTTTCGGCGATCCGCCGTCGCCGGCCGGGCGGCAATCGACGTCAACCAGTACTCCCGAATCCGGGAGACCAGGAAGACCTCGTAATCCATCGACAGGCCGAATGCGACGCAGAACAGCAGCACCGGAATATTGGCGACCAGCGTCTCGCTGGGCGTGGTGCCCAGCGCGCCGAAGTGCCCGTCCTGGAAAATCCACACCAGCGCGCCAAATGCCGCCGTCAGCGATAAAACGTTGCATACCAAGGCTTTCAACGGCAGCACCACACTGCCGGTGAGCAAGAACAGCAGCACGAATGCGATGGCGGCTATGAGCCCCAGCACCAGCGGCAGCCGGGCGGTGATCGCATTCACGCTGTCGCGGTTGATCTGGGCCACGCCGGCCATCTCCGCCGACTGCCCCGCCGGACCGGGCACGGCGTGCAACCGGTCGAGTTGGGTGTCGGAGGCCTGCGAGAACAGCGGCGCGGTAGTGGTGACTGTCAAAAACGCGCTGTCGCGCCCGAGGCCGGTCGCCGCGGACGGCGGTCCGACCCGATTACCGGCAACGAACGTCCCGGTCGGCGCCGAGACAGCGGAGACGTCGGCGACCCGGGATAGGTCGGCGGCATACCGGTTGAGGTCGCCCGGACGCACCCCTCGAACGTCCGGGACGACCACCGGCACCGCCGTCGCCGAGTCATCGGCGAAATCGTGACGCAGTTGGTCACCGACCACGTGCGCCGACGCCGATGTCGGCAGCACACGGTCGTCGGGCATTCCCCACTTCACCCCGAGGAAGGGAATCCCAAGCACCAGCAGCAACGCGACGACCGCAAGACCCACCGGCACGGCCCGCCGCATCACGAACTTGGTCGAGCGGTACCAAAAGAGCTGCTCTACGGGCTTGTGCACCGGGTCCGGACGGCCGACTATCCGCCGCGCCAGCCGCCGCACGTCCAGCGCATCCAGCCGCGGTCCGAGGAGCACGATCGCCGCCGGCGTTACGACGATCGCCGCCACCGCGACGAAAGCCACGGTGGCCACGCCCGCGTAGGCGAATGACTTCAAGAAGTACATCGGGAACAGCACCAGCACCGCCATGCACAACGCGACGGTGGTCGCCGAGAACAACACCGTGCGGCCCGCGGTGGCCATGGTCCGGATCAGCGCCTCGTTCGGCTCGCTGCCGTCGGCCAGCTCATCGCGGTAGCGGCTGATGATCAGCAAGGTGTAGTCGATGGCCAGCGCCAGTCCCAACGCGCTGCTGAGATTCAAGGCATACGTCGACACGTCGGTGCTGAAGCTGATCAACCGCAGGACCGACATGGATCCCACGATGGCCAGCCCACCCAAAACCACGGGTAGCGCCGCGGTCAGCAGGCCGCCGAACACCCAGACCAGCACGAGAAAGCTCAGCGGGATCGCCAACGACTCCATCAACAACAGGTCGCGCTCGTTCTGGCGGTTGATCTGGTCGTAGGCCATCGCCACGCCGCCGGCGCGAACCGTGACTCCGTTGCGATCATGGGCGACCTGCGACGCGATGCTCTTGGCGTATTTCTGCGCGCTGTTCTCGCCGCCCTCGAGATTGGCGACGATCAGCCCGGACTTGCCGTCCTTGCTCACCAGCTGGGCGGCCAGGTGCGAGCCATTGGCAGCGGCGGGCCCGGTCCACGCCGAGGCCACGTTGAACACCCCCGGCGACCGTTGCACCTGGGCGACGATGTCGGTCGCGACGAGGCGGGCTTGATCGCTTTGGGCACCGGCCGGCGCGGTCACCACCAGGATCAGCTGCTGATCGCTCTGCCCGAACTTGTCGCCCAGCAAGGCAATCGCCCGGGCCGACTCAGAGGCCGGGTCCTGGAAGCCGCCGGCCGACAGGCTCTTGGCGACGGGAACGCCGAATACCGCGGCCGCCACCATCACCAAGACCGCCACCGCGAGGATCCGCCGAGGTGCAGCGATGGAGAGACGAGCGATCCGCTGCAGCATCGGCATCCTTCCCGCGACTTATCTTCATTAACTTAGTTGCGCTAAGTTAATGACACGACATTGTGGCATGTCATTTGCGTCCTTACCGATACATACGAGCCCGAGGCCCGCGATGGTTCAACGCCGTGCCCGAGAACCAGGACATTTTCCGGAGCTTAAGCGATTACACGCCTGCCCAATAGACCTGTTCCAACCATCCGGACGCGACGTCCGGACCAGATGCACCTACCGGGCGGTAACAATTGCCACAGTTTTCCGAATCGTGACTCAAAGATTCCTTAAAAGTTGCCCATAGGCTCGACTTCATGTGGATCGATGACGCCAGTGCTGACGTAATCAAAGTTGATTTCGACGCTCTCTATCACGGTGACGTGCTGGTCGAGGGCGAGTGCTCAGAGCAATTCGACGACTGGCAGCCGCTCTCCAACGCGAGCTAGTTCGTGCGGCACGCCCTGGTGACCAGGACGTGCCGGCAACAAAGCGGTCGCCGCCGTCAACTGTGACTTTGGCGATCCCGTAGTTCCCGTTCCAGTGATCCGCGTCCATCCCCCGGCCCCCGCTTTTTGGCGGGGGCTTTTGCTATGGACCCGGGGCGTCTACCTCGGCGCCATCCGGATCGCGCCATCGAGGCGGATGACCTCGCCGTTGAGCATCGGGTTCTCGACGATGTGCACGGCCAGCGCGCCGTACTCATCCGGATTGCCCAGCCGGCTGGGGTGCGGCACCTGCTTGCCGAGCGACTCCCGGGCGGGCTCGGGCAGGCCCGCCAGCAGCGGGGTGTCGAACAAACCGGGGGCGATCGTCACGACCCGGATGCCCTTGCTGGCCAGGTCACGGGCGATGGGCAGCGTCATGCCGACCACGCCGCCCTTCGACGCGGAGTACGCGGCCTGACCGACCTGGCCGTCGAATGCCGCCACCGACGCAGTGTTGACGATGACGCCGCGCTCTTCACCCAGCAGGTCCTGCTGAGCGATCCGCTCCGCGCCCAGCCGTAGCACGTTGAAGGTGCCGATCAGGTTGATCTCGACGACCTTGCGAAAGGCCGCCAGCGGGAATGGGCCGTCCTTGCCCAACGTCTTGATGGCGTTACCGGTGCCGGCGCAGTTGATCACGATCCGCAGCGGCCCGAGCGCGGCGGCGATGTCCAGCGCGTCGGTCACGTCCTTCTCGTCGGTGACGTCGGCGGGCGCGAAGCGCGCGCGATCACCGAGCTCGCGGACCACCTCTTCACCCTTGAGATCGAGCACCACTACCTGCGCGCCGGCATCGAGCAGTCGTTTGGTGGTGGCCAGCCCCAGGCCAGACGCTCCACCGGTGACAAGCGCTACGGCATCCCTGATCTCCACGCACACTTCCTTTCAAGAGGGTTGGCTTTCAAGAGGGTCGGCTTTCAAGAGGGTCAGCTTTCGCGAGGGTAAGGCTTATCCCAGACGGGGACCCGACCCACTGGTTGGTCGGGATCATACCCAGTCGTTGAGGACGGCCTCGGTGTCCGATCCCGGCGGCCGCGGCGGACGCGGTTGGTCGGGAGCGCTGCGGGAGAACCGGGGCGCCGGCAGCGGCTGCAGGCCGTTGCCGACCCGGTAGAAGGTGTTGCGCTCGGTGATGTGCGGCTCGGTCTCGACCTCACCGAAGGCCAACACCGGCGTCACGCAGGCGTCCGAGTCGGCGAACACCTTGGCCCAGTGGTCGCGGTCCTTGCCGGCGAACACCTCGGTGAACCGGGCGCGCAACTCGGGCCACCGGGAGCGGTCGTTCTGCCCCGGCAGGTCGGCAGGATCCAGGCCGAGCCCGTCGAGCATGGCCGCGTAGAACTGCGGCTCGATGGCGCCCACCGACATGTAACGACCGTCGGCGCATTCGTAGGTGTCGTAGTAGGGCGCTCCGCCGTCGAGCATGTTGGTGCCGCGGTCGTCGGTCCATACGCCCATGTCGCGCATTCCCCACATCATCTGCGCCAGCACCGACGAGCCGTCGACCATCGCCGCGTCGACGACCTGGCCTTTGCCGGAGGTCTGCCGCTCCCACAGCGCGGACAAAATCCCGAGCAGCAGGAACATCGACCCGCCGCCGAAGTCGCCGACCAGGTTCAGCGGCGGCACCGGCCGCTCGCCTTCCCGGCCGATGGAGTGCAGTAGACCGTTGAGCGAGATGTAGTTGATGTCGTGACCGGCCTGCTGACTCCGTGGGCCGGTCTGGCCCCAGCCGGTCATCCGGGCATAGACGAGCCTGTCGTTGACCTTCGCGCAGTCGCCCGGGCCCAGCCCCAGACGTTCGGTGACGCCCGGCCGGAAACCCTCGATCAGCACGTCGGCCTTGGCGATGAGATTGAGGACCAGGTCGCGGCCCTGCTCTGACTTCAAGTCGGCAGTGACGAACCGGCGGTTTCGCAGTGCTGGGTCGGCGCCGCTCGCGCCGGGCCGGTCGACGCGTACGACGTCGGCACCGAGGTCGCCGAGGATCATCGCGGCGTGCGGGCCGGGCCCGATTCCGGCAAGTTCGACGACTCGTAACCCCGTCAGCGGTCCCGCCATGATCTTCGACCTCTCTGTCGACGCCACTCGTTGGCGATCGTGAGCCCGGCGAAGCCGGGTGAAACGGGTCGCCAACAATTAACCCGTTGGCGATCGTGAGCCCGGCGAAGCCGGGTGAAACGGGTCGCCAACAATTAACCCAGTGGCATCTTCGCAGTCGACGTGGTCGCCGCTGAACCCCGGGGCTTAAAGTCGAGCCATGACCGCCATCGATTCCGGTATCGACACCCTCGCGCCCGTCGACGGGCTCGCCGTCTCGTTGGCCGACGGCGTGCTGTCGGTGACGATCGACCGCCCGGACAGCTTGAATTCGCTGACGCTGCCGGTGTTCGAAGGGCTCGCCGATGCCATGGAGCAGGCGGCCCACGATCCCCGGGTGAAAGTGGTGCGACTCGGCGGCTCGGGTCGCGGGTTCTGTTCCGGAGCGGGAATGAGCGCCGACGACGTGGCGGGCGCCGGACCCGGCGACGAACTGATTCTCGCGGCCAACCGCGTGGTGCGGGCGATCACGGCGCTGCCGCGCCCGGTCGTCGCCGTCATTCAAGGCCCGGCCGCGGGCGTCGGCGTCTCGCTCGCCTTGGCATGCGATCTGGTATTGGCTTCGGACACAGCGTTTTTCATGCTCGCCTTCACCAAGATCGGCCTGATGCCCGACGGCGGTGCCTCGGCGCTGATCGCCGCCGCAATCGGCCGGATCGGCGCGATGCGGATGGCGCTGCTGGCCGAACGACTGCCGGCCGCCGACGCGCTGGCGCACGGCTTGATCAGCGCGGTCTACCCGGCCGACGAGTTCGAGGCCAAGGTGGACAAGGTGGTGTCCGGCCTGCTGAACGGACCCGCGGTGGCGTTCGCCAGAACCAAGCACGCCATCAACGCGGCCACGCTCACCGAGTTGGAGCGCGCCTTGCAGCGTGAACTGGAGGGTCAGTCAGTACTGCTGAATTCGCACGACTTCCGGGAGGGCGCAAGGGCTTTCCAGGATCGCCGGAAGCCCGCCTTCACCGACAGCTAAGCGCTCACAAACCGAACAGCGGGGGCAACGCGAGCAGCACAACCAGGGTCCACACGAAGTGGGTCAGGATCGGCGCCAGCACGCCGCCGGTCGCGCGGCGCTCGAGTGCACACACGGTTCCAAGGAAGATCGCGGCGAAGCCGAGCATTACATTCCCACTGGCCAGCGTCGCGATCACATAGATCACGGTCGAAATCAACAGCGGGTGGTGTCGCCCCAGCGCGGTGTAAAGCGAACCCCGGTAGAACGTCTCTTCAGCGACGGCGCCCACCAGCGCGACGGCCATGGTCAGTCGCCACGATCCCTGGTCGGTGTAATGCAGGATGCGGGTGATCAGCTCGGCGACTACCGGGATCTCCCTGCAGATCAACCCGCCGAGCACGAAGACGCCGCCGAGCAGCAGACCGATGACGGTGCCGCTGACCACCGGGCGCTGATTGCGACCGCGCCAGCGGGCGCCGCCCAGATGCAGCGGTCCGGATACGAACGCGCCGAGCCCCCACACGCCCGCCAGCGTGAGCGACCACCAGTAGAAACTCGCCTGACCAGGATGACTCCGTAGGGCGAAACTCAGCGCAGCGGCGCCGAACACGATCACGAACGCGACGACGATTCGCCGGCGGCGCACGACCGAAGGTGACTCATTGTGTGGCACAGCAACATTGACGATCCCGCGACGGATCTCGTCCAGGGCACTGGTCGCGGGAGGAGCCGTGCTCGATTCGGTCATGCGAAATGCACCTTCGGTGTCAGCGTGATGAGGATGTCAAGCCCGGTCCGCAGCACGCCGGCGATCGGGCCGGGGACAACATTAACCAAGCCGAGGCCAGGTCGCGCGATCGACGGCGTCACTAGGCAAGCAAGTCGGCGCAGGCGCAGCGCATCGCCACCAGCCCACGCCGGATCGCTGTCGGCGAGGTGGTGCGGATCGGCGAGCGCGTTGACCGGGCGCGGCCGATGCTTGGACAGCGAGCGGCTCATCGCGTCCACGATCGAAAGTAGTCCGCCCGGGGGATCGGGAACCAGGTCACGCAGGCCTGTGCCGCTGGCCCGCATCGGGTAGTCCAGCGACTCGACCAGGTCCGCGGCCAATGCGTCGGGCACCGGCAGCGCCAATCCGGTCACCCACGACGCCAGCGTGGTGTCGATGCCCCACACCGGCAGACCGGTCTGCCACTTGCCGGCAACCTGCGCATATGTTCTGAGCATGTCGCGGTAGGACGTCGTGTCCGGCCCGGCGATGTCGTAGGCACCGGCTGGAACCTGATCGGCGTCAGCGGCGGCGACCAGGTAGTGCAGCACATCACGAATGGAAATCGGGTCGATCGGGTGGCCCATCCACTTCGGTACCGGGATCACCGGGAAGCGGTCACCGACGTAACGCATCATTTCGAATGACGTCGATCCGGCACCGAAGATCACTGCGGCACCAAGCCACACCACTTCGGGACCGTCCTCGATCGTCAACGCCTCGGCCACTTCTGCGCGACTGGCCAGGTGCTCGGACAAACCCTCGTCCGCCGGTACGAAGCCACCCAGGTAGACGATGCGACGCACGCCGGCGTCCTTGGCAGCCGCAGCGACATTGCCGGCCGCGGCACGGTCGGCCTCGCGGAATCCGGGTTGACCGATGGCGTGCACCAGGTAATAGATGACGTCGACGGATCCGGCAGCAGCCAACGCATCGCGAGCCGAGTCCGCGTCCGAGGCATCGAGTTGGAGGGGTTTGACGTCGTCGAACCAACCGAAGTCGGCAAGCCGCGCCGGATTGCGGGTGGCGGCGAGCACTTCGTGATCTGCCTCGAGAAGGGCCGTGACCAGCCGCGACCCGACATAACCGGTCGCTCCGGTCACCAGAATTCGCACAGTTTCAACCTACCGATCGTGACGTGTACTGAACATTGAGTTCAGTTGTTCCCTGGAACCCGGTCGGCGAACCGGACTGTCCACCGTGACACTCGTTACGCGCCGGGCGCGGCGCAGCCGTGATTGCGTATTTGGATACGATGAGCGGACGCGTCCCGTATAACCCCGGATCGAAGGGGCGAAGCCACACATGACACCGAGTCCGTCCGTCGCGGCGGTAGCTGTCGAGTTCCCGCAGTATCAAGTTGGCCAGCAGGAAGCCCTGGTAGGCCTGACCGGATTCGGCGGCCCGCAATTCGATCGTTTCGCGGCCAGCGCGGGAGTTGAGAAGCGTCGCATTGCGTTACCGCTGTCCGAGTACGGCACGTTGAGCGGCTTCACCGAAGCCAACGACACCTACATCGACGTCGCGATGACACTCGCCGAACGTGCGATTCTCGCGGCTCTGGACGCCGCCGACGTCACGGCTGCCGACGTCGACGTCGTCTTCTCGACGACGGTGACCGGCCTGGCGGTGCCCACAGTGGAAGCCAGGCTGGCGACCCGCCTCGGCTTGCGGCCCGACGTCAAGCGGGTGCCGCTGTTCGGGCTCGGTTGTGTCGCAGGCGCCGCCGGGCTGGCCCGCCTGCACGACTATCTGCTCGCGTTCCCCGATCAGGTCGGGGTGTTGCTCGCCGTCGAGCTGTGTTCGTTGACGCTGCAGCGCGACGACTCCTCGGTAGCTAATCTGGTGGCCGCCAGCCTCTTTGGCGACGGCGCCGCCGCCGTCGTCGGCAAGGGGGCCGATCGCATGCCCGTCGGGCCCAGGGTGCTGGCCACTCGCAGCCGGATCTACCCCGACACCGAAGACGTGATGGGTTGGGACATCGGCAGCACCGGGTTCAAGATCAAGCTCTCCACCGAGGTGGCGACCGTCGCCGAGAAATACGTCGGCGACGACGTCCGCAACTTCCTCGGCGACCAAGGCCTCAGCACTGCGGACATTTCGACATGGGTCTGCCACCCCGGCGGGCCGAAGGTCATCGAGGCCATCGAGAACACTCTCGACCTGCCGGCGGACGCCCTCGACCGCACTCGGAAGTCGTTGCGCGAGAACGGCAACTTGTCGTCGGTGTCGGTTCTCGATGTGCTGCGGGCAAATCTCGCCGATCCGCCGGCACCAGGATCGTACGGGCTGATGATCGCCATGGGACCGGCGTTCTGCTCGGAACTCGTGCTGCTCGGCTGGTAGCTCGTGTACTACCTGCTGATTCCGGCGATCGGCGTCGAGCGCCTGGTCGAGCTGATCGTCTCCAAACGCAATGCCCGGTGGGCCTTTGCCCACGGCGGCAAAGAATTCGGCCACAATCACTATCCGGTGATGGTCACGATCCACACCGCGTTGCTACTCGGGTGCGTCGTCGAGGTGTGGGTATTGCACCGGCCTTTCATCCCATGGCTGGGCTGGCCGATGCTCGCGCTGGTGGCGCTGAGTCAAGTGCTGCGCTGGTGGTGTGTGACGACGCTGGGCCCGCGATGGAACACCCTGGTGATCGTGGTCCCCGAGGCGCCGCTGGTCCGACGAGGTCCGTATCGGTGGCTGCATCACCCGAACTACGTGGCCGTCGTCGCCGAGGGTGTCGCGCTGCCACTCGTCCATACGGCGTGGCTGACCGCGGTCTGCTTCACGGTGGCCAATGCGCTGTTGCTGACCGTGCGGATCCGGGTCGAGAACGCAGCGCTGGGCTACGTGTGACCTATGGCGCGTGCGACCCGCTGCACCCGGCTTCGCCGCGCTTGCGATCGCGTGTGACCCTCAGCGCGCCTTCCAGACCGGCGGACGCTTCTCGGCGAAGGCCAGCGGCCCTTCCTTGGCGTCCTCGGTTCTGAGCAGCGTGGCGAACCCGCGCGTCGTTCGTGCCCAGCCGGGCTCCTCGTCGGGGATGACGCCGTCGTCGTCGGCGCCGCACGCGATCCGCTTGCTCGCCTGCACCGACAGCGGAGCGTTCACGGTAATTCGCTCGGCCAGCGCCAGCGCGGCGTCCAGCACGGTGCCGTCCGGCACGACCTGGTTGATCAGACCCCAGTTCGCCGCTTCGGCAGCGCTGATCGGCTCACCGGTGAGCAGCATCTGCATACCGATCTTGCGGGGCAATTGCTCGACGATGCGGAACACGCCACCGGCGCCGGCGAGCAGGCCGACCCTGACCTCGGGCAGGCCGAATTGCGCGCGTTCCTCGGCCACCACGAGATCGCTGGCCAGCGCCAGTTCGGTGCCGCCGCCGAGCGCGGTGCCGTTGACCGCGGCGATGGTCGGCTTGTCGATGAAGTGGTGGACGTAACCGGCGAAGCCCCACTCCCCATGATCGGGGTGGTAGATATTCTCGCGGCGCGAAATCGCCTTGAGATCCGCTCCCGCACAGAAGGACTTGTCGCCGGCTCCGGTGATCACCACCGCCCGCACGTCGGCATCGTCTTGCGCCTGCTGCAGTGAGTCACCCAGACCGATACTCACAGCGGCGTTGACGCAGTTACGCGCGTCCGGCCGGTTGATCGTCACGACCAGAACGTTCCCGCGGCGCTCAACGAGTACAGCGAGGTGCTGTACGGGGTCCGTCACAGAAGCTCCACGATGGTCGCGTTGGCCTGACCGCCGCCCTCACACATCGTCTGCAATCCGTACCGAATTCCCTTGTCCCGCATGTGATAGAGCATCGTGGTCATAATCCGGGCGCCGGATCCGCCGAGCGGGTGACCGAGGGCGATCGCGCCGCCATTGGGGTTGAGCTTCTTCTCGTCGGCGCCGATGTCCTTCAGCCAGGCCAGCGGCACCGGCGCGAAGGCCTCGTTGACCTCGAACACGCCGATGTCTTCCAGCTTCAGGCCAGAACGCTTGAGCGCCTTCTGGGTGGCCGGGATCGGAGCGGTCAGCATGATCACCGGGTCGGCGCCGGCCAGCGTGGCGGTGTGCACCCGCGCGATCGGGGTGAGCTTCAACTCCTTCGCCTTCTCCGCCGTCATGAACAGCAACGCAGCTGATCCATCGGAGATCTGGCTGGAGTTACCGGCGTGGATCACGCCGTCTTCCTTGAATGCGGGCTTGAGCTGTGCCATCTTCTCGATCGGCGTGCCGCGACGGATGCCCTCGTCCTTGAGCACGGGGTTGCCGTCCTGGTCAGTGATCGGCGCGATCTGGTCGTCGAAAGCGCCGGAATCCTGTGCGGCCGCGGCCTTTTCGTGCGAGGCCAGGGAGTACTCGTCGACCGCGGTCCGATCGAAGCCCCACTGCTCGGCGATCATCTCGGCGCCGATGCCCTGGTTGGGGATCTGGCCGTGGTAGCGGTCCAGGAACGTCTGCGAATAAGGCCGGCCGCCGTTGGCGAGGGTGGACCCCATCGGGGTTCGCGACATCGACTCGACACCACCGGCCACGACGACGTCATAGTGTCCGGCGACCACACCCGCTGCGGCGAAGTGGATCGACTGCTGGCTGGACCCGCACTGCCGGTCGACAGTGACACCGGGCACGGTCTCCGGCCATCCCGCCGTCAGCAGCGCGGTGCGTGCGATGTCGATGGCCTGCTCGCCGGCCTGCGAAACGCATCCCCAGATCACGTCGTCAACGAGCGCCGGGTCGATGCCGGCCTTGTGGACGAGGGCGTTGAGCACCTGCGCGGACAGGTCGGCGGCGTGCACGCCGGACAACCCACCGTTCCGTTTGCCGACCGGTGAACGAACTGCCTCGACGATGACGGCTTCAGCCATGACGTATATCTCCTTATGCCTTGAGGACTTCGGTCGATTGTTAACCAACCCGTTGGACGGCTCGCCGCGGGGGTGCTCAGCCGACAGGTAGAGT
>Ga0302326_10012336_pt1 | contig 18247 bp, 11 predicted proteins | sample Palsa_T0_3_FD_202264 | JGI IMG/M metagenome (GOLD analysis project Ga0302326, IMG submission 202264) | Peat permafrost microbial communities from Stordalen Mire near Abisko, Sweden - Palsa_T0_3 | ecosystem: Environmental > Terrestrial > Soil > Palsa > Peat permafrost | place: Sweden: Abisko...
TGGGCGCCTCTCGCGGCATCGCGGTCGCCGCGTCGCGCGTAACATCGACGCAGCACGTTCCCTGCGCTCCCGGCTCGACGCCGGCATCGCACACGGCGAGGCAGGCGCCACGGCCGCAGCGCTCAAAGGAGAGATATCGCGTTTCAGCATCTCAACCGTGTGCGACAAGCGTGAGCTGTTCTGGCCGCGGCGGTTATTCAATTTCAGGATCGCCGAAATCACGCGCATCCTGGCGCGATACTTCTCGGGGCGCTGGCTGAATCCGGCGCGTGCCGCTCAACCGCCCTGAGGCAACGAATGCGCGACGCCCCGGTGGCAGTCGATGCAGGTCATGCCGCTCTTCGCCAGGGATTGATGCGCACTGGCCGCCTCGGCGGGCTGCTGCGCGAAAGCCATGGCTGCGGGCGTATGACAGCTTCGGCACTCGGCGGAGTCATTTGCTTTTAATTCCGACCAGATCTTCTGTGCCAGCTGCAGGCGGTGAGCTTCATATTTTGCCGGCGTGTTGAGTTCACCGGTCATGTGGCCCCAGACTTCCGCATAGGCCTGAATGTGCCGCACCAGCCCAGCCACGAACGCCGGAGGCACGTGGCAATTGCCGCAACTCGCCTGGATACCGAATGCGTTCGAGTAATGCACGCTGTGCGTGTATTCCTGGAACGGCGTGTTCATCTCGTGGCAGGAGGTGCAGAACTTGTCGGTCTCCGCATATTTGAGCGCGGCGACGAAGCTGCCAGAAAAGCCTATGCCGACGATGAAGGCGAGCAGTCCGCCCGCCGGTATACCGAGCAAGAACCAGCGCTGTGGGCGCCGCCAGAGCCATGCCGCAAATCCCCGGTGCGTTGGTTCAGGTGAATTCACTGCGAACCTTGGATACGGCCATGAGCACTCCCTAAACGCAATCCTGAGAGCAGATTATTGATGCAGATGCGGTCGGTGGCTGCAAAAATAGGCGCTCTTGCGCGTCGTTCTCTGTGCGCTGGCGTACAGATCACTAACGATCGTCGTGGTCGTACAGAGTGTGGGCGCGCGCCTCGAAGGCTGCGATGATGTCATCGATTGAGCCCGCCATGACTCGGTGCAGAATCCCCTGCAGAATCGCCGAGCGCAATTCCACCCGGGCCGAGATGGCAAGACTGCATCCGGCCGGCGAATGTGGCACTACCTGCACCGAAAGATCGAATTGGCGGAAAGACAGATCCGAAGAGCTGATGTCGATGCGCTCCGGGCGCCGCAGCACGGCCTTGGAGGCGAAGCGCACCCGCATCGGACCGAGGCCCAGCACTTGCTCGACGTAGCACGTGTTGCTCTCGCGCCTTTGGATCGAGGCCGAGATCCACCCTGGCAGAAAATCGGGATAGCGTTCGATATCGGACGCAAAATCAAAGACTTGCTCCGGAGTAAAGGGCAGCATGTGTCCCACTTTTTCGATCAGCATAGGCCGCCGCGATCGTCATCGGACATCTGAGCAGTGCCACGGCGGCGTCTGCCCGCGCATGACAGTTCCGATATCGCTCCGCAACCTTGTAAAACCTACTGCTCATCTGCCCCCAGCTCTGTGCGGTACCGTACGGAGCGGCCCTAAGTGATCGCCTAGCATAAAAAAAATGCACTGGTTACGCAGAGCGTAGGGCGCGCCCCGGTCGGCTCTTGGTCTGTGGGAGCACTGTGGGAGAGTGTGTATGCCCGTTTTGAACAGGATTCGCGCACGGCACGGCGGCTACCCGAGTCCACAGGTGATCGGCTCGGTGCTGCTCAGTGTGCTACTGACGGCTTGTAGCGGCACGACCGGTCCGGCGGGGCCGTCGGGTTCGACTGGTACCACTGGCTCACAGGGGCCGCCGGCAGGCGGCTCGGCGCTCAAGGTCAGCGCCGCTACCGCCATAACCGGGACCATCACGAGCGTCGCGATCAACGGGCCGCCGGTGGTGCAATTCGAGCTTGCCGATCAAACCGGGGCGCCCTTACAAGGTCTGCCGGCGAGCGACCTCGGCTTCGCGATCGCGCAGCTCGTCCCTGGGCAGAACGGCTCGGCGAGCCAGTGGAATTCCTACATCTACACCACGGTAAGCCCGACACCGTGTCCGACCATCGTAACGGCCTGCGACAAGGTGCCGAAGACGCAGGCGACGGTGGAGAGCGCCACCAGCGGCACCCTGGTCGATCATGGCAATGGCACCTATCAATACACGTTCGCCAAGAACATCACGAACGATCCCAATGTGGTTTATGACGCGACGTTGACACATCGAGTCGGATTTGAGATCCGCGGCCTTGCTCCGGCGAACAACGGCGCCTATACCTTCCAGCCTTCGAGTGGCGCAACCACCGACATCTTCAGCCGCGAGATCGTCGATACGGCAACGTGCGATACCTGCCATACGCAGCTCACCGCGCATGGTGGCGCCCGTGTCGAGGTGCAGTACTGCGTGATGTGTCACAACCCGGGAACCACCGATCCGTACAGCGGTAATACGCTCGATTTGAAGGTAATGGCCCACAAGATCCATTCGGGCAATACGCTGCCGAGCATCCAGACGGCGACGCGCCCGAATACGACGCCGACATTAGGCCAAGGCTATTGGATCATCGGCTACATGGCGTCGCTGTCGAATTTTAATACCCTGCTCTACCCGCAAGATACGCGCAACTGCGTGACCTGCCACGTGCAGAATGTCGCCACTTTGCCGCAGGCCGAAAACTACAAAACAGTCCCGACGATGGAAGCTTGCGGCGCATGTCATGACAACGTGAATTTCGCCACCGGCGCCAATCATGGCCCGAATATCGTGGCCAACGACACGGAGTGCGCGACTTGCCACGGTCCCGCCTCCACAATCAACAATGGTCAACTTCAAGTGGTCGCCGCGCACGTGATTCCGGAGGTCGTCGCCGCGACCAAGTTTCAGTACATCGTCAACGGCGTGACTTTCGCGACCGGCGGCTCCTCTCAGGTGTATCCCGTCGTGAGGTTTTCGGTGGTTGATCCGACTAACGGCAATGCGCCGTACAATATCCTGACCGCAGCCGCCTTCGCCGGCACCGATCCGGGCACCGGCTTGCCCGTCTGCGCCAATGGCGGCACCGCGCGCCTGGCTATCGACATCGCCTGGGAAACCAGCGATTACACCAACTGGGGCAGCGGGGCGACCGCTGCCACCTGGGGCCAGCCGTTTTCCCTGAATCCGCTCGCAGTGCCCGGTTGTGCGGCAGCGGTCCCACTGTCGGCGATCACCGGACCTGATGCGAACGGCGTGTTTACGCTGACATCGCCGACGGCATTGCCTCCGGCGCCGACTGCCAATTGTCCGCCGGCCGGTGCCACTGTCTGCCCCGCCATCCAAAACATCGCGGTGGTGATCGAAGGCCATCCAGGCGTCGTCACGACCGGACCTGGAGCTACTGCCATCCCGGTAACGAGCGCGGTCGGCTACGGCAACGTCTCCGGGGCGGCGCCGGTCGCGCGACGCATCGTGGTGGATATCGCGAAATGCGACGTTTGCCATAGCGCGCTCGATCTGCACGGCGATAACCGCAATGACAATGCACAGGTCTGCGTCGCCTGCCACAACCCTGCGTCCACCGACGTCAGCGAGCGGCAAACACTGACGGCTGCGGGAATCGACGGCCTGTGGGAGCAGACCATCGACTTCAAGCACATGATCCACGCGATCCACGATGGCAGCGTGCGCGGTGCTGCGGGCGCGCCTTTTGTGATCTACGGCTACGGCGGCTCAGTGAACAACTTTACCGACGTCGTGTATCCGGGCCAGCTCAATCGTTGCGATGCCTGCCATGTCGGCACGACGTACTATCCGGTGGCCGACAGCGCGGTACAGGCGACGACCTTGTTGACCGGTCTGTCTAAACAAGTGCCAAACCCCACTACGGTGGGCAATCCGATTGCAACGTCGGCGAACATGTCTGTGTGCTCAGCCTGCCACGTCGATGCGCTGTCCAATTCACACATGCTGCAGAATGGCGGCTCGACCATGGTCACGAAAGACGCCGAAGGTCGGACCATTCTCGGCACCAACGCGGCGGCCGTGGAGACCTGCGCCGTCTGTCACGGTCCGGGCGGCGTCGCAGATGTCATGGTCGTGCACAATATCCCCGGCTCGGGCACTTGAGTGAACCGGGTTGCACGTGCTGGCCTGACTGCTGGGTTTGCTCTGCTGTCAAGCGTGGCTACCGCGGCACCAGCGGCTGACGCCGCTGCGGGCGCGGTCCAGGCGCCGGCATCCACACCCTCACCCGTACCCGCACCCGACGCATCGGCCTACAGCCCACAAGGCGCCGATACCTGTCTCGGTTGCCACAACGACACCACTGTTACCGGCATCTTCCGCACCAAGCACGCGCGCCCGAACGATCCTCGCGGCCCCTTTGGCCACGGCGGATTGCAGTGTGAGGCCTGCCACGGACCCGGCGGTGCGCACGTCAGGGCCGGAGGCGGCCCGCCCGCCGGACTGATCGTCTTCGGCTCCAAATCGCCCACTCCGGTCGCACTGCAGAACGCAAATTGTCTGGGCTGCCACCGCTCAAATGCGGCGCACGATTGGGCCACAAGCGCCCACGCGTCGAGCAACCTGGCGTGCGCCGACTGTCACAAACTGCATGCCGACAGGGATCCGGTTCAGAGCACGGCAACGCAGATCGAGGTGTGCACAACCTGTCATCAGGCACAACACGGTGATCTGTTCAAGCCTTCGCATCATCCGATGCGCGAAGGCAAGATGGCCTGCACCGCCTGTCATACGCCGCACGGCTCGACGGCACCGGCGCAACTGGTGAAGAACTCTGTGAATGAGACCTGTACCAGCTGTCACGCCGAATACCGCGGCCCGTTTCTCTGGGAACACCAGCCGGTGACGGAAGACTGCACCAACTGTCACGAACCGCACGGGTCAGCCCAACCGGCACTGCTCAAGATCCGCACTCCATTCCTCTGTCAAACGTGCCACGAAGGCGCGGGTCATCCCTCCATTGCCAATACGCCCAAGGGATTGCCCGGCGGCACGCCCAGTGCGTACCTGCTCAGCGGCGGTTGCACCAACTGCCACTCGCAGGTTCACGGCTCGAATTCGCCGTCGGGCCGAGCGTTGATGCGTTAGGCAACACCCGATGGCAATCATTGCTCGGTACATCAACGCAGCGCTGTCTCTTGGACTCACCGCCGCGCTGTTCATCCCCAGGGCCTCCGCCGCTGAGTCGAGCCCGGACACGAGCGGTTGGGCCTGTGCGCAATGCCCGTTCTCTCAAGGCTATCAGGGCGACGTGGAACTCGGTGCCCTGCAGGCGAATGGCGCGAACGCGAGCTATGGTCGCTACACGGGAATAGACCACAGCAGCGTCTACGCCGATGCCGGTGCCGACGGGCAGTGGCGCAGCGCTGACGGCTCGTATGCGAACTATGATCTCGAGCGCTTGGGACTAGCCTCACGGGATGGCACCGTGGAAGGCGGTCGAGAAGGCCGCTATGACCTGACCATCAGCTACGACGGTCAGCCCACCGACCTCTACGATACGACCGTCAGCCCGTTCCAGAACAAGAGCGGGCGGCTCGGATTGCCGCCAAATTGGGTCGCGGGGGGCACTCCCTCCGGCATGAGCGCCCTCAATGCAGACCTCGCGCCTGTCAACATCGGCTATGACCGACGCACCATTGCCGTGCTCGGTCAGTTCTTTGCCACCCCGAGTTGGACGATATTCGGCGAATTCCGCCGCCAGGAGAAAAATGGCACCGACATGACCAGCGCGAGCTTCCTGACCGAGGCGATACAGCTGCCGCAACCGATCGACTACGTCACGAATTCCGTTAACGCCGGCGCCGCCTGGGCCGGCAGCAAAGCGAGCTTGCGGCTGACTTATACCGATTCCTGGTTTCAGGACGACAGCGATTCGCTGAGCTTCGCGAACCCCTACCTGCCGCTCGTGCCGGGCTCTACCGAAGGGCGCCTGGGGACGCCGCCGAACAACACGCTGCAGCAGTTCGCGGCCACCGGCACCCTCCAGCTGCCGTGGTTTGCGACGACGTTGACGTACACCGCCTCGCTCGGCAGCCTGCGACAGAACGCCGCGTTTCTGCCCGTCAGCACTTTGCCTGACGCTACCGTACCGGCATCGGACTCGCTCGATGGTGACGTGCGCCTGTCGCACTATGCGCTCGGATTGGCCTCGAAGCCGCTGGCGAAGCTCAATCTGCACGGCAATGCAACCTATGACGGACGTAACGATCAGACGACGCCGCTGGCCATCGCGTACGTCGTGACCGACACCTTTCCCGGGGGTACCGCAGTGACGCCCCGTTATAGTGAGGATCGCGAGCGGCTCGACGGCGGTGCCGATTACGCGCTGGTCCGCTGGGCGCGGATCGGCATTGGTGGGCAATACCTGGATGTGCGCTACTCGCCCGGACAGGCGTTCACCCATACCCAGGACGTCGAGAGTTGGGGTCGCGCCACGATCAATCCCATCGAGAGCCTGAGCTTCACGCTCAAGTATGGCGACGGACTGCGTAAGGCCTCGGCACTCGATTTGGCGGCGTTGCCGGCCGGGGAAAACCCGCTGGTGCTCGGTTTCAATTATGCGCCGCGCGATCGTGTGTTCTCAACGCTCACAAGTTCCTGGGCTATCACGCCGACGATCACCTGGGCGCTGGAGGGCTATCTCACCAAAGACGACTTTCGATCTTCGCCCCTGGGCCTGCAGGCTTCACACGAGCAGCGCGGATCGACGACCTTTACCTGGACACCGCGCGACACCTTAAGCCTCTATGCCGATGTCGGCTACCAGCGTCTGTACAGCGTGCAGAACGGCTATACTGATCCCACCACCGCGCCGTGGCTAATCTCTGACACGGAGCGCTATTGGAACGTGAATATCGGCGGGCAGTGGGTCTTAAGCCAGCGCTGGGCCCTCACCTTAGACTACGTCCATGCCCCAACCTACGGGGACACCGACTCGGCGCTGGGGGGCCTGGCGCAGGCCTTTCCACAGAATTGGACCAAATTCGATTCCGCAAAACTGGGTGTCACCTATCAATGGACAGCCGCTCTGCAGCTGCATCTGCGCTATGAGCACGAGACTTATAACAGCAACGATTGGGCCCTTGATGGGGTCGGGCCCTCCACGGTGCCAAACCTATTGGCGCTTGGCATACAGCCCTATCGTGACAACGTGAACCTGATCGGGCTTACTGCGCGCTATCAATTCGGGTTGGTCCGCGCCAGCGCAAGCAAGTCGCCATGAATGCGGTCTCAGGCTGCTGCAGTGCAGCCTTAGGCTGCCGCACTGAAGAGGGGCGAGTTATCGATGTAGATGCGATAGGCGGTAATCTTTGCACCGCGCAGCTCAAAAACATTGGCGAAAGGCACGGTGACCGTCGAGCCGTCGTGGCGGGTATAGGTCACTACGCCCTCACAGGCAACGGCCTCCGGTCCGTTCCACGTTCTGAGCAGCTGATGGCGACAGGAAGCAATTGCGGCGAAAAATCCTTCCACGGCTGCGCCGATCGCCTCGAAACCAGTGATCGTCGGGGCATTGCCAAAGCGAAATTGTGCATCCGGCGTGAGGAAACTCAAGAATCCTGCTGCGTCGCGGGCATCAATGACCGCAAACAGGCGCCCCCACCACGTGCGATCCGGTTGAAAGACATTGTCTGGTACGATGGCCACGCGCAAAGCATACGCGACGCGATGACAGAGCGCCTATCCAAAGGTAGGTGAAACATGCTGGAAACACACCAGCGGCTCGATGAGCCGTCGCCATCACTGGCAGGCCCCGGGTTGGCAGCGGCGGCACGACGCGCATTTCTCGCCACCCGCCCGCCATTCTTCACCGCGTCGGTGTTGCCGGTGCTGATTGGCACCGCGTGGGCCAGCGTGGCCTATCACCGCTTCGACGGACGGCTATTGGCACTGGCCCTTGCGGCCATGGTGCTCGCGCACGCGGCGGCCAACGTCTACAACGACGTCGGCGATGATCTGATCGGGGCGGACACGGACAACACGGACCGTATCTATCCCTACACCGGCGGTTCGCGTTTCATTCAGACGGGACTCTTATCGCGTACCGAGATGACCCGCCTGGCCCTTGGATTGGCCGCGAGCGCGCTACTTTTCGGAGCCGTGCTCGCACTGTTGCGCGGTTTCGGAGTGATCCTCTTCGGAGCCGCCGGCCTTGGCCTCGGCCTGCTCTATTCACTGCCCGGCGTACAGTTATCTGCGCGCGGCATCGGCGAAGCGGCAGTGGCCGTCGCCTTCGGGACACTGCCGGTGCTGGGTGCCACATGGTTGCAAACCGGACGCATCGATTCCAGCGCGGTACTGCTGTGCCTGCCGGTGAGTGCATGGGCGGCCGCAATTCTGATCATCAACGAGGTTCCGGACGTCGAGTCGGATCGTCGCGTACTCAAGCGCACGCTCGTGGTGCGCTTGGGAGCAGACGGCGCGCGAAGTATCTATGGGGGTCTGACCGCGATCGCGCTGGCGGCTTCGCTAGCGGCCGTGATCCAGCACGCGCTGCCGCTCTGGTACGTCCTTCCGGCCGTGGCGCTGGCGGGGTCCGGTCTCTGGGCTCTGAACGCCATAACCTTCAAACCGGCCGGGCGCCGACGGTTGAAACAGAGCATCGAGCTGACCCTCTTGACTCACATCCTCGGCTGCCTTGCGATCCTCATCGCAATTTTAAGCGAACGGCTGAACTACGCCTTTTAGCTCCCTTTAGCCGCGCGACGGACAGCACGGTGCATCGTCGGTATCAGTTCGATAAAGACTACTTCGGCATCTTGTTTCCGTTCGCCTTGAATTTTTCCCCGAACGGCGTGAGCGGGCCGCCACCTTTGGCGTTCGTGTGGCAATCCCCGCAAGCCTTCCCGGTATCCTTGGCAAATTGCGCTGTTGCGGCAGCTGGTTGGACAACAGCCAGGGAAACTGCGGCTACGATCACGGCCGCTACAACCGTGGCGCCAACGAGGGCAGACGCCTTTTTTGCATCCATTTTCATGGTCGAACTCTCCTGTACTGATCCTGCTTGTGCATCCGCCACGGGCACTCCCCCGAACGGGAGCGGATATTCTGACGGCACGGCGATCATTTTCCGCCGTCTACGAGAGTAAAAGACAAGTCCTTTGCATGGTCTGTGCGGTGTCGTACATACGGTCGTCAAAGGCCGTTCGACGGCTGGTCCCGCGGGGCAAGCTGCGCCGGCGACGCGCTAGACAAAATCGGGTTCGCAGGCCCAACCCTGCAGGGCTGTCAGAACCCCAGGTCGTACGGCAGCCGCCGGTCGAAAGACAGCAGCAGCCAGCGGCACAACTGCTGGTCTACCGTGTGATGCCGGTAGCAGGCGGCGGTCTGGGCCACCTTCGTAATCATCGCCGGGGTGTATCGCAGCGCCAAGCGTGCGAACTGTCCGCCTAGCGCGAATTCCCTTCTCAGAATGCTCGCCTTGAGCCGATAGCCGTTGCCGCCGCTCTGCGCTATCGCCGCTGGGCGTATTCTCCCTGCCCATGAACAGGAAAACGCCGACCAGACCATCGTTGCCAATGATTGCGATTTCAGCCGACGCGCCGCTCTCCATCACGTAGAGCAGCGAAACGATGCTGGTGGTCGGGAAGTACAAGTGGCCCAAATGGCCGCCCGACTCCTAAAGCGCCCACCCGAGGGGCATCGGTATAAATTGCAGATTCGGCGGCAGGCGCGCCTATTCTTCGTCGGAGAGCGCCGCAAGAAGGCGGTTCTGCCTCGGGTTGGGAGGGGGATGCATATCCCCGATTCGGTAAGGGGATCATTCACGTATCTTATTACACCGAAGACGAGGTGGCGCCTAGTTTGAGACGGATCGCGCCGAGGCACGATCGAGGATTCCGCGCAAGGTTTGTTCGATAGCATCCTGACGCAGCAGCCGCATTCCACCCGCCCGCGCCGCGGCGACGATCTGGGGCACCGTGCCACGCGAGCGCACGAGTTGCTTCACATCGTCGGTAGCGCTGAGCAGCTCATAGACGCCGACGCGACCCTTGTAACCTTCGCGACAGGCTTCACAGCCTGTCGCCTCGTACAGAACCAACGGGCCGCCGTCTGCAAAATCCTTGCGCCACTGCTGCAGGACTACCGTCCTGTCCAGATCCGATTCGGCGCAATATTCGTCGAGCAGCTCGCCGATCTCCGCTTCGCTGCAGTCATGAGGGCGTTTGCATTTCACGCACAGCTTGCGTGCCAGGCGTTGCGATAGGATTCCGATCAGCGCATCGGCGAAGTTGAATGGATCCATGCCGAGATCAAGCAGCCGCACCGCGCTTTCCGCCGCGCTGTTGGTGTGTAGCGTCGAGAACACCAGATGTCCGGTCAGTGACGCCTCGATGGCGATTTTGCTGGTTTCGGCGTCGCGCATCTCCCCGATCATGATCACGTCCGGGTCGGCGCGCAGGAAGGCGCGCATTGCCGCGGCAAATGTCCAGTCGATGCGTGAATTGATCTGCACCTGGCGCAGCCCCGCCTGGGTAATCTCCACCGGGTCCTCGGCGGTCCAGATCTTGATGTCGGGTCGATTGATGTGGTGCAGCACGGAATGCAGGGTGGTGGTCTTGCCGGAACCGGTCGGGCCGCAAACCAGGATGAGTCCGTAACTGCGCGATATCATTTTCATCAATTCGGCCAGATCGCGCCCGCATAAGCCAAGCTCTTCCATCGGCAGCGGTTCGACGCCACCGAGGATGCGCAGCACCACGTCCTCGCGGTTGTTCGAAGTCGGCACCACGGCTACGCGCAGATCGATCGGCACTGCACCGACTTTGCCGAAGGCGATCTTGCCGTCCTGCGCGTGGCGGTGCTCGGATATGTCCAGGTTGGCCATGATTTTGATGCGCGAGACCAGCGCGTTGCTGTAGGCCGGTTGGAGTTCGAGATAGTCTTCCAGGTCGCCGTCCTTGCGGAAGCGGATGCGGGTATCGGCTTTGCCGTAGTTGCATTCAATATGAATGTCGGACGCTCCCTGAGTGTATGCGTCGATAATGATCTTGTTGACCAGGCGTACCAGGGCGTTATCCGTCACCCGTGGGTCGGATTCGTTGTCCTTGGACTCGATCGGAGCCGATGTTTCCCGGACCAGCGCGCTGGCGAAATCTTCAACATGGATCTGCGCGACGTCTCTGCCTGTCGCATCCGGGCCTGACAGGCTCGGCATCGATTCGCCATCAGAGTCGACGGTGGCCGCAGCCAACTCGAGGCTCGCGTATTCTTTGGCGATTCGCTGACGCAGATCAGCCGGATTGGCGATCACCGGAACGATGACTTTCCCCGTCAGAACGCGCAACTCCTGAACGAAATCCATGGCGAGCGGATCTTCGACCGCGACGACCAGAGAATCTCCCAATTGAAGCAACGGCAGCGCGCGATACCGAGCCGCGCCACTGGCGCCCAGTAGATCCAGCGCCAATGGATCGATGCGGAATTCGCGCACATTAACGAATGGAATTCCCAGTTTGTCGGCCAGTGCCATGTGCACCTGCCGCACCGTGACAGCCCCCATCTCGACAAGTATGTCCCCGAGATGGCGCCGGCGGTTTGCACCCTGCAGTCGGAGTGCCTCGGCCAGTTGCTCCGACGTGATGAGGCCGGCCTCCAACAGCAATGCGCCGAGCTTCGTTGTCGGACGATATCTTTGGGATTGGAGCGCACGCTTGAGTTCATCGGGGGACACGATCCCGTGGTTCAACAGATGCTGGCCTAATTTCTCCTGACGCAGCATTGTCTGCTTGTTGAGGGCGGTCGTTAGGACCGCGCCGCTGATCTGTTTTTTGCGCAGCAACGTGTCTCCCAGCAGCGGACCGATCTGTACGTCGCCCAGCTGTTGCGCTGGAACGAAGCAGCGTGTCGCCTGCGGCGGTTCGCCTTCCAGCAAATAGAGAAACAGACCAATTTCTTCTTTGATGAAACCGCGCGTAATGCCGGTAAGAGTCTTACCATCACGAAATCGGACGACAAATCCTCTCTCGTCCGCAACGTCCTTTACATCGGTTCCGACGCCGCTGATCACGTCGGTATCGCGGACCAACACCAGCGGTGCGGTCAGACGGATCGTGCGCACGGTCTCCAGGTTGAGTTGGTGATGTCCCTCTTGATCGGCCATCGCCAGAATGATTGTGCCCTGACGCGGCTCGAAGCTCTGCAAATCGCCAATAATGGTGTAGCCATTGAGCAGCTCAACCACGCAGGCCCAGGCATGTCGTTCAAGGAGGGGCGCCGCCAACCGGAAGAAAGGCGGAAGAGGCCAAAGCACGGCGTGCTTAGCCGATTCAGGGGCGATTAGCGCCGCTTCCAGTTCCATCTACGCCTCCGCGCACAAACGCCGTTGATTCTCTCGCCATGATACAGTCCTTGATCTTGGCGGCTAACGACGCGGGTCACGCCGGTCGCGATCCAGATCGAATTTCAGCATCGCCGCCGGCATGATCTGCGAATCGGGCGCCATGAGATGACACCAGCCAGTGCGCGACCTGGGTTGCCCTGTAAATTTTGCAGTGAAGAGTGCCACGAGGGCTTTCGCCATGACCGACATACACGCGCTGTTGCAAATGATGGTGGCCAAGGGCGCATCGGACCTCTTTTTAACTTGCGGCACCCCGCCCCACCTCAAGATCGAGGGCATCACCCGTTCCATTGATTCGCCAGCCCTGAAACCAGGCGAAGCCAAGCAAATGGCACAGTCCGTCATGACGGATCGGCAGACCGCGGCCTTCGAAGAGACGATGGAGTCCAACCTGTCGCTCTCCGTGGAAGGCGTCGGGCGCTACCGCGTCAACGTCTACCACCAGCGAGGTGAGGTGGCGCTCGTGGTAAGGCTGATCAAGTCGGACATTCCAACCTTTGAGCGGCTCGGCCTGCCTGCCGTCTGCGTGCGGCTCGCCATGCTCAAGCGCGGTCTGGTGCTATTCGTCGGCGCCGCGGGGTCCGGTAAGAGCACCTCGCTGGCCGCGATGATCCGCTACCGATCCGAACATGCCGACGGCCATATCCTCACCATTGAGGATCCGATCGAGTTCCTGTTCCAGCACCGGCGAGCGATGGTCGACCAACGCGAGGTGAGCATCGACACACGCACGTTCGGCGACGCTCTGCGCAATGCCATGCGCGAAGCGCCGGACGTCATCATGCTCGGCGAGATCCGCGATCACGAAACCGCGCAGCACGCAATCGCCTATGCCGAGACCGGACACCTTTGCGTGTCGACAATGCATGCCAACAACGCCAACCAATCCATCGAGCGACTCATCAACTTCTTCCCGGAGCAGGCTCAGAAGCAGCTGTTCATGGATCTGTCGCTGAACCTCAAGGGCGTCGTCTCGCTGCGATTGCTGCCGTCCACTGATGGCAAGCTCGCGCTGGCGACGGAAGTGTTGCTGCTGACGCCGTACGTCGCCGAATTGATTCAGAGAGGCCGTGTGGATGAGATCAAGGACGCGATGAGCAAGGGAAACGAGGTCGGCATGCACACCTTCGATCAATCGCTGTTCGCTCTTTATAAGGCGGGCCGCCTCAGTCAGGAGGACGCGCTGCGCTACGCTGACTCTCACACCGATCTGGCGTTGCACATCCGGCTCACCGAGCATCTCACCAGCGGCGAAGTGCCCCTGGCCCTGGACGACATCGCCAATAAGTCCCATACGCCCGTTTGACGGCCCCGGAGCACGGAGGGTGTCAAGGGGGCCTCCCCTTTGATAGGCCACGGCGCACCGCGCGACGGGTTCTTGCAGCGCCTGTCAGGCGACTGTGAGAGAGGGCGCGACGGGCCGCGGGCGGCAGATTTTTCCGGCGCGCAACAGCGGGCTCAGCGCGTCCGGCAGCAGGGGCTCGGAGAAATAGTAGCCCTGGACCTTCCGGCAACCCCAAGAGCGAATTTGGTTGAGCTGCGCCACGGTTTCTACGCCCTCCACCACGACATCGAGGTTGAGTTCGTTTGCCAGACCGATGGCAGCCCTGACTATCGCCCGGTTGCTGGGCGCGCTTGTCAGATCGGCAATAAAGTTCTGCGCAATCTTGATGCGATCCACGGGGAAGCGGCCGAGGTATTCAAGCGACGAATACCCAGTACCGAAATCGTCGATCGCAATGCGATGTCCAGCCTTGCGCAGCCGCAGTAGCGCATCATTGTGCTCGCGAGAAACCTCCATGAGAACGGTCTCCGTGAGTTCAAGCTCGAGCCGCTGCGGGGGCAGCGCGGTTTCAGTCAAGATTGCGGCGATATCCTTCTCGAGCTCGAACGGCGTCTTAAACTGCAGCCCCGACACATTCACTGCGATCAATGGCGGCGCAATGCCTGCGTCAAGCCATTCCTTCATCTGCCGGCAGCCTTCGCGAAGTATCCACCGCCCTAGCGATACGATCAGACCGCTCTGTTCGGCAACCGGAATGAATATCGCGGGTGGCAGCAGACCTCTTGTCGGATGACGCCAGCGAACCAGCGCTTCTACCCCGACGAAGCTGCCGGTGTCGGTATCGATCTGTGGCTGATACTCGAGGAAGATCTGACCGGCGGCTACGGCATCGCGGAGCTCGGCGCCAAGGGTGACTCTGGTGCGCACTTCGACATCCATGGCGTCGGTGAAGAATCGATACGTTCCCCGACCCTCTAATTTGGCCCGATACAGTGCAACATCCGCGTGCGAGAGCAATGTCTCTGCGTCGGGCAATTCTGGGCCATATACCGCGATGCCGACGCTGGCGCCCGAGCGAATTTCATTGCCCTGGATAATGACGGGTATATTGATTGCTTTGAGCAGCTTGTTCGCCAGCGCGGCGGCGGCGAGCGGTTCGGAGAGTCCCGCCTGAATCAGAGCGAACTCATCGCCGCCGAATCGCGCGACTGTGTCTGTATCGCGAACGCTCGTGCGTAGCCGTTCGGCCACGGATTGAAGTACCAGGTCGCCAACGGGATGACCCAGCGTGTCGTTGACATCCTTGAAATGATCCAGGTCAAGATAGAGAACGGCTAAACTTTCTGCGCCGCGCTCGGCGCGCGCAATCGCCTGCTGCAACGCATCCACGAACACGGCTCGATTCACCAGGCCGGTCAGATTATCGTGTCGCGCAGCGTGCCTGATTTGCTCGACGATGCGCTTGCGTTCGGTGATGTCGCGTATTGTCGCCACGGCGTGCCATTCGGTTCCAAGGAGCATTCCTGCCACTGAAAGTTCAATGGGAAACTCGACACCGTCTTTGCGTATGGCCGCAAGTTCCAGGGTCTTGCCGACGAATCTGCCGCCACCAGTCGTGGCGAACGTGCGCAGACCCGCCATTGCATCGCCTCGATAGCGAAGCGGCACGAGCCAGTCGTGTACGCTCTTGCCGATCGCCTCGCTGGCGCTGTAGCCAAAGATGCCTTGGGCTGAACGGTTCCAGTAAGTGACTCTGGCTGCGGAGTCGACAATGATGATTGCGTCCTGCGCGGTGTCGCTTACGGCGCGGAAACGCTCCTCGCTGTTCTGTAGAGAGGCTTGCGCCTGTTCGCGCATGATCAAGGCACCAATGGCCTGCGAAAAGGTTCCGAGCATGTTGTGCTCGACCGGCGTCCATTCTCGTTCGACTCTGCAATCGTCGAGCCTGATGTGGCCCCAATACCTACCGGCAACCGAGATCGGCACCATTAAGGTCGAGATGTTGTGCATCTGACGCATAATCCGGCCGATGATCCCGGGGGCCGTGGCGGCTTTTGTTACCACCGGCTTTCCCTGCAGCAAGGGCGCGAGCCAGTCGGCCAACTCCGGCGAATCGGGGAACACCTCCGAAAAGCTCTTCGCATCGAGCTTCGGCGCATTCGCTGTCATCCAGGCGTGAGCCATCGAAACGGCAGTCTCCGGCTCTGCCACGGGGGTGCGTTCCAGGATGAGTATCCGGTCGACTTTCAAAGCCTCGGCTGCAGTCTGCAACGCCCGCTGCATTCCGGCCGCGAGCGATGGCGCTGCCACAAGATCCGCGACGCTCAGTGACATGGCATGCACGATACGATCTCGGTACGCTAGAGCCTGCTCCGCCTGCCTGCGTTCGGTAATGTCAATCACGCTTCCGCGAAGCACCCGTCCGGCAACCGTCGGCATGCGAACCAGCCGAACTTCGCAAACGCCCTCGCGCCCCTGTGTATTTCGAAAGCGCCGCTCGAACACGCACTCCACACCGGCAAGCGCCTGCCTGTTATGTTCCGCGTAGCTGACAGTGAGAGCGTGTCCGTCGGGTGCATCCGGTATAAAGAAATCCAGCGGCCGCAACTTGAGGAGATCTTCGCGACTGCAGCCGAACAGCGTCATGGCGCTCTTGTTGGCGCTGACGAATCGATCGGCGTCGACGTCGTACAGCACGATTGCATCCGGCGCCTGCTCAACCAACAGACGGAATCTCTCCTCACTGGCCTGGAGCAGGTCGGTGGCGCGCTGGCGCTCGGTAATATCGATCAGGATACCGGCCAGCGCTGGCTTCCCCTGGTAGGATGCGATCGAGGCGTGCGCGAGCACATTCAGGAATCCGCCGTTCTTGCGCTTGATGGCTGTGACGGTCTGGGTCGCGGGCGGACCGCCCTCGAGGTGCTCGGCAAAAGACCGACGCAGGGCGTCCTTATCATTGTCCGCCACGACGTCAAGGAACGGCCGGCCGATGACTTCGGCCGGAGTGTAGCCGAACAGCGCGGAAAAGCGCGGATTGATGTAGGCGAGTATTCCGTCGCCGCGAATAATAAAGATACCGGCGAGCTGCTGCTCGACCAGAGCCTGGAACTGGCTGGCGTCCTCGCGGATCTTGTCGTCTGCTCGCTTGTGTTCGGTAATGTCCCGAAAGAACCAGACCCGGCCGACATAAGTTCCATCTTCAAGCCTGATCGGAGCGGAGTAGCGATCCAGAGTCCGGCCATCCTTCAGCGGGATTTCATCTCGACTGGTTTCCTCGACTCGCGCATACAGTTCCTTCACGCGTGCAACAAATACGTCTCGGTCCATCACCAATTCGGCGCCAGCCCCCAGCACTGCTGCATCGGAGTTATTGGCGATCGACTGCGGCGATACTTTCCAGATATCGACGAACCGCTGATTGTAGGAGATTATTTTTTCGTGCGAATCAACCAGCAGAATGCCGTCGAGAGATGCTCGCTGAACTGCGGAATAGACCGCTGCCTTGACATCACGCTCCCGCTCGGCGTGGTCGTGTGTCGAAGGGGGTACGGGGTCCGACAATTAATCGTCCGGCGACTGGGACAGATTATCTAGCGGGCTGCTCAAAGGGCGCTGAGCCTGGCGCCAGTTGATATCGCTAACGCCATGCGCGTGGAATGCGAGGTCGAACGATATTTGCTCATATAGATCCTCGGGCGCAGGTGTTCAGACCTCGGCCGTCTGCCAGTGAACTTCACGTATTCCACTTTAGTCGACGTTGCACCGTTGAAAGGAGACCCAGTAGTGATCTGAGGCACATCATTGAGTCAGGCGGTGTATGCGGGCGCCGGTCGATGTGCCGCACGTTTGTCCAGCCGTGCTCGAGTGACAGGTGTCGGCAGGACGAGCGCTGCTATGTCGGCAGGTTCCGGAATCTAAGACCGTAACCGCTTGTTTTCGCGGTCACTGCTATTTCTGGTAAATAATACATTCTTGGGCGGCCTGTTGTTCGTGCGATGGGGCAATCTTGGCCGCCGCAGTCTGCGCGTTGTAGGCCTCCCACGTTTGATCGACAATATTAGCGTGAATCGACTCGGCGCCGGCGCGACACAGCACATCATCCCAACGTGCCATGCCCTTGGGGTCAACGCGCCGTTGAGCACAATGTCGCGGTCCTCTCGCTTTCCGTGCAATAACATACGGTAGCGGGATGGCATATTTCCCTGGAGCGGTGATGGGACAAAGGCTCCAGTTAGCGCGGATCCTGCTCAACTCCTGAACTGGGTCGAGCGGGTCGCGAGGCTCTTCTTAGCGCACTACGGATTTCCACCGATCACCGGCCGGATCCTGGGCTGGCTGCTGGTATGGTTTCAATCCCTACGGGTACATGACCTCAAGCACACCTTTGGCCATCGGCTCCCGGCGGCCGGCATTGGGTTCGAGAATCGCAAAGTACTACTTGGCCACAAGTCGGATCACGTCGCCACGCACTACTCTGCACCCGAAATGGGTGCTCTGGTCGCCGCTGCGGAGCGGGTGTGGGAGTTGGGGTCACGCAAAAGTCACGTTCTGTCTTTAGTCCGAGCCCAGCAAGCGGGTTCAAGTAATTGA
>Ga0302326_10012339_pt1 | contig 18244 bp, 19 predicted proteins | sample Palsa_T0_3_FD_202264 | JGI IMG/M metagenome (GOLD analysis project Ga0302326, IMG submission 202264) | Peat permafrost microbial communities from Stordalen Mire near Abisko, Sweden - Palsa_T0_3 | ecosystem: Environmental > Terrestrial > Soil > Palsa > Peat permafrost | place: Sweden: Abisko...
CTTGCGCTACCTGGGAGCGGACGCCGACCTCCGCTTCACGGTCAAGATCGTCCTGGCGTTTGGCGTCATCGCCCTGTGCTACTACCTTGCGCACCGGCAGTCACCGCCGCCTCCCACGGAATCGGATCCTCCGAACCGCACGCCCTAGTCATCCAGCACGGAACCTTCCGGCCGGCCGGTCATTCGCGTCCAGGGCTCGCGGTTCGCGGGCGATTCCTGTGTCCTTACCGTTTATGAAACACGTCAAACAATCCGCAATTGAATGGATCGAACAACGGTCACCCGCGGGCCGGTTTCACCTTTTCCGCCGCCACATCTCCCAGGCGCTTGGAGCGCCCCGCGACGCCGGCGTGGCCGGCGGCGGACATCCCTTCGACGTGGAGATGACCAGGCTTCCACCCGGGGCGACCAATTTCCCATTTCACGCGCACGCCGCGCAATGGGAAGTCTACCTCATTCTCAGCGGTTCCGGCGAGCTGCGCACGGGTGATGCGGCCTGCGCGATCGCCGCGGGAGACGCCTTTGTTTGTCCGCCCGGCGATGCCCATCAACTCAAAAATACCGGAACTGACGAGCTCGTCTATTATGTCATCGCCGACAATCCGCCCGCCGATGTGGGTTACTATCCCGACTCGAAAAAATGGACCGTGAAGCCGCAGCGCAAGTATTTCATGATGCAAGAAGTTGATTATTACGCGGGGGAAGAATGAAGGTTTCGTAGTCTCCTCTCGGCTCAGAAGGCGGCTAAAAAGTGGGGATTTCCCTACTTTTAGACGCTCTCTCACGGGATTTTACCTTCCCTTTACAATTCTCCCCGCTTCTCAAAATCAATTCTTAACCTGCGCGGAGTCTAATTTGGAGCAGACAGAAAAAACGAGGGCGGTGCCGTCTCCCGGCACACCCTCGCCAGCAACCTCCAAACTTCCTCACGTTTATGAATCGAATCATCCCGCTGCTCATCCCCCTCGCGGCCCTTGCGGCCAGCAGTCCGACCATGCGCTCCGGCCAGGCTGCGCCGCCGGCGAGTCCCGCGCAATCCTGGACGGCTTCCCTCGATGCCGAAACCAGCAAGAAATACGATGAGGCGCTGACGGATGTGCTCGTGTTCCAGCAGGCCGGCGGTGATGCCTTTTTGGCCGCGGAACGCCTCGGCTGGCTGAGCTATGAGAAAGGCGATTACGCCCACGCGGAACAGTACTATGGCACGGCCAGCCGCGCGATCCCGACGGCCATCAATCCCCTGCTCGGTCTGCTCAATACAGCCGAGGCGCAAAAGGATCCGCGTAAAGTGGAACGCGCCGCCGGATCGCTCCTGCACACCGAGCCGTCCAATTACCGGGCGCAGATGGCGCTCGGCCGGATGCACCTCGACACCCGGGACTATCAGCGGGCCGCTTCGGAGTTTCGGCGGGTGCTGATGTATTACCCGGATGATCTTGACGCCGCGAGCGGCCTGGCCTGGTCTGTCTACTACCTTGGTGGGAAGAGCGAGGCCCTAGCGCTTTTCCAGCGAATCCTGACCGTCAACCCCGAGTACGCTTATGCGCAACGCGGGGTCACCCTCGCCAGTGCCCAATAACCCCAGCGATAAAATCATGCCGACTCCACTTTCTGACTTGATGCTCAATGACCGGGGGTTCGTCTTCGATCCGGCGAACGGCGAAACCTTTCAACTCAACGCCACCGGGTTGCGCATCGTGCGCCTGTTGCAATCCGGACTCGGCAACGATGCCGCGCTCGCGCGGGTTATTGCGGAGTTCGACGTGGACGAACACACGGCGCAACGCGATTTCAGCGATTTCGTGGACAGCATCGCCCGGCTGGGCTGGAGGATCGAACAATGAGCCCGCTGCGGATCGCGGTCAGCGGCCTGCACCGCGGAGAGAATCCGCAGCCGGGGGCGGGCCTCGTGCGGAGCCTGCGGCGGCGGTTCCCCAATGCCTTCATCGTCGGGTTGGTTTATGATGCGCTCGAGAGCGGCATCTATGTCGAGGACGGCCCGGACGCCATTTATCCGATGCCGTACCCCACTAGCGGCGCGGCGGCGTTTTTCCAGCGGCTCGATGTCGTGCGGCAGAAATCGCCGTTCGATCTCTTCGTCCCAACCCTCGACGCCGAAATCGAATTGCTCGTGCACCTCGAGGAGGCAATCGCCTCGCGCGGGTTGCACACCTGCCTGCCCGACAAGGCCGTGCTCGCCCGGCGGGCAAAAAATCGTCTCGCGGAGCTGGGGAAACAATGCGGCGTGGCCGTGCCCGATACAAAACCGGTCTACGATCTGGCCGAGGCGCTCTCGGCGGCCTCGGACTTGGGCTATCCGCTCATGGTCAAAGGACAATATTACGACGCCAGACTGGTCGCTTCCGAAGCGGCCCTCTTCGCGGCCTTGAACAAGCTTTTCTCCGATTGGGGCGCGCCGGCGATCCTGCAACGGTGCGTGCGCGGACCGGAATTCAACGCGCTCGGCCTGGGCGATGGCCAGGGCGGCTTGGTGGGGTTGTGCACGATTCGCAAAACGATCGTCAGCGATCACGGCAAAGGTTTGGGCGGCATCACCGTGCTGGACCGCGCCCTCGATGAATTCTGTGAGCGCCTCATTCGCGAGCTGCGCTGGCGCGGACCGTTCGAAATCGAAGTCATGCGCGATGAACAGCGGGACGAATATGTCCTCATCGAGATCAATCCGCGCTTTCCCGCGTGGGTGGATTTTCCGTCCATGCTCGGGGTCAACTTCCCGGCCGCGCTGGTGGAAATGCTCGACGGCCATGGGCGACCCGCGCCGCTGCCACGTTGCGCGCCCGGCCATTTCTATCTGCGGCACCAGGTCGAGGTCGCCGGGCATATCGAGCAACTTGCCACCCTCTCCACGAGCGCGGATTTCGAGGCGATCGAAACGGCCCGCGCCCTCCCATCCGCGCAATGAAGACAGTCAGGTACGCTGAGCAACTCCGGTGGATGCCGCGCTCCGAGCGGCATGGCAAAAGGGCACGCCGGAGGCGTCCATCTACGACCGACAAAACGGGAGATTGGGCGCTGACGCGCCCGGGCTTTTCCCATCGCGCTCGGAGCGCGCGATCCACCCAGGCCGGGGGCGGATGGCCATCCGATGGCCCCTGGCTGCACCGGACGACTGAGCCCAGTCGTCCCCACCTGAATTTATGAACCGACTCCCCTACACCCGCCCCACCATCCAGCGCCTCCAGGCTGGTCCGGTCAACCCGTTCCGCCTCGGCTCGTCGCCGAGTTGCGTGGAAATCGACGGCGTGCCCGTGGCCGATCTCGCGCGCGAACACGGCAGCCCGCTCTTTGTCTTTTCCGAGAAAACCTTGCGTGAGAAGTACCGCGAAGCGCATCGCGCCTTCAGCCGGCGCTATCCGGACGTGCAGTTCGCCTGGTCCTACAAGACCAACTATCTGAACGCTATTTGCCGCGTGTTCCACCAGGAGGGATCGATCGCCGAAGTCGTCTCCGGGTTTGAGTACGAAAAGGCGCGGGGCAATGGGGTCGAAGGCGCGAAGATCATTTTCAATGGGCCGCACAAGGAACGGGCCGATCTCGAACGGGCGGTGAATGAGGGCGCCATGATCCAGGTCGATAACATCGACGAATTGCTCGCCCTCGCCGCGCTGGTGCGCGAACGGCCCGAGCCGGTGCCGATCGCCCTGCGGGTGCATCTGCAGACGGGCGCGCACGCCGTGTGGTCGAAATTTGGGTTCAACGGCGATGACGGCGAGGTCCTGCAAGTCATGCGCCGTCTCGCCACCCTGCCCAACCTGCGCTTGCAGGGCCTGCACTGCCATGTGGGCACCTTCATCCTCGATCCCGAGAATTACCGTGTCGCCGCCCGGCAGCTCGTGGCGCTGGCCATCGAGGCGGAGAAGATCGGCGCGGGGCCGATTCGCTATCTCAACCTCGGCGGCGGCTTCGCTTCGCACGCCCGGTTGCACTATCAATATCTTCCGCCGGAGCAGACAACACCGTCCATCGACCGCTACGCCGAGGCCATCTGCGAGACGATCCTCAGCCATTGGCCGGCGGGGCGCGATCTGCCGCGGCTCTATCTCGAGACCGGACGCGCGCTGGTCGACGATGCGGGCTATCTGATCTCCACGGTGGTCGCGGTCAAAAAGCGCAGCGCCCCGACCCAGGTGCAAACGGCCCTGGCCGCTTATGGCAAGGCCGGCGTGGCCGCCGTGCCGCACGGGCACTCCCGCCACGCGCTGGTGCTGGACGCGGGTATTAACTTGCTTTACACCACCGCCTGGTATCAGCCGAAAATCCTTCCGGCGCGCCCCTGCCTTGACACGCCGGAGCCAACCACCGTTTTCGGCTGCCTCTGCATGAATATCGATGTCATCCGCGAGGACGCTCCGCTGCCGAGCCTGACCACCGGCGACCAGGTCGTCCTGCACCCGGTCGGCGCCTATAACATCACGCAATCGATGCAGTTTATCACCTACCGGCCCGCGGTCGTGATGATCGATAGCGAGCGAAACGTCCATGTTATTCGCCGCCGCGAGAATCTCGAGTATGTGCAGGAATTGGAAGCGGTGCCCGGACACCTCTCCGCGAATGCGCCGGGGCCGAAACCGCAGTTCTTTGCCGTCGCATGATTTCCATCGCGGAAACTGATCCCCCGGTCCACGGGCTGTCGCTCGGCGCCTCGCTGCTGCGGGGCGCTCCGCGCAGCTACGCGGTCCTGTTTTTCTCCGCGAACGCGCGGCTCGGCTGGTGGCTGATGGCCGTCTCGATGCTGGCGCCGGATTATGGCCTTTCCGGCCTGGCCGGCGTGCTCGCGGCGGGCGCGCTGGCCTGGTGGCTGGGCTACGATCACGCGTCGATTCGCAGCGGCTTTCTGCTCTTCAATCCCCTGCTGGTGTGCCTGACGGTATCCTATCTCAACCGCTGCTATCATTTCGCTACGCCGACTTTCCTGCTCTTGTGGGTAGCGTCGGTGCTGGGCGCGTTTTTTGTCTCGGCGGCGATGCAGCAGTGGGCCCGGACGCTGCTCGGACTTTCCGCGCACAGCCTGCCCGCGGTCGCGGCGGCGTACGTTCTGTATTTCCTCGGATTCTCACTCTTTGGCCCACCGGCCTTGCCTGACTATTCGGGCGCCGCGTGGCTCGAGTTGCCCGGGCTGCCACCGTTCTGGCAGGCGATGTTCCAGGCCTTCGGGGCGATGCTCTTTCAGCCGCACGTGATCCCGGGGATCATGGTCTTTGTCGGTCTCGCACTTACTTCGCCGCTGAGCACGCTGGCCGCTTCGCTCGCGTTCGCCGTGGGCGCGGCGACGATGTCGGAACTCGGCTTTCCGCTCGGCCCGGAGGGCGTGACCTGGTGCGGTTTCAATTTCCTGCTTTGCGGCATTGCCCTCGGCTCGGGTTATTTCATCGCCTCGCCCGCCAGTCTCGCGCTCGCGGCCTCGGGCGCCTTTCTGTGTTCCCTGACCAGCGTCGCCCTGGCGACGGCGCTGCGCTACTTCAATCTCCCGGCAAGCGCGCTGCCCTATAATGTCGTGGTCCTCGCACTGGTCACGGCCTTGCGCTCGCGCCGGTCATCGGGAGCCTTGCTCCCCTCGCCCTCGCCGGGCGCGCTGCCGGAGAGCGCCGTCCAGCAGGTGCTCATCGATGCGCAACGCTTCCCACATTGGAAAACGCCCGCGCTCTTTCCGCCCGTCAGCGTCGCCTGCACCGTCACCCAGGCCTTCGACGGCACGCTGACTCATCGCGGGCCATGGCGTTACGCGCTCGATTTCGAGGTGGAGAAAGACGGAAAGAAATGCCGGGGCGATGGCGCGTCTCTGGCTGACTTTTATACCTATGGTGTCCCGGTGCATGCCCCCTGCGCCGGCGTGGTCGCCAATATCGTCAATCACGTGGCCGACAATCAACCGGGTGGGAATAATCCCGACGAGAACTGGGGTAACTATATCGTCATCTATAGCGATGCCGGCTATTACGTAATGCTCGCGCATTTGCAGCAGCATTCGGCGACCGTCTTTGTCGGCCAGCGAGTCGCGCGCGGGTTCGTGCTGGGCGCGTGCGGCAATAGCGGGCGCTCGCCGTTTCCCCATCTGCACTTGCAAATCCAGGACACCGCGCTGGCGGGCTCGGAGAGCCGGCCTTTCTGCCTCAAGCATTATCTGGAACCGCTCCGGCATCATGCTCCAAGTCAGCTGGCCTCGAGCTACGAGGCGCTTTATCGGACCTCGGGCATTCCAACCACCGGGCTGCACGTCCAGCCGGTCACACCGAACCCAGCGATGAGCGAAATTCTGCACGGCTGGCTCCCGGGCGAGTATCGCTACCGCATTGCGGAAGAAGACGGACGCGCCCGTGAGGAGACGCTGCTGCTCGATTTCGATGATCTCGGCCGCTATCGCTGGCGTTCCCGGCGCACCCACGCGCGCCTCGTTGGTTTTGTCTCGGAGGGCGTCTTTTTCGCCACGGAATTCCAGGGCGATGACCGGAGTTTGCTGGCCTATTTCGCCGCCGGGCTGGCGCGCATTCCCGCGGTGCTGGAATCCGGCGTGGTGTGGGGCGACAACGTGAACGCCGGGCCGTTCTATGCCCGCGTCGAACGGTGGTTGCGCGCGCTGATCACCCCGTTTATCGGCCTGACGCTGCTGCGCTACAAATATCAGCGCCTGGAAGAGGGAGAGACTACGTTCGGCATCCGGGCCACGCTCGAACCGGGCCACGACTGCCCCCGTGCGCCGCGCACCATCACCTGCCAGCTTTCCGGCCGGCGCGGCGTGGGCCGCCTCGAAGCGCACCTCGTCAACGACCACAAGCTCGTCGCGGAATTGCTCGAACACCAGCCGTCGGGCGGGTAACCAGCTACTGCTCGATGGCGGTGTCTGTGCGGAAGGGAAGCAGCGGCAGGCTGGCGCCGTTTGCCCCTCGTTCCCAATCCCGCAATTGCGGGATTGGGAACGTCATTGTCCGCGAAGCTCCAGCTTTGAAGCGGGCCCGTGCGAAGCTGGAGCTTCGCAGACAAGCGCGTGCCCAAGCGGGAGCTTGGGCACGAGGAGTATTCTCGCCCATTAGCGTTCATTCGCGGTTTCCTTTGGTTGCGGCCCTGCCGCGCTGCGCCTCTGCGGCTAGTTCGAGCCGGGCCGATCCAGGTGCTGATGAAACCAGCCGGCGGCGAGTTGGGAGGCCTCGACAAAGCTTTCCTTATAGACCCCGTAATGCCCAATCCCCGGCATGACGTGATATTCGCTGGGCACATTGTTTTTCTGCAAGGAGTCATAGGCGCGCCGGCCATTTTCCTCGTTGTTCATCAACTCCTCCTTCTCCGCCACGACGATCAAAGTGGGCGCGGTGATTTTGGCCGCCGCTTCGACGGGAGAATAGCCGATCCCTTTCGCGGGGTTCACCCGCATCTGCGCATAGACCGACATCTTGCCCCCGAGCTTCCCGGTTTCAAATGGGACCGGTTCGGTTTCGCCGCGCGCCTGTTTCACGGATAAATCATACGCGCCCTTCACCGCTGCCGGCCCGCGACCTCCGCCCATGCCGGGCACTTGCGCCACGAGGCACTTCACGCGCGGATCATTCCCCGCCACCCAGGTCACCAGACCTCCGCCGTAGCTCGTGCCGAAAAGACCGATGCGCTCCGGATCTACACACGATTCACCCATGAGGAAACTGATCGCGCAGCGAATGTCGAACGTCTGGTCCGCCAGGTCCATCTGCCACCGCACGGGCTTGGCCTTCACCGTCAAGGTCCCGTCCGCGTCAGCTTGCGGCATTGGTTCGGTCATCATCAACTTGCAATCGCTCTCGCCCCACCCGCGGTAGTCAAACGCCAGAACGACGAAGCCTTCTTTAACGAAGCGATTGGCGTAGAGTGCGCCGTTGCCTTTTTTGGTTCCCCCGGTCCCCGCACAGAAGAGCACCGCGGCGCGCTTTTCGCCCTCCTTCATCCCCGCGGGAATGTAGAGATCTCCGGCCATGCGCGTGCCATCGCTCCAGATGGTCACATGGCGCAGATCGTGCGGCGGGGCGGAAGAGGCCGGCGCGGGCGGAGCGCTGGGGGCATCGGCGCCGAATAACGCCATGGCGGACAGGAGCAGGACGAGGACGGGATGTAGGATTCTGGAGGACATAGCGATTGAACACCGCCGCGCGCCGCAGTTTCGGTCGGCGAAAGTTGCGGGGAGAATGCAGCGGGAAAATGGATCAGGCGCTGGCGCGCGCGGTCTTCCCATCGCGCTCGGAGCGCGCGATCCACCAACGCTCGGGGATTGGCGCTGCCTGAGGCTATTTTCAGGGCAGCGAACGGCTCCGTCTGGCGGCGTCGCGCGGCGTCCCGACCGGCGCGCGGGGGCCGTCTACTGTTTCACCACCACCGTCATTCCCGCGAGGTCTACCGTACCGGCATCGCGCACGATGAACATGACGAATGCCTGGAGATCCGTGGTGGGCGTGAAGTCGAATTCAAACGGTTGCCAGGTCGCGCTGGTGTTCAGGTCCTTCTCGTAATACATCTCGTAAGGGTCACTGATCTGCCGGATGCCGACCTTCACCGTGGTCTGGACCGGGCTGCGCACCCATCCGCTCACCAGGAAATGCGTGCCCTTCTGGTACTTTTGATTTCCGGCGTAGGTCGTGAGCTGGAGTTGTCCGTCATCGACCTTCTCGACCTTGATCCGCACCGCCCCGGAACTTTTGTCCGGAAAATCCGTGAGCTTCGTGTAGGTCGCGTTGACCGCCGCCCACTCCGAATTGTCCACCCAGTCCTTCGGCAGCCACCCGTGCGTCGCATGGCCATCCTTTGCCTTGACCGTAAAGTCCGCGCCATCGTTGCCAAAAGCCGGGAGCATACTCCTGAGATCCTGGGCGATGGCCGGCAGCGCGAGTGCGCAGAGAAGCGCGGAGATGGCGATGAGGTCTTTGATCAAGCGCCGCGGGGAGGAATCGGACAGAGGGGAATTCATGGGATTGGAGGGAATGAGCTTAACGGATCGCACACCACTGTCGATCAATACACAATCGCGGGCCAATGGGGGGCGGGACGTGTTGCCCCTCCTGCGAGTGCGCATCGGCGTTAAAATAAGCCGTTAGACGGAAGATTTTAAAACGCAGAGATCGCGGAGGCGCAGAGGGACTAGTCAGGACGGCTGGGTTAGGTGACGCCCGAGTGCCGGCGTAACGCCACCTTTCCGGGAATCCTCTGCGTCTCTGCGTGCTCTGCGTTTTAATTGAATGCTTAGCGGCGCTCTGTGAGCGTCGCAGATCACCACCTCGGGGGACGAGGTTGGCGACGGTCACAGACCGCCGCTACAGTGGGGCGACGGTCATAGACCGCCGCTACAGCGGCGTTTCCAGCCGTGGAAAGCGGTTCTTAGAGGGCGTCTAAGTCTTTTCGCCACCGGGTGATTGCGTTGCACGGCGGGTTCCGCAAGGCTGGCTCAGCACCCTCCTGCCACCCATGACCACGAAAACCCTCTTCCTTTGCGTGGCCGCGCTGCTCGGCTGCCTTTCCGCATTTGCGCAGCAGGCCTCGCCCGCGACCGACGACCGGCTCGCGACGCTGAAGGCGCTGAAGATTGACGCCACGACGATCACGCAAGTCGAGCGCGACGTCGCGTCTCCGCGGACCATCGTGAAACTCGTGCTCCAGCCGGCCAAAGGCTCGAACATCAATGTCGAAGTCTCCCTGCCCGATGCGGAGAAATGGAGCGGCCGCTTCCTCGGCCTGGGCAATGGCGGCCCCGCCGGGAAGATCAATTCCGGCAGTCTGGCCGGACCGAGTGCCGCCGGTTACGCCGTAGCCACGACGGACATGGGCACCGCGCCGAATCCGGACTCCGGCGTCGACAATCGCGAGGTGTGGAAGGATTTCGGTTTCCGCGCCACCCATCTCATGACCGTCGTCGGGAAGCAGATCGTGCGGACCTATTATGGCAAGGCCCCGGAGTTTTCGTACTTCAGCGGCGGTTCGACCGGCGGCCAGCAGGCGCTGCAGGAGGCCCAGCGTTATCCCGAAGATTACGATGGCATTGCGGCCGCCGTGCCAGCGCACTGCCGCACGCCGCTGCACGCCTACTTTCTGTGGAACGACCAGATCCTCAAGAAATGTCCCTTCAGCAAGACGCAGGAGGCCAGCGTGGTCGCGGCGGCGAACGAATATCTGGCCAAACGGGAGATTCCGTTGTCCGCGGGGAAATTTGTCTCCGATCCCCGCTGTAGCGCGCAGGACGTCGAAGCGGTCATCGCGCTGGCGCGGCAAAAGGACGCGACGCTGACCGACGAACACGCCGCGGCGCTGCGCAAGCTTTTCGACGGTCCGCGCCATGCCGTGACCGGCGAACGCATTTTCAACGGCATCCCGCTCGGCAGTTCCCTCGAAGCCGCCCACGGGCACTTGTATCTCTTCAAGTGGGTCTTCGGACCAAACAAACCGCTGGAGGAAATCAATTTCGGCGCGGATATCGATACCTACACCGCCGCACTCGCGCCGTATCTCAACGCGGAGAATCCCGACTTGACCGCGTTTGAACAGCGCGGGGGAAAACTCATCGCCACGACCGGGGCGGCGGATTCGGTCGTCCCCTGCCCCGCGACGATCGACTACTACGAGCGGGTGATCGAGCGCTTCGGTGGCAGTCTGGAAAAGGTGCAGTCGTTTTTCCGGCTCTACCTCATCCCCGGCATGGCGCACGGAGGCGGGCCGGGGGTGAATGCGCCACCGAGCCTGCTCGAAGCGGTGCGAGCCTGGCGCGAGCAAGGCGCCGCACCCGGCACACTCACCGGGCGGCGCGTGGTGGATCGCAAGACCGAGTGGGAACTCCCGCTGCAACCGTATCCGCTCAAGACTGGCTGGAACGCCGCAGCCTCGACCTTCCAACCGGTGGAAGGATCTCGCGGCGGCGTTGCACGCGTCGCCGAGCGCTTCCGCCCGCCGGCCGCGGAGTGAGGTGAACGCGGGGGCGACGCATGCCCACTGTAGCGGCGCTCTATGAGCGTCGCCCTCGCCCACTGTAGCGGCGGTCTATGACCGTCGCCATTCCTCCCGTGCATCGACAGGGTTTCGAAGGCGGGCCTCGCGGCTACTGGATGCTAAGTCCGATCCCGCCGGTATTCCAAGGGGAACGGTTCACCCAACCACGGCCAGTCCTTCCAACGTCCGACCAAGCCCGCACGCACGGGATTATGGCACACGTAATTCCATTTCTCCGAATAGGATTCCGCGCTTCGCAGCACGTGATCGAAGTAACCCTTCTGCCAATGCGGCGCCTCCACATCATGCTCGCGCAAGGCTTTCGATAAGGCATTCTTCAGCGACTTCATCCACTCTCCCAGCTGTAGCGGCGCTCTGTGAGCGTCGCAGAGCTGTAGCGGCGGTCTGTGACCGTCGCCATCTTCTCGCTGGCCGACGCCTTCCAGCGCGACAAATAAATGCAGATGATCCGGCATGATCACATACGCTCCCATCCACGCCCCGCGCTCCGGCCCGCTTTCGGCAAATCGAACCAACCGCTCATTGACGAAGGGTTGCGCGAGAATCTTCCGCCGCTCATGCGTGCAGGTGGTGATGAAATAAATCGGCGACCGTTCGAAAATCCAATCGAATCGGCGCAGACGTTCAGCCATACTTCCCGTCTTGTAGCGGCGGCATGCAACCGTCGCAAGCCTGGAAGCAGCATCATCTCGCTGTAGCGGCGCTCTATGAGCGTCGCAGATCACCGCCTCGGGGGACGAGGTTGGCGACAGTGGGCGACGGTCATAGACCGCCGCTACAGCGGACCAGGTTGGCGACGGTCATAGACCTACAGTGGTCGACGGTGCGCCCGGAAAGAGAACGTGGCCGTGGCTGGGGCGCCCCTACTTCGCCGGTTCGGCGTTCCAGACCTTGAGATCGTCGAAGAAGCCGTCCTTGCCCATGCAGCCGAATTCCACCTTCGACTTCGTGGGATGGGCGATGCCGGGGGACTGCAGGAAGGCCACGGGCTTGCCGTCGATCGTGGCGCGCATGGTGTCGCCCACCGTCTCCAGCATGAACGTGTGCCACGTCTCGGGATCGAGGCTGAGCGGGAAGGTGACGTTTTTCCGACCGGCGGGAGGAGGCGGTTCGCCCGTGGCGCCTTCAGGTCGGGCCACCGCGAGACCTTTCTGATCCGTGAGCGTGATGCCTGTCGCCGCAATGCGCGCCATGCAGATGTGCCCATAGTGCGAACCGTTGAACTTTCGGTCATCATACTCCGCCGTGACCGACTGCGCGCCGCCGAGCTTGAAGCGGAACTCGATCACGCTGTCCTTGGTCGGGATATCATTGCCGATGACGGCCTGATGTCCCTTCACCGCCGGCTTGCCGTCCGCTGCCGGTGCATCGAAGCGCATCTGCGTGCCCTTCAGCGTGCCGTTCTCGAGAGAGAAAGTCGGCACCACGATCGCCCAAGCCTTGCCCAACTCCGCCCGCTCGAAGTCATCGGAGAAAAGCAGCTCCTTCTTCTTCGCGATCGGCTCCGAAGGGATGGCCGGCAAATTCGGCGCATCGGCGGCGAAAGTGGAAGCGGCGACGACAAGGAGGGGAGCGAAGAAGCAGGGTTTCATAGAGGGAGTTGGCCGAGGATCACATTTCTCTCCCTCTTCCAGCAACCCTCAAGAAGCCGAAAATAGCGTCAACGTGGGCCGACTGACATGGGTGATGCGGTGAAAGCCGTCATTCCACGGCACCTCCGCCTCCTTCGCGCCGTTGCCCGGCATCTTCCCCTCCGGCACAGCTCCAAGTTTGCGAGAGACTGCGCCATGGCGGGAACGTGGCGGTTTTGCCGGGGTGATACAACCCCTTCCCGGTAGATTCGTGGTGGGCGAAGTTCCCAAGGTAGCCACGCTTCGCGGGTCAACCGTGGGCTGGATGATTTCAATCCCGTTGGGGTTCATCATCAGCACGATCCGTCAAGTGTCAAGTTGACCCCGCCAAAGGAAAGACCTTGGCGGCGCTGCGACCGCTCGCGCGCCACAACTCCAGCGCCTCCTGCGTGTATTGTTTACTGTAGCTCGCCTTGCTGCGAGCCGGCTTGCTTAACTGTGTCTTCATGTGGGTTCTCCTTGTTTTTTCACCCTTCGCCAACTGTCCGTCAATTCAGGGCAGCCCCACCCTGACCCCTTTCCTCTGACTGGTTGATCTCGTGCTTCTAAACGCATAGGAGCAAAACTCGTCGCTAATTGAAAGCCCGCCGCGGCGCTTACGCTCCCCCGGCAACTAGACCGTGCTAAGCCACTCGTTGAATCGCCGGCGAAGGATCTCATAGCGCTTTTCTAGGCTCGCTTGGTCATTCGTGCTTCGGTCCAAGAAATCGTAATCGGCCAACTCGGCATCGACATTGCCGCCATCGCGCTTCGCTTCCAGTCGATTGTGCTTTTTCGCTGCCTCAAACTCGGTAAGAAACACGCGGAGTTTGGTCAACTCCGGAGATTCAAGATCCCGAACTAACCAATAGTAAACCGTAATCGGACCTTGCGATCTCAAAAGAGGGTCGAGAGGCAAGAAAACCTTGAAAAGCTTATCAAGATTCGCAACGGCTCTATCTTTTGCTCGGACGAAATCTTCGGTCTGTGCCTGCGAGTTCAGACCCTCTTCAACGAAACGATCCAACGAAACCTTCTTGGTCTCTACTAAACGTCCGCGAAACTCGATTAAGAGGAGTTTTGCAGAGACATTGTCTGCCTGCCGCCTCTTAGTCGAGAACTTGATCGAGAGAAGCATGAACATGTGCCCAGAAATCTGACGAATCAGATCAGGAACGATGCCTCCCATGGCGTTTCTTAGCTCGGCGCCGGTCAACGGCTTCCCTTTGTTCAGGCGCACAAACATTTCATTGATCTTTGCCTCATCGTCAGTAATCACGCGCATAACTGACAGAGGGAAGTTCGCAAACTTGCTAGCAACCTTCGGGTGGTTCTGTAAAAGGTCCTTATAGCTCAACCCGCCGAGTTTCAGGTCCTGATTGCGGTCCCACACAAAACCAGGGTCCAAAGTGAGATGCCCGTCAAAAAATTCAAAAATTGTGAGGAGTCGCTGCTTCCCGTCAATAACCGCATACTGTTTGCCGCTCGAATTAAGCGAAGAGTTACCAAACGTAAAGTCTGCGACATAAACTTTTGGCAAATCGTAGCCGTTGAGGATAGAGTCGAGCAGGAAGCGTTTATCCTGTTCCGACCACAAGTGGCCCTGACGCTGGTATGGCGGATTTAGTTCAATATTGTCTCGTTCGTCAAACCACCAACTAAGTGTCCGCGGTTCGAAAGTAAGGACTTCAAACATAAGTTACTTATAGAAACCGAATTGACGCTTAATTTCCGTCGCCAGTCCAGGAAGATCAGGGTAAATCATCGAATCAGTGTAGCCCAGTCCGAATAGCGAGTCGCGAAAGTCAAGCAGCCTCCCCCTAGGTATTATTAACTTCTTAAGTGCCTCAGGTGGAAAGTTTTTTGTATCAAATGTCTCTTCCATCGGCAGGAGATTGCTGCCGAAAATCGTAAATGCTCCACGCTGAGCGACGATACGGCGACTATTGTGCATGCCGGCCATTGCCACAGGATCCGTATGAAGGGATCTAAGGTTTGATGTCGGAGCGTATGAATCAAGCGCTGCGTCTGGAACGGACGCTATCCGTTGCCATGCCGGTCCTAAAAAGTGGCCGTTCCACACGTGCGGGTTTAACATCCAAACGACGGCGTCGGTTGTGAATTCACCTGTTGCCTTGTCTCTATGTCCTTCCGCGTCAGTGATTGCGAAGTATACTGCTACCAGTGGATTTTCCGACCAGTCGAGCAGGCGTGTAGGAACACCAAAATGCTGCATGAAGAATAAATATTCCCAGTCGGTGGTCAGAACTCGCTCTTGATAGGGAAGGCTACGGTGTTTGAAACGATTTAGGATGTCATATTCCAATTCGATTAGTTCCTTTGCAGATTTGATCGTCGAGTGGCGAAATAGAGATGGAACGAGTTTGTATGTTGCATCGCCAAGTCCTCGGAACCAAATCGGAGCACGATTTGCGGGAATCCCAGCGGCAGAAGTTGCTACGAATTCACTAAGGCTGTTGACGGCCTGTTCAATGGGAGCCGGCATAATATTGAGCTTTTCTCAAACCTGCGCCTAAACCTCCCCACCCTACCGCGACGAAGTCGCGGACTCCTTCGGTGATGGTGACGATGCCGCAGTCCCGCAGCTTCGCTCTGCGGGCAACGCTGCGCGTTGTTTCTCTCTGCGCGCCCGCATGCGCGCCGCGGCTCATCGAGCAGAAATGTGGGCCGCATGTGCTGCTGAAACGGGCGGTCTTGGCGCCTTCCTGCAGGAGGGTTTGACGGAATCGCAGACTCAGGACGACTTCGCCCTGACGGGCTGGCCTTCGGCCAGTCTGTCTCGCCAATCGCCGACTTGCTCGGCTCGCCGTGGAATGCGGTGGAAGCGGCCTCGCGGACGGGCTCAATTGGTCTTCCCAGCGGAATTGACCCAACCATTCCCACGGGCTTCGCCCTGCGGGGCCGGCTCGGAGCCAGTTCCTCTCGCCCGCCTCCCGGCGGCTCGGTTCGAAGCGCGTGTTCATTTCGTCGTCGCAGTGTGCCGTGCCCCGCGCGGGGATTCAAGTTCGGCTTTGAGATGGCCGCAAAGCCGAGGCTCTGCGAGACGCCCACGGTGCAAAGGGGGTAAAAGCACAAAGGGCACAAAAAAGGAGTCGCCCTTCAGTCCGTAGGTTGTTCCTGATAAACGCGAATTCTCGCTGGCTCGACAATCCAAAGCTTGCCTTCGATTTGCTCGCGTTCCAACGCGCCCGCCAATGTTTCAACGAGGCGGTGAAGATCTGAGCGCGAAGGCCTTGGGGGCAGGCGGAGAACGGCGATGCCCGCGTAGCGACTGGGAAGAAAGACCAGGGGATTGGAGAAATCGAGGTCGAGCGTCACGAGGCAACGGCCTTCCGCCCGGCAATGCTCGATCAAATCGGCATCGATTCCTTGCTGCATACCTTGCTCCGCCACGGTGGAGACATCGTGGCCAGCGGCGCGCAAGATTTCCTGCCCGCGCTGACCGAGGTTCTCATCGAGCTTGAATTTCACGCCACAGGCTCGAGCGGCACGGTCACGTAGCGTTCCCGAGACATCTCCGCACCGTAAGCGAGACAAGCATGGATGTCCGCTTCGACCAATCCGGGATAGTCAGCGAGAATCTGAGCCGTCGAGGAGCCGCTGGCCAGCAGATCGAGGATGAGCGAAACCCAGATGCGATGGCCACGGATGCACGGCTTGCCGAAGCAACGCTGAGGGTCGATCCAGATTCGTTGGAGAAGTTCTTCGCGCGACATGGCCTACCAAGCTAGCAGGCTCACGCCTTCGCGTAAACCTCGGCGTCGCTGTCGGGAGCGGGCTTGGCGATTGTTTCGCCCCGGTTGGGGCTTGGCGCGTTTTGGGTCGGGTGACCCAGGGTTGCGCTCGCAGACTCGCCCGTCGGCCGACCTTCCCGATTCCCCGCCGCCTCCTCGCTGGGCTGGGTGATTTAATCCCGCTGGGATTGGTCCGCTCTGACTTTCATTTCGTTGGAAGACGGGGTGCAGGCGAGCCGGGCCGCGATGGCGGTGCGCTTCTCAGGCGCCGGGAGAGTTCGATGAGTTCGGCAACGCGCCGGAGTTTTTCGGCGTAGGGCAGGCGGGCGAGGCTTTGGCGCATTTCGGACTTCATCGATCGGGAAGCTTCAGATGGTGACGGTGGAGAATAGCATCCAGAAGGGCGCGGTCGAGTTCGAGAATAGTTTCGCCCCGGTTGGCGCTTGGCGCGTTGGGGTGCGGAGTACCTAGGGCTGCGCTCGCAGACTCGCTTTCTTTCTCGCCCGTTTCAAGGCAGCCGCTATCCCTTCACCGCCGCCTCGCTAGGCTGGCATGTGTCGGGCCTTTGGCCCTGGCTAGGCCTTCTCGTAGACCTCCGCGCCCTTTTCGACGAATTCCTTCGACTTTTCCTGCAGGCCCTGCGCGAGGGCGGCTTCTTCGGCGATGCCCTGCTCCGCGGCGTATTTTCTCACGTCCTCGGTAATCTTCATCGAGCAGAAGTGCGGGCCGCACATGCTGCAGAAGTGGGCGGTTTTCGCGCCTTCCTGGGGCAAGGTCTCGTCGTGGAATTCGCGGGCGGTTTCGGGGTCGAGGGCGAGGTTGAACTGGTCTTCCCAGCGGAACTCGAAACGGGCTTTGCTCAAAGCGTTGTCGCGGTACTGGGCGCCGGGGTGGCCCTTGGCGAGGTCAGCGGCGTGGGCGGCGATTTTGTAGGTGATGACGCCGTCCTTGACGTCCTTTTTGGCGGGCAGGCCGAGGTGTTCCTTGGGGGTGACGTAGCAGAGCATGGCGCAGCCGTACCAGCCGATCATGGCGGCGCCGATGCCGCTGGTGATGTGGTCGTAGCCGGGGGCGATGTCGGTGGTCAGCGGGCCCAGGGTGTAGAAGGGGGCTTCGCCGCACCACTCGAGCTGTTTGGCCATGTTTTCTTCGATGAGGTGCATGGGGACGTGTCCGGGGCCTTCATTCATGACCTGGACGCCTTTGGCCCAGGCGCGCCGGGTGAGTTCGCCCTGCACTTCGAGTTCGGCGAATTGGGCGCGGTCGTTGGCGTCGGCGATGGAGCCGGGGCGCAGGCCGTCGCCGATGGAGAAGCTGACGTCGTAGGCGGCCATGATGTCGCAGATGTCGTCCCAATGGGTGTAGAGGAAGCTTTCCTGGTGATGGGCGAGGCACCACTTGGCCATGATGCTGCCGCCGCGGCTGACGATGCCGGTCATGCGATGGGCGGTGAGCGGGATGAAACGCAAAAGGACGCCGGCGTGGATGGTGAAGTAATCGACGCCCTGCTCGGCCTGCTCGATGAGGGTGTCGCGGAAGAGTTCCCAGGTAAGATCCTCGGCCTTGCCATTGACCTTTTCGAGCGCCTGGTAGATGGGCACGGTGCCGATGGGGACGGGGCTGTTGCGCAGGATCCATTCGCGGGTGGCGTGGATGTTTTTTCCGGTGCTCAGGTCCATGACGGTGTCGGCGCCCCATTTGGTGGCCCAACGCATCTTTTCGACTTCCTCCTCGATGCTCGAAGCCACGGCGCTGTTGCCGATGTTGGCGTTGATCTTTACCAGGAAATTGCGGCCGATGATCATCGGCTCGAGTTCGGGGTGGTTGACGTTGGCCGGGATGATGGCGCGGCCGGCGGCGACTTCAGAGCGGACGAATTCGGGGGTGATTTCGGCGGGGAGGCGCTGG
>Ga0302326_10012346_pt1 | contig 18240 bp, 22 predicted proteins | sample Palsa_T0_3_FD_202264 | JGI IMG/M metagenome (GOLD analysis project Ga0302326, IMG submission 202264) | Peat permafrost microbial communities from Stordalen Mire near Abisko, Sweden - Palsa_T0_3 | ecosystem: Environmental > Terrestrial > Soil > Palsa > Peat permafrost | place: Sweden: Abisko...
GGTCGAGCTGTGGCATCGCCACGTCATCTCCGAAATCCAGATCACCATGGCCGAGAACTTCGGCGTCGACGACCGGGGCAAGTTCTACGACGGAGTCGGCGCTCTGCGCGACGTCGTGCAGAACCATTTGCTCCAGGTGCTGGCCGGATTGACGATGGAGCCCCCGGTCGGGCCCGGCGCGGACGACGTCAACGACCGGAAGTCCGATATTTTTCGCGCGATGCCGGCCGTGGAGCCCGATCGGTGTGTCCGCGGTCAGTATCACGGCTACACCGACGTGCCCGGGGTGGCCAAGGGCTCAACGACCGAGACTTTCGTCGCTCTGCGGCTGGAGATCAACAATTGGCGCTGGGCCGGCGTGCCGATCTTCTTACGGGCCGGCAAGGCACTGCCCGAACGCGTCACCGAGGTGCGGTTGTTCACCCATCGAGTTCCCTCGATGAGTTTCCTGCCCGAGGACCGGCGGCGGACCGGACCGAACCAGATCGTGCTGCGGATCGACCCCGATCCCGGACTTCGGTTGCAGCTGACCGCGTTGGAAGATGACCGCTGGCGCGACCTGCATCTGGACTCGTCGTTCATGGCTGACTTGGGTGAGCCGCTGCTGCCCTACGAGCGGCTGCTGCACGGCGCTCTGATCGGCGATCACCGGCTGTTCGCTCGTGAAGACGCGATCGAAGAGACGTGGCGGATCGTGCAGCCGCTGCTGGATGACCCCGGCGAGATCCACCACTACGAACCCGGCTCCTGGGGGCCGGAGGCGGCGCGTGAACTGCTGCGCGGACATCGCGGCTGGCAACAGCCGTGGCTAGCCGACAACCACCACTAAGGAGAACGAAACACTATGCAACTTGGGATGATCGGTTTGGGCCGAATGGGTGGCAACATCATCCGCCGGGTGGTGGATGCCGGGCACGAAGGTGTGGTCTACGACCACGATGCGGACGTGGTGAAGTCGTTCGCCGGCGTCGACAACATCACCGGGGCGTCGTCGCTGTCGGAGTTGGCCGAAAAGCTCAGTGCGCCAAGGGTGGTGTGGGTGATGGTGCCCGCAGGCACTATCACGACCGGCGTGATCGACGAGTTGGCGACGACGTTGGAGGAAGGCGACATCGTCATCGACGGCGGCAACTCGTATTACCGCGACGATCTCAAGCACGCAAAGACACTCTCCGAGAAAGGGATTCACCTCATCGACTGCGGCACCAGCGGTGGCGTGTGGGGTCGCGAGCGCGGCTACTGTCTGATGATCGGCGGCGACGACTACGCTTTCGAGCACGCTGAGCCGATGTTCTCGGTGATCGCGCCGGGGGTCGACTCGGCGCCACGCACCCCTGGCCGCGAGGGCGAGGTCGCGCAGCCGGAGAAGGGGTATCTGCACTGCGGCCCGACCGGCGCCGGGCACTTCGTGAAGATGGTGCACAACGGTATCGAGTACGGGATGATGGCCTCTCTCGCCGAGGGCCTGAACATTCTGCGCAATGCCGACGTCGGCAAGCGCATCATCGAAGCGGGCGACGCCGAAACCGCGCCGCTGTCCAATCCCGAGTGCTACCAATACAACTTCGACATCGCCGACGTCGCCGAAGTGTGGCGCCGCGGCAGCGTCGTCGGGTCGTGGCTGCTGGATCTGACCGCGATCGCGCTGCAAGAATCGCCGGATCTCAAAGAGTTTTCGGGACGGGTCTCCGACTCCGGCGAGGGCCGCTGGACCGCAATCGCCGCGATCGACGAAGGCGTTCCCGCCCCGGTGCTTACCACGGCCTTGCAGTCCCGGTTCGCCTCGCGCAGCCTCGACGACTTTGCGAACAAGGCGCTCTCGGCGATGCGCAAGCAGTTCGGTGGTCACGCCGAGAAACCTGGCGTAGGCGGCTAGCGGCGGAGCCGGGGTCGGGCTAGCGGGGACTTATGCCGGGCGCGTCGCGAACGTCACCACGACGTCGCTGAACGCGTCGTTGTCGTCGCCCGCTGCGGTGTGCCCAGCACCGGACAACTCGACGAACTCCGCGTTGGGCACGGCGTCCAGGAAATGCCGCACGCCTTCCGGGCTGACCACGTCGGAGAGCTTGCCGCGGATCAGCAGCACCGGGATGGTCAGGTCCGCCGCGGCCTGCTCGAACTTCTCGGTGCGCAACTGCGGGTCGTCACCGGGTTTGGTCATGAAGGCCGGATCCCAATGCCAGTACCAGCGCCCGTCGCGCAGTCGGAGGTTCTTCTTCAGTCCCTCTGGGCTGCGCGGCTTGGCCCGGTGCGGCAGGTAGGCGGCGACGGCGTCGGCCGCTTCTTCGAGCGAGGCGAACCCGTGCAGACCGCTGAACATGAAATCGCGGATGCGGGCGCTACCGTTCTTCTCGAACCGCGGCACCACGTCGACGAGTACCAATCGCGTGACCCGGTCCGGCCCGGCCTGGTCGGCGACCAGGATGCCGGTCAACCCGCCCATGCTCGCCCCGATTAAAATCACCGGCCGCCCGATCTGGTCGAGCACCGCCATCACGTCGGCGGTCAGGGTGTCGACGTCGTAGTCGGCGTCAGGCGAGCGATCACTGTCGCCGTGACCGCGGCTGTCCAGCGCGATGACGTGGAAGCCCGTGTCGGCAAGCACCTGGCCGGTGTTCTTCCAGGAGTGCCGGTTCTGGCCGCCGCCGTGCAGCATGAGGACGCTCGGCCGGTCCGAGGACGCGTCGGTGCCCCCCGCCGATCGACCGAGCCACTCGTCGCCGACCAGGGTGAGCCCCTGGACACCGGAAAATTCAACGGTCTGCGGAGCGCTGCTCACGGCTGTCACGGACGGTCCTCTCGGTCGATCGCACTCTGACGTTACCCAGATGACTTTTCGCCGTCGCCGGGGTCTACCCATGGAACACACCCGACGACAACTAGAAGCCGCTCATGCTCTCGATCACGCCCTCCCTGTGGTTCGACCACAATCTGGAGGAGGCGGTGGCGTTCTACAGCTCCGTGTTTCCGATTTCGCAATTCCAGGACCTCAACCGGACACGTTTCGGCGCGTACTGGACATGCTTGTCGCTGAGACTTGTTCGGACGAAATTAGTCCCAGAACTGTTAGTAACTGCCCAGAGAGATAGCTACCTCTCCTTTGAAAGGCTTATGGGTAATGACTGACTTTTCTGGTACTAAATCCGGACTTTAAAGGCCACCCCGCTGGCTAACACGACTTGTGAGAACGGGTTTCGTCGCGGCCCATCAGCGGTACAGGTTCTCAAACGGCCAGGCCCAACCACGACCTACCGCGAAGGGAAGCGCAATGTCTGAACTCAGTATCAAATTGCACGGCCCGTTTGCCGATGACCCGGTAACTATCGTGGACGACACTGGCACTGTGGTGGCGTCGCTTGAGCACGTCATTGATGCCATCCGTGCCTATGACCTAATTCGCGCCGCCAGCTCCGGCCCGTAACGACAAGGACGGCTACATCGAGACGTACCCGTCATAGTTTCCGTTACGGGCTTCCACTTATCCCAACCACGCCTAGCAGAAGAGTAGGTGTAGAGACTCGCCTCCCAGGCTCGACGTCGCTTGCCCGGATCGGCCGCTCACCCCGCCACAATCCCCGTAGACGTTCCATAATGGAACTCAGAAACCCCGCCGCGGGGCTTTTAGCGGTACCCGTTGGGATGGTGCGAACGTGAAAATCATCGAACGAATTGCGGCCGCGACTGCCCTCACCGCTGGTCTAGGACTTGCTGGTGTGGGCGCGGCGAGCGTTGCTCAGGCGCAGCCTGTCGCCCCATTCCCGGATTACCACTGGTGTCCAGGGCAGTTCTACGACCCGGGCTGGGGCCCTAACTGGGACTGGAATCGCTGTCACGACGACTACTACTTCGACGGGGAGCCGCACGACGCGGGCCACTGGCACGGGCCCGGCGGTTGGCACCCGGACGAGCCTGTTCGCGTGGGACCACCCAGGTGGTCCCCCGACGATGACTACCACGGCCCGTAAGTCGGACCGGTCCCTGGTAGGGAGTCGCGCCTAGTCAGCGACACCCAACTCCCCACCCCATCCCACCCCCAACCACACAGAACAAGCCCCGACGTGCGCCGGGGCCGTCTGCGGTACTGACTACGCGCTGGCCTTCTTCTCCTTGACGGGCCGGGACCTCGCCAGTCTTGAAGTGGGCCACCGCTGCCTTGTACCCCGCAGTGCGACCGACTTCTCAACCAGTGTGGTGACCGACTTGCCCTTGCTTCTTGTCGCTGCTGATTCTGGTGTAGATGGCAGCGCGTTTTGCCTGCTCAGTCCGTTTTTTGGCCATGGCGGTAATATGCCCCCACTCAGTACATTGCAGGGCATCAACGGCGGTCCGCAGTTCCCGTTCAGCGAGGCGGTGTCCTTCACCATCGAATGCAAAGACCAGGACGAGGTCGACTACTACTGGGACCGGCTCACCGATGGCGGCGAGGAATTGGCGTGCGGATGGTGCAAGGACCGCTTCGGGCTGAGTTGGCAGGTCATCGCGCGGCGGCTCTATGACCTGGTCAACCACCCGGATCCGGCGCGTGCCACGGCCGCCACCCAGGCGATGTACGGCATGCGCAAGATCGTCCTCGCGGAACTGGAGAGCGCGGCTGCATCGGTCTGGACAACGCGGTCGGTAGGTTGGGACACATGCCCGAGGATGATGCTGTCTCCGGAGGAGAACCTGACACGCCGGTAGACGTCGTGTACCTGCGGCCGGCCCAGCCGCCGGCACAGGTCGAACGAATCGCACTGGTTATCGGTCTCGTCGCCGGCGTGGTGCTGGCCGCGCTGGTGGGCTGGCTGGGCTTCCGGACCCACGAGGCCCAAAAGGGGGAGACGCAGCGCACGCTGTTCGTGCAGACGGCTCAGGATGTCGCGGTCACGCTCAGTACAGCCGACTATGAACACGCCGCCGCCGACGCGCAGCGCATCGCCGACGCGGCGACCGGCGGATTCGCGGACATCTTCGCCCGCCACCGGCAGGCTTACATCGACACCGCCACCCGCACCCGCACGCGATCGCTGGGCACCGTCACCGACGCCGGCTTGGAATCGCAGAAAGGCGACCAGGGTCGAGTGTTGGTCGCCGTGACGGTGAAGTCCGCCGATCCCGCGCAGCAGCCGCAGTTCTTACGGATGCGGCTCACCGTTCAGAAAACAGGCGACGTCGCCAAGGTTTCCGACGTCGCATTCGTGTCATGACGAGGCGGCGGTCGGTCAACTGGTCACGGGTGCTGGTTTATGGCTTGTTGCCCGGTCTGGCGCTGCTGCTGGCGATGTCCGCGGGCATGCTGAAGTGGAAAGACTCGTCGATTCGAGATATCGACGTAGCCCGCAGCCAATCAGTTGCGGCGGCAATGGATTCGGCGATCGCTGTGCTGACGTTCCGGTTCGACACCGTCGACCGTGACGTGGCTGCCACCCGACAGAGGCTGACCGGCGAATTCCTCAACACGTACACCCAACGGACGCAGGAAGATCTCGCTCCCAGCGCGAAGAGGCGCCGCGTCGTCGCGACCGCCAGCGTGTCCGGAGCGGCGCCTCAGTCGGTGACCCCCAACCGGGCAGTGGTCCTGCTGTTCGTCGATCAAACCGTCAAGACCGGCGACGAGCCGGCCGCCGCAACAGGATCCAGCGTCCGGGTGACGCTCGACAAGGTCGGCGAGCGTTGGCTGATCTCCGACTTCGACCAGTACTAGCCGCGCGAAAGATCAGTGATGACCCGACCCCGCTGGATCGACGTACGCACTTCGGCCGGCGAATTGAAGGCCCTGACCTGGGGCCCGCCCGACGGTCCAATCGCATTGTGTCTGCACGGCTTTCCTGATACCGCATACGGCTGGCGCAACGTCGCGCCGCGACTGGCCGAGTCGGGCTGGCGGGTGGTGGCGCCGTTCATGCGTGGCTACGCGCCGTCGTCGATCCCGTCGGACGGCAGCTACCACGTCGGGGCGCTGATGGACGACGCGTTGCAGGTCCGCTCGGCGGCAGGTGGCACCGAGCGCGATGTGGTGATCGGCCACGACTGGGGCGCGATGGCGGCGAACGGTCTGGCGGCGATGCCGGACAGCCCGTTCGCCAAGGCGGTGATCATGTCGGTGCCTCCTGCTGCGGCGTTTCGGGCAGGCGTCCGTGGTGCCGGCCCGCTACTGGCGCAGATCCCACCACAGCTGCTGCGCAGCTGGTACATCATGTATTTCCAATTACCCTGGCTGCCTGAGCGTTCCGCCTCCTGGGTGTTGCCGCGACTATGGAAACAATGGTCCCCGGGTTACGACGCCAGGGCGGACCTGCGCCACGTCGACGCCGCGATCGGCACACCGGAGAGCTGGCGCGCCGCCCTTGGCTACTATCGAGCAGCCATCCGTAACGCCCGCCCGCCGACGCAGTACCGCGAACTGCACCGGCACTGGACAACGCCGCCGAGGTTGCCGATCCTTTACCTGCACGGACGCGACGACGGTTGCGTGACATCGGCTTTCACCCGGTGGGTCGCCAACGGGTTGTCGGACGGCAGCGACGTGACCGTCGTCGACCGTGCCGGGCATTTCCTGCAACTCGACCAGCCTGACCGGGTCGCCGACTTGGTGTTGGACTTCATCGGCTCAGCTACGTAGGGTATGTGGCTCGCGTTCCGCTGCTATCGGTGCCACACTCAACCATGGCCTTCAATCCGTTCCATCCGGTATTCGTCGCCGTGGCAGCTGTACTGCTCGCGGCACCCGTCGCTAACGCCGACTCGCCGGACGCCCAATTTTTGGGGTTGCTTTCCAATAGCGGACTGAATGTCGGCCCCCCGGACCGATTGATCGCCATTGCGCACGAGCGGTGCGACGACGATGGTCTTTCTCGCGACACCCAGCGGAATTGGATGTGGGGCGCGCACCCGAGTCCCTACGCTCAAGCCATGTGGAGGATAGACGCCGAGCTGGAATCGCAGGGTTTGGCGGCTGGGCAAGTCGGGCCATTCGTGCGTGCCGCCATGACCGTGTACTGCCCAGACACGCAGAACAAGTGAGACCGTAGGCCAGCCGCGACGACGCTTGCACGACAACGGGTTTCACGCACTGGCACCGGGGAGCGCGCGCCGGACGCTGAGGTCCGCGCGGACCGCCGCTCCGTCCCAGGGTTTTTACCTGAACTCGCGGTTGTCAGTGATCGGTGTCACACTCAAGCATGACTGTCGGTCCGTTCCGTCCGGTTTTCGCCGCCGTCGCAGCTGTGCTGGTAGCGGCAGCCGTTGCTCACGCCGACACGCCGGATGCTCAGTTCTTGGGTTCATTGTCGAATGACGGACTGAGCCTCGGCCCGCCGGATCGGTTGATCGCTCTTGCGCACGAACGGTGCGACAACGAGGGTCTCTCTCGGGTGGATTCGTTCAACTTTCGCTTCGGCGGACACGCAAGCCCATGGAGGGTCGCTATGTCGAAGATCAGCAACGAGTTGCTAGCTCTGGGTTACACGAACCAACAGGTGCGGCCGTTCATGCAAGACGCGATCAACGTGTACTGCCCAGGTGCGACGAATAATTGATCGGCTCAACCCGCTAGGGCAGGTCGCCGTATTCCTCTTCGACGATCTCTTCTCGCCGACGCATGTTCGAATTATAGAGCCGCCATCCGATACCAGGACATGGAAATAGCGCGTCTGTGCATAAAGGACGCACTGTGGACTACCTAGACTGCAGGAATGCCGGCCCGGATGACGGCGGTCGACGCACAGTTCTACTGGATGTCGGCCAAGGTCCCCAGCGATGAGTACACGGTCTACGTGTTCGACGGCGAGCCAACGGATTTAGAGCATGCGATCCGTGCGGTCCGCCGTCGTGCGCAGGCCTGTCCCGCTTTGACGGTGCGCGTCGAGGATGGATCGCCACTGACCTACCCGCGTTGGGTGCCGACAACCGTCGGACCGGACCGGATTGTTCGCCATCGACTCGACGACGCCGGTTGGGGCGTCTGCCAGGACGCCGTAGTCCGACTCCTCGACCATCCGCTGGACGTGCGTCGAGAGCCGTGGCGCTTGCACGTGTTTTCGCCGGTGCACAGCCTTCCGGTCGGCAGCGGTACGGGCACCGTCGTGGTCATGCAGACCGCACACGCACTGGCCGACGGTCTCCGCGAGGCGGAGTTGGCCGGCTGGCTGTTCGGCAGGGTGGCGCCGGTGCCGGAAATAGCCGCGTCGTCGTCCTGGTTTCTGCCGTGGCGCGGGGTCGAATCCGCGCGCGCGCATCGCACGTTGGTGCGCGACATGCGGACCGGGTCGATAGCCCCGCCGCTCGGCGCGCAGCCGCCGCAGGCGACCAATGTCCGGCCCGGCGGTTCCCGTTCGCTGCATACTCTGGTGCGACACCGGTCGCAGCTACGGGGTCCCACTGTCACGGTCGCGGCGCTGGCGGCGGTGTCCGTTGCGCTCGCCGGACATCTCGGTGAGGCGACCGCGTCGCTCGTTGCCGAAGTACCGATGGCTAAACCGGGTGTCCGGCAGGCGCATAACCACTTCCTCAATATCACCGTCGGGCTGTACCCGGATCTGGACCGACAGGCCCGCTTCGAGCGGATCGCCGCAGACTTGGCCAATGCCCGTCGCCGTGCGGAGCACCCCGCCGCGCGCGCGGCCGACCGGGCGTTCGCCGGGGTGCCTGCTCCGCTGCTGCGCTGGGGTATCGGCCAATTCGATCCTGACGCACAGCTACGCCAGGTGTCCGGCAACACCGTGGTGACGAGCGTGTATCGCGGACCTGGCGACCTGAGCTTCGGTGGTGCGCCGGTACTGCTGATCACCGGTTGTCCGACGCTGTCACCGGCGATGGGCCTCACCCACGCGGTCTACGGGATCGGCGACACCGTAGCGATCGGCGTCCATGCTGCCGAGTCGGCGATCGGCGACATCGACGAATATGTCGCCCGGCTGGACGCCGAGCTGTAGCGAAATCGCTTACGCATCTTCGGTTTCCCGGGTCAGACCGGCGGCGAGGATCAGCTCTTCGTGAAGTTCGAACCACACGGTGTGGTACGAGTCGATCAACGGTCTGGACAACCAGATCGTGTCGCCCGCGTGGACGTTGTCCAGCGCCGTCTGCAGCTTGGTCGAGTAGCGGCTCAGCCGGGGGAGCTGGGTCGCAGCGGCGGCGACGATCGGCGTTATCCGTTGGTGCACATCGTCGAGCCGGGCCAGCACCGCCGTATCGTAATCGGAATCGTCGTGGGTGTTGGGCTCACCATCCCTGACTTGCCAGTCCGTGACCAGCGCCTTGAACTCGGTGTTGACGGCGCGGAAATCGTTGTAAGCGGCCGAGATTGCCGACAGGTCGACAGTCGACCGTTCGGCCGTAAGCAACTCTTCGAGGCGCCCGCGGCCTTCGGCGGTGAGCCGTAACGTCGGACGCTCCGCCAGCAGCCCCGCCCGGGTGAGGTCGTCGACCACCTCGGATGGATCTTCGCCCAGCGTGGCGGCCAGGTCGGCACGGCTGACTCGACCCTTCAGTCGAACCCCTTGCAGCACAGCCAGCTTACTCACCTGCGCCACTCTCCCCCACAAGCAGGTGGGGGCGTGCTCCCACCTGATGGCAAAAGCTCTGCATCGTCACCGGCGCGGGTCACGACACCTCGCTGAGCCGTATCGCCTCCAACATCGCCAACAGCGGACTCGCGGACACCACGTCGCACTGCCCGCTGGCCAACGCGGTGCGCACCGCGGCCTCGGAATGAGGTTCCAGCCTTGGATAGTCGCCGCCGGCATGCGCCCGTAACGGGCTGATGCGTCGCGCGATTTCGGCCAACTCCCGCAACTCTGGGGTGTTGTCCTCGGACCACGCGGACAGCGGCAGGGTGCCGTCGCGCACTTCGCCCGCATTGCCGTCGACAGTGACGAGCTTGCCCGTCAATGCTGCGGTCACCCCGCTGCCGCAGCCGACAACGGCGGGACGGCCGAGTTCACGGCTGACGACCGCCGCGTGACTGGTGGCGCCGCCGGTCTCGGTGACGATGCCACGTGCGACCAACATGCCGTGGATGTCGTCGGGGCTGGTGTGGTTGCGCACCAGTATGACGTCTTCACCCCGGTCGGCGGCGGCGATCGCCGCGTCTACCTCGCTATAGGCCCGCCCTGACGCGATGCCTGGTCCGGCAGGCAACCCCTTCGCCAAAAGTACTGCGGTCAAACGTGTTTCCGGCTGCAAAGACGGCTGTAGCAACGCCTCCACGTGTGCGGGGGCCACCCGGCGCAGCGTCTCGGCCTCATCGATCAGGCCGTCGTCGTGCAGCTGCAGCGCCAGCCGTACCGCTGCCTGCGCCGACCGCTTCGCGGCCCGGGTCTGCAGCAGCCACAGCCTGCCGTCTTCGATGGTGAACTCGATCTCCTGCACGTCGCCCGCGAGCCGCTCCAACGAGCGGGCCGCGTCGATCAGCTCGCGGTAAACCTCGGGCAGCCGGGAACGCAGCGCCGCGATCGGCTCGACGTCGACGGTGCCTGACACCACGTCGTCGCCTTGGCCGGCGGACAGCCACTCACCGAACTCCGCGTTGGCCCCGGTCATCGGGTTCCGCGAAAACACCACGCCTGCGCCAGAATCAGCGTTGATGTTGCCGAAGACCATCGCCTGTACCACCGCCGCGGTTCCGCCACGATCGTCGAGCCCGTGGTGTGTGCGGTAGGCCACCGCCCGAGGGGAGTCCCACGATGCGAACACCGCCTCGATTGCGGCGCGCAATTGGAGGTAGGGGTCATCCGGTGGCGGCGCCGCGACGATGCGCTGATACCAGCTCGAGAATCGCCGCCGGGTGTCACTGGCGAATTCGGCTGTGCGCTCGAGAGTCAAGGCGTCTTCGACGGCGTCACTGAAGCCGAGATCCAGCAGGGTGTCCATCATTCCCGGCATCGAGACCGCCGCGCCCGAGCGAACGCTGACCAGCAGCGGATGCCGTCCCCGCCCGAAGGTGCGGGATGTCGCCGCCTCCAGGGTGCGTATTCCGTCGAGCACGTCCGTCCAGATCGCGTCGATCGTCGCCTCGGGTTCGGCGCGATAACGCGCGCCAACGTCGGTGGTGATGCAGAACGCGGGCGGCACCGGCAGGCCGTTGCGCCGCATCACGTCGATGCCGTGTCCCTTGTGGCCCAGAACGTCAGACGGCGACGTGGCGTCACCGTTGAGCAGTACTACGGGCTGTGTGGACATCCGGATGTTCAAGCTCGACCGCGCAGCAGGGCGGATCCGAAGTTCGTGCCGAGACGCCGGCGCACGCCAGAAGGCACCTCGTGGCCGCGGTCGCGCGAGGCGCCGCCCAGCGCCCGCTCGACGTTGCCGGCTCCGATGATCGCGATCTTGATGTGTGGCTCCTTTGCGGTGACGTGCCGGGTGGCAGCGTACCTGTGGTTATCCGTGCCTACCCGATGATCTAGGTTGGCGTCTATGACTGCCTATAGTGTCGGTTTACTGATCCTGCGGCTGGTGCTGGGCTTGACTCTGGCTGCTCACGGCTACAACAAGTTCTTCGGTGGCGGACGTATACCCGGAACTGCGGGTTGGTTCGAGAGCATCGGGATGAAGTACGGCAAGTTCCAGGCTGTGGTCGCGGCCAGCACCGAGATCACTGCCGGCCTGGGGCTGGCGGCGGGCCTGCTCACGCCGATTCCGGCCGCCGGTTTCGTCGCGCTGATGTCCGTCGCCGCGTGGACCGTGCACCGCAAGAACGGCTTCTTCATCGTCAAAGAAGGCTGGGAGTACAACCTGATCCTGGCCGCCGCCGCCGTCGCGATCGCTACGACGGGCCCCGGGAAGTACAGCCTGGACCATCTGATCTTCGGAAAGCATCACCTGCTCGCCGGCTGGCACGGGCTGCTGATCTCGCTGGTGCTCGGCCTCGGCGGGGGGATAGGCCAACTGCTGCTCTTCTACCGGCCGGTCAAAGAGTCCCAGTAGCCGGCGAATTCGGCCGGCCGCTGCCGGTGTTCTCGTCGACGGCGACGCGTCCGCCGAGGTACGGGAACGCGCGCTGCGCGCAGGCCGAACGGTTGCAGATCTTGCAGCCGGCTCCGATCGGTACCGCGGTGCCCGGGTCATCGAGCGTAACCCGGTCAACGCGCTGATCCGTCCACTGTCGCAGTATTCGGTCCTGCCCCGGCGCATTCCCAGCGGGACCCGGTAGGACGACAAACCGACAGCTTGTTGACAGTGACTGTCAGCCGGTCATACTGTGCCACAATGAGCACACCGTTGCGCGTCATTCAGTGGGCGACCGGAGGCGTCGGTAAGGCCGCCATCGAATGCGTGCTCAACCATCCGCAGCTCGAGCTGGTCGGCTGCTGGGTGCACAGCGCGGACAAAAGCGGCCGCGACGTCGGCGACATCCTCGGCATCGAAACACTCGGCGTCACGGCGACATCGAGCAAAGACGAAGCGCTGGCCCTTGACGCCGACTGCGTGGTGTACAGCCCGCTGATTCCCAACGACGACGAGGTCATCGCGATCCTGCGGTCCGGCAAGAACATCGTGACGCCGGTGGGCTGGGTCTACCCCGATCCGGGCAACCCGCGTCACCGAGCGGTCGCCGACGCCGCGGTCGAAGCCGGCGTGACCCTGCATGGTTCCGGGATCCACCCCGGCGGTATCACCGAGCGGTTCCCGCTGATGATCTCGTCGCTGTCCTCGGCGATCACCCACGTCCGTGCCGAGGAGTTCTCCGACATCCGCACCTACAACGCACCGGACGTGGTGCGCCACATCATGGGCTTCGGTGGCACACCCGAGGAGGCAATGCAAGGCCCGATGGCCGGCCTGCTGGAGGCCGGCTTCAAGCAGTCGGTGCGAATGATCGCCGACCACATGGGTTTTCGCATCGACGCCAACCTCAGGACGATCCAGGACGTTGCGGTGGCAACAGCCGACATCGACTATGCGCCGTTTCCGATCACCGCCGGCAGCGTGGCCGCGCGCCGGTTCCGCTGGCAGGCGCTGGTCGACGGCGAACCGGTCATCATGGCGGCCGTCAACTGGCTGATGGGCGAGGAAGATCTGGAGCCCGCCTGGAATTTCGGCGGACGCGGTGAACGCTTCGAGGTCGAGATCACCGGCGATCCCACCGTGAATCTCACCTTCAAGGGTTTGCAGCCGGAGACGATCGCTGAAGGGCTGGTGAAGAATCCGGGCGTAGTGGTCACCGCCAACCATTGCGTGAACGCCATCCCCGATGTCTGTGCCGCCGAACCCGGCATCAAGACCTACCTGGACCTTCCGCTGTTCGCCGGGCGACCGGCCGCCCGGCTCGCATCGGCGACATGAGCTACGCCCACCCGGATTCGATGCGCGGCCACGTCGCGATCGTCACCGGCGCCGCGCAGGGTGTCGGCAAGGGCATCGCCGCCGCACTGCTCGAACGCGGGGCGTCGGTGCTGCTTGCCGACATCCAAGACGAAAAACTGGCGGCGACAACCGACGAGCTCGCAGCAATAGGCGCCGTCGAGAAAGTGGTCGCCGATCTGCGCGACCCAGACAGCGCCGGGCGGATCGTCGCCGCAGCGGTGAATGCCTTCGGCGCGGTACACGGCCTGGTGAACAACGCCATCGCCACCAACGAGCCCAAGGCGTTCGTCGACATCACAGGAGAGGATTTCGCACTCGGCCATGAGGTCGGCCCACGCGCGGCGTTCCTGCTCATGCAATCCGTGCATCCGCTGATGGTCGCGGCAGGTGGTGGTTCGATCGTCAACCTCGGCTCGGGGACCGGCACCGGCGGTGAACCCAAGTGGGGCGGATACGCGGCGGCCAAGGAAGCCATCCGCGGCCTGTCCAAGGTCGCTGCGCTGGAATGGGGTCGCGACAACATCCGCGTCAACGTCGTCTGTCCGTTCGCCGAATCCGACGGCGTCAAGCTGTGGAAAGAGTTCGCGCCCAAAGACTTCGAGAAGTCATTGCGACGTGTACCGATGAAGCGGATCGGCCATGTCCGCGACGACGCGGGCGCGCTGGTCGCCTTTCTGCTCAGCACCGACGCGACGTTCATTACCGCCCAGACCATTCACGTCGACGGTGGAATCGGGTCGTTCCGATGACCGAGTCGCTGCGCGATCGGCAACGCGCGCAGATCCGCGCCGACATCCGGCGGGCGGCGTTCCGGCTGTTCGTCGAACGCGGGTATGACACGGTGACAACCGAGGAAATCGCCGCTGCCGCGGGCGTTTCGCCGCGCACATTCTTCCGGCATGTGCCGACGAAGGAAGAACTGCTGCTCGCGCCGGTTCGGCACGGCGGGACCGCCATCGTCGGGCTTCTCGAAGAGCGGCCCGCCGCCGAGTCGCCTGACGAAGCGCTGATCAACGCGATCGTCACCCGAACCCGATCGTTCGGCGAGGCCGACACCGAGGACTGGCGGGCGGCCCTGCTGGTCGCCCCGGACCTGCTCGGCAAGCTGACCGTGCATCTACCGGCCGATAAGGAGCGCGCCACCAAGGCGGTCGCCGCGCGGATGGGCGCCAATCCCAGCACCGACATCCGGCCGGGGCTGCTGGTCCAACTCGCCTTCGCGGCAGCCGATTTCGCTTTCCAACAATGGGTCCGCCAATCGACGACCAAACCGAAGGCGCTCGACCGCTACGTCACCGAAGCGCTCGAAGCGGTCAAGAGCCCGCACTGGCAGTGCCAGTCGAACGAGGGGAGACACACCTGATGGTCGTGGGCAAGGCGCGATCGCTGGCGTTGGTCACCTTGGCGTACGTCGTCGCCCTCGCGGTTGCCGCGGCCTGGCTGATCTGGGGTGTGCACACCGGCCGGCTGTGGCTGGACACCTTGATCGCCGACGTGCTGGCCACCGTGGTGGTATTCGTGTTCAGCCGCGCCTTCGGCAACTCGAGCTTCTACGACGCGTATTGGAGCGTGGTTCCTCCGGTCATGTTGTTCTACTGGTGGAGTCAGTCCGGTGTGCACCAACTGCGCTGCTGGCTCATCTCGGCGGTGGTCCTGCTGTGGGCGGTGCGATTGACCGCGAACTGGCTGTATTCGTTTCCCGGTCTGCATCATGAGGATTGGCGCTATCCGATGTTCCGGGAGCGTGCCGGGCGATGGGAGTTCATCGTCGACCTGGCGACGATCCACCTCATTCCCACCCTCATCGTTTTCGCCGGAATGCTGCCGGTGTACGTCGCGGTGACCAGACCCGGTGCCGATATCGGTTGGCTGACCGTAGTCGCGACTGTGCTGGGGCTGGCGGCAGTGGCTCTCGAGCTGGCCGCCGACGTGCAGCTGCATCGGTTCGTCGGTCAGAAGGCCGAAGGCCGGGAAGATGACGTGATGGACCGCGGATTATGGTCCTGGTCGCGGCATCCGAACTACTTCGGTGAGTTCAGTTTCTGGGTTGCGTTGGCGCTGTTCGGTATTGCCGCGGCACCGTCGGACGCCTGGTGGCTGAGCCTAGGAGCACTCGCGATGCTTGGCATGTTCCTCGGCGGCAGTATCCCGATGATGGAAACACGCAGCCTAGAGCGGCGACCCGGGTATCAGGACGTGATCGATCGAGTGTCGCGCTTTGTGCCGCGGCCGCCGCGAAGGGCTTAGCAGGCGGCTGGGTGCGTCTCGCAATACGGCGTCGCACCCGGGAACCGGTAGCGATGTCCGGCTACCCACGCGTAGACGGCGTCTTCGATGAAGCGGATGCCGGGAATGCGATAGATCGCCAACGGGATTCGCGTCCCGACAGCTGCGCTGACCGCCGCATTGGCGGCTTCCGCACCGGAGTAGACGTCACCGGAGGCGTCCAGCCAGCGCACCGAATCCAGCAGGTTCGTCTGCGCGACACCGAGACGTTCGGCGGCGCCGCGGCTTTGCAACGGCTCGGTGTGAATGTTGCCGGTCCGATCGAGTTTCAGAAGGAAATCCCTGGAACGAGTGCACATTCCACAGGCTCCGTCGAAGAACAGAGTTCCGTTCATCGTGCTACCTCCTCAACTACCCGTCGGGTCCGTGCGCCGACGATCGCAAAGACGATGCCGGTGCCGATTTCGGCGACGGCACTCAGCCACGAGAACCACGTGACGTTGATACGCGGCCCGGAAACGAAGCTGTCCTGGTAGGCCGGGAAGAACGACGGCAACAGATGCGCATAGGTGAAGAGTAGGGCGCTGCCGAAACCGACCAGGATCGCGGCCTCGGGCGCGCGCCGGCGCCGGGTGACTGCCATGACGACGGAGGCCACGACAAACACCCCTTGAATGTTGCCGCCGACCATGATCGCGTGCGGAGCCGCTGACATACCGCGGCGCAGATGGTCGAGAATATGGACAGCCCATCCGGTGACGAAAAGTATTGCCGCCCAGCGCAGAGACCGGCGGGCGGAGTCAAGTGTCGGCGAAATCTGAGTGGCCATCGCGGATCACCGTCCTTGGCGCAGACGAGTCGGGAGGGATGCGTCTGGCTGACCTACATCCTGCTACTACGTGAGGTAGTAGTCAAGGCTACGACCGCGATCCGGCGAACCGGAACCATCCGGCTAGAACACGTTCTAATCTTGCCGCCATGGGATTTCTCAAGCAGGAAACTCCGCAGATCGACTTCGAGGAGTGGAGCAAGGGCAGCCGCGCCGAGAAGATCGTCCCGATGGCCCGGCACTGGGCTGAGGTGGGTTTCGGCACCCCGGTGCTGCTGCACCTGTTCTACGTCGTCAAGATTGCGCTCTACATTCTGGCGGCGTGGCTGTTGGCGCTGACCACCCATGGCATCACCGGCTTCACAAATATCGCGCACTGGTATGCCGAGCCGATCGTGTTCGAGAAGGTCGTGCTCTACACCATGCTGTTCGAAGTCATCGGCCTCGGCTGCGGCTTCGGGCCACTCAACAACCGGTTCTTTCCGCCGCTCGGCTCGATCCTGTATTGGCTACGACCCGGCACGATCCGATTACCGCCGTGGCCGGGACGCGTCCCGTTCACGAAGGGGGACAACCGGACACCGGTCGACGCACTGTTGTACGGCGCACTGCTGGTAATGCTTGTCGTCGCGATCTTCTCCGACGGCGCCGGCCCGGTCCCCGCGCTGAGAACGACGGTCGGCGTGCTGCCGGCCTGGCAGATCTGGGCGGTGCTGGGCGTGCTCGCCGTGCTGGGTCTGCGCGACAAGGTCATCTTCCTGGCCGCGCGAGGCGAGGTATACGCCTCATTCACCGTCGCGTTCCTGTTCGCCGGCTACGGCGTGGACATGATCATCGGCGCCAAGCTGGTGTGCCTGGTGATCTGGCTAGGTGCGGCGACGTCCAAGCTGAACAAGCACTTCCCGTTCGTCATCTCGACGATGATGAGCAACAACCCGGTGTTTCGGCCGCGGTTCATCAAGCGCAAGTTCTTCGAACACTTCCCGGATGACCTGCGACCAGGCCGGGTTTCGCGTTCGATCGCCCACTTCAGTACGGCGATCGAGGGATTGGTCCCGCTGGTGTTGTTCTTCAGCCACGGTGGCTGGCCGACGGCGATCGCCGCATTCGTCATGCTGTGCTTCCACTTCGGCATCCTGTCGTCGATCCCGATGGGCGTGCCGCTGGAGTGGAACGTCTTCATGATGTTCAGCGTGCTCGCGCTGTTCGTCGGACACGCCTCGATTGGGCTGAGCGATCTGACCACGCCGCTGCCGATACTGCTGTTCCTCGTAGTCGCAGGCACCGTCGTGACCGGAAACCTCTTGCCGCGCAAGGTGTCATTCCTGCCCGGGATGCGCTACTACGCGGGCAACTGGGACACCACGCTGTGGTGCATCAAGCCGTCAGCCGACGAGAAAATCGCCAAGGGCGTGGTCGCGATCGCCGCCATGCCCGCCGCGCAACTCGAGAAGTTCTACGGCAGTAAGGAAGCCGCGCAGATCCCGATGTACATGGGATATGCGTTCCGCGCCTTCAACACTCACGGCCGGGCGTTGTTCACGCTCGCGCACCGCGCGATGGCCGGACACAGCGAGGACGACTACGTCCTGACCGATGGCGAGCGTGTCACCAGCAGCGCCATCGGATGGAATTTCGGCGACGGGCACTTCAGCAACGAGCAGTTGGTCGCGGCGCTGCAGAAGCGCTGTCACTTCGAGCCGGGTGAAGTGCGTGTGGTCATGCTCGACGCGCAGCCCATCCACCGGCAGACCCAGCAGTACCGGCTGGTGGACGCGGCCACCGGCGAATTCGAACGCGGCTACGTCAGCGTCGCCGACATGGTGACCCGCCAACCGTGGGCCGACGACGTGCCCGTCCACGTGCAGTAGTAGCGCCGAACGTGAAGCTGTCGCGATAAA
>Ga0302326_10012347_pt1 | contig 18240 bp, 10 predicted proteins | sample Palsa_T0_3_FD_202264 | JGI IMG/M metagenome (GOLD analysis project Ga0302326, IMG submission 202264) | Peat permafrost microbial communities from Stordalen Mire near Abisko, Sweden - Palsa_T0_3 | ecosystem: Environmental > Terrestrial > Soil > Palsa > Peat permafrost | place: Sweden: Abisko...
AAAGGCTCTTCCAGACGTTCTTAGTAGCACTCATGCGCGTAATCCTACTAATCCTGTCACACCCGCACACAGCGCAACGTACTCTCTCTGGCCACCGCATTCCCTCTAGGAAAGCAAAGCACTCTTCCTCTGTCCCTAAACTACGCATAACCTCTAGCAAATTCATACCCTTAGCCACTCCCGTCTCGCTATCCCTACATCACAGTATTCTGTGTTAATGGGATAGTCTTGCCGCCGTTACGACCAAAAAGGGGGGGTGTATGTGTTTTATGGCATAAACCGTTGAAAATACTTAAGTTAAGTGCATATTTTTGCGCGTTAAGGTGCACTTAAGCGCACTTAAAGTGCAAGTTGGAACTGCAGATTCCCTTCGGGAATGACAGCAAGAAAGACAAGTGCAAAGGCAAACAGTAGATTGCCGCAGGGAGTGACAGCAAGAGAGGCAAAGGCGAGTCTTACTGCTTTCTTAATTGTGCATGATTGGAGGGTAATTATCGGCAATTCGGGCGAAAAAAAAGACCCGGGGTTACCGGGCCTTTTATGCTGTCAGGATTGTTGCTCAGGCAAGCTAGAAGCTGAAGCGCGCCTGCAGGTCGATAGTTCTCGATCCGAGCGCGCCCGTTGCCTGTCCCAGGTTTGAGCCTGAAATGCTGGTCGAGATCGAGGTCGGTTCGATATTCAAGAGGTTGAGAGCATTGAACATGTTGGCCTTGATTTCGATCCTGGCGTTTTCGCCGACGACGCGCATGTTGGGCAAGCCGAATGCTTTGGCGGCGGTAAAATCGACATCCCGGTATCCGGGGCCGGCAAAGGAGTTACGATCGATTCCCGGCGGAGGAATGAAGTTGGTTGTCGACTGTCCCGGAGTGTCGGTGATGGCGTCTGCGTAATTAGGAATGTAGAAGTAGTTGTTGATGAATTGATCCTGGTTCGCACCTGTGTTGTCAGTACCGTGATTGAGAAAGTTGCTTCCGGTTTTGAATGCATTGTTGCTGGTGCTAACGCCCGCTCCTCCAAGATACTTGGGACGCAGGTTCTGGTAGCCGTAGTTGCAGGAATTGCAATAGATCTGATGCGGCTCCTGAAAGACCGGAGTCCATCCATAGCCGGAGTGAAGAGTCATGATGCCGCTGAGCGACCATCCACCAGCGATCTTCTCGGCCCAGTTATGGCTGCCGCGAAAGATAACCGGCTGCCAGACACCAAAAATCTTGAAGGATTGGTTGATGTCAAAGTCCGACCGCCCATAGGAGTACTTGGGATTGTAGAGATAGGGGTCGCGGGAGTATGGGCCTGAATCCGTATCCATGCTGTGAGCCCACGCGTACTGCGCTTCCGCCGAGAAGGTATGCGAGAACTGATGCTTGAGCCCGGCGAGCAGCATATTGTTGTTCGACTTGCCCTGGCTGCCGAAGGTGCTGACGCTGTTGACAAGGGGATTCAACGGCGCGCCCAGGATATCTCCAAGAGCATTCGCGTCATAGTTGTACAGAGTGTGGTGGCTGGAGCTGCCCTCATAGCCCACGTTGGCGACGTTTGCGTGGCCCAGATCCCACTCCATGTCGAGCGAATAGTGATGCGAGTACTCGGTGGGCATGTGACCGGGCAAGCCGCTCAGGTTTGCCTCGCCTGCCGTCGGCAGACCGGCGGAGTTGAACGTCGTAATGGCGTTCTTGTTTGGCGGGTAGCCAAAGATGTTGGTTGGGCTGCTCGAGACCGCATAGATGATATTGGGGTTGATCTCAGTCGGAAGCTTGCTGGAGTCTGAAAGATAGTTCGTTCCAGGCGGGTTGTTGTCATAGGCGTTGGCGGTCGCGATCTGCTGCTGGTTGTAGTTCAGGCCATAACCGCCGCGAAAGACTACCTTGCCATGGGATGAATTCGGGCTCCAGTTGAATCCAATCTGCGGTCCAAAGTTAAACTTTTGCGCGTCCCACGCAGGGATTCCCGTATGTAAGGCGATCCCGGTCAACAAGCTGCTGCCTGTGCCAAAACGGAGTACACCCATGTTGTTGTCTTTATCGGTAAGCGCTCCGAAGTAGGAGTATCGCAGTCCGGCACTCAGCGTAAGGTTGGGACGAACCTTCCAGTCGTCCTGAAAGAAGAAGCCCAGGAGGTTCTCGCGGTTATCGTTGCGGTAGCCGCCCGGAATGCCGGTAGTCGCTTGAAAAGGACCGCCTTCAGCCTCAGGGGCATCGTTCAAGAAGTCCCACAGATTGTAGAAGGTGTAATTCGGGTCTCCGATCGGATCGTTGAGATAGTAAAGACGCGTGAAATCGAAGCCGAATTTCATCGTTTGCGAATGCAGCACCTTGGTTGCAACGTCCTTGTAGCCATAAGTCCACTGGTCCAGATGGGCAGGGGCAGGCACGCCCAGCTGGCCCAGGGTAATACTCCCCGTTTCCGTGACGCTGTCCTCAGGTAGGCCGAACGGGGCCTGAGGATTGCTGCCAAGCTCGTTGTAGCGATAGCCTGCCGCATTGGCGCGGGCTTCGTTCAGGAAGTTGGGCGAAAAGATGTGATTCCAAATGGCCGAAAAGGCATCGTTGATCTGATTGTGGTTGAAGAGCTGATAACCCAGGTCGCCGTTATAGTTTGTCTTGGTCGTCGGGACCCAGTAAATCGCGAAGCTGAGGTGATCTTTGCTGGTGACATCGGCGTCGAGACGTCCGTTGTACTGTTTGAAATCGGTGCTCGTCGGGTCACTGGTGCTGTATTGAGCGATGTCCGCAACATCGGAAAGGCCACCTCCAACGCCGGGATCGCTGTTATTGACATAGCCGAGATCCTGCGTGCCGAGCGCGGTTTTGAGCGGTGAACCAATGTTCAAGCCTTGTCCTGTGATGGTCCGGCAGTTTACGCCTTCGGTAAGTCCCGCATCCGTGCAGCTGGCAGAGGCAATTACCGTACCAAGAACGGCTGCTCCCTTGAAATTGAGATAAGTGGAGGCAATGCTGCCGGAGGGCGCGAGCCCTGTAAGGGCCGTGGTCGGATACCACCCGGTGCCTGTCGCAGGGGTGTTCTGGCTCTGTCCCTCGTAACTGAAGAATGCAAAAATCTTATTTTTCCAGATGGGGCCGCCAACGCTGCCGCCAAATTGGTTGTAACGGTCGTTGTCCCTAAGAAGACCACGCGCCGAAGGCGAGAGCTTAGCTCCGGTTGTTGGATTGTATGCCTCGACCGAGGAGGGTCCGTTCCAACGCTGATACGCATTCAGTCCGGGACGGCTGACCTGAACGAAGAAGCTGCCGTGGATATCATTGGTTCCGCTCTTTGAGGTAATTTCGGTAAGCGCACCTGAGAAGCGGCTGTTTTCCGCATCGTAGGCGTTGGTGACGATCTTGACATTGCCGACTGAGTCTTCGCTGGGAGTAATAACCGTCGAGCCGCCCCAGACGACGCTCACAGTGCTGATACCGTCGATCGTATAGCCGTTGGTTTCATACTGGCCGCCGTTGGTATTGGCCGATGCGCCATTCTCCGTGGCAAAGATACTGCTGGAATGTCCTAAATTGCCGCCGCCACCCGATGAGGCATTCGTTTGCGTTCCTGGAGATAGGAATCCGCCGCCGCCGCCGGACTGCGATCCATCGGCGAGCACTCCGGGAGCCAACTGAATGAGTTGGGTCACATCGCGCTGAAAGGCCGGCATATGCTGAATCTCGTTCTCGGTAATAGTTCGACCGTTGTCGGCGGTTTCTGTATCGATGGCTGGTGCGGTTGAGGCATCCACGGTCACCGTCTCCGAGTCGGCGCCAACCGCCATCTGCACGTTGATGGCATTCGCCTGCTCTGGAATCAGAGCCAGTTTGTCGAGAACCTTCTTTTCAAATCCCTTCCTTTCGACAACCAAGGTAAACGTATCGCCCGGCAACGCATTGAAATTGTAGATACCATTGGCATCGCTGGTCCGAACCTGCTTTTCATTGGTTCCGTTGTCGGTGAGGGTAAGCTTTGCCCCCGGAATCACGGCGCCGGTGGTGTCGGTGACCACGCCTTGAATGGAGGCTCGATACTGTGCCTGCGCCGAGGGCGCGAGCAGCAACAGCAGTATTAACGAAAGACATACGGCGGGAAGATTTACGGCATTGCTTAACATTGCGCTTGTCGCGCCCATGAACCCAGCTCTTCGGCTTCTGGTTCGTGTTCTTGCAGCTAACATTTGAGTCGGTTGCATTGGTCCTCCAGGAATTAACAGCAGGTGTTGCGATGGCGATTTCGCGTTTTCATTGCGCACAGATCCGTGGCGCAACTCACTGTTGCGCAAGCGATTGCGCAATGGATAAAAGAGATAACACTCTCGAACAACGATAGTCAAGGGCATGGATACGGCTCGCGGAGTGAGCCTTAAAAACGCCAAGGACTCCCTATATTACGCACCTGGATGTCTGCGGAATGTTCCGGATTGACCGCTTGATTGACAGCTTGATTGAAGGGCACGCCTGTGTTCAGAGCCAGGCCGGCCAGGGGGTCTGCTTACGCGATTTAGTTAGATGTTTTCGGTTTCCTGCCGCATCGTCTTCGCATCCTCTGGCCCTTTGCGCCAAGCCAGGCGCAGCCCCAGAATCAGCATCAGAACAGAGGCCGCGCAGGGCACCACCAGGCCGGTTCTCAGCGAAGAGGTGGAACTGGAAACAATCCCCGTAATCCAGGGAAGAAAAGCGGAGCCGAGTCCGGCGACGAAGAAAATCTCAGTCTTGTCGGAGTATTGCAGCGCGATCGCCAAGAGCAGCGGATAGACCGGTCCCAGTCCAAAACCTACCAGAAAAATTCCCGGCAGAATTCCCGGCCCCGCTTTGGTGGAGATCAGCCATATTGTTCCCAGCACAACGGTCCCCAGGCTTTGACACAGCACGATCCTCTCCGATCTGCGCAGCTGCAATACGAACGAGCTTAGTGTCCGGCTCAGCATCAGACCGATCCAAAAGCAGGACCCTGCTGTCACGGTGGAAGCGATGGTCAGTTGGGTCCGCTGAACGTATGCGGCAATCCATCCACCCATGGAGGCTTCGATCCCGGTCGGCAGGAAAATTACAACGACCAGAGAGAGAGGCCAGAGCGCAAGCGTCCATCCTGCCCTGGCTCGCACTGCTTTATCTTGAGCAGCTTTCTTCAAGACCTCAGCGCCCTCCGAAGCCTTGTCCCTCTCAAAGACGAGAGTCCATAAACAGAGCACAGTGAAGAAGAGACCGAACACGGAGAAAATCATCCGCACACTGGCGACTCGCAGCGAATGCTCGGCCAGCGAAGGACTGACACATGCTCCAAGCGCCCAGACCAAGTTCAGGCGATTCAATTCTGCGCCGCGATGGTCTGCATGGCGACCTGCCTGCAGCAGGCTGATCGCGGTCATGGTCATTCCCAGCCCCACGCCGAAGACGGCCATCGCGCCGAAGCAGCTCCATCTGGAGCCAAAGGCCATGCCCAGTGCACCGAGGGCGATCAGCAGACTGCCGAGGACCAGCGATAGCTCCCTCGACGGACGCACGAGCAAGGCGCCTACGGATGTGCCCATCCAGCCGAGGAACAGGAGGAATCCTGCGCGGCTATCCGCCAGCGACCATCGCACCAGCAGCGCCGGCAGCACAGAGCCGGGTAAAGCCATGCCCACGCCTGTGCCGGCAAAGCCCAGGTAGATGACCGCCTTCGAAATCCAGCCTGAACGCTGAAGCCGCCGAGCTGACTCTATCATCGGACCTGTGGCTCCTCTTTGCCGGGCGACTGGCTGACCGTCTCAGCGATCTTACTCTGTGCCAAGCGATTCCCATTCGTAGCGATGTTGGCGTTTGCCCTTGGTTTCGCACTTCGCCAATGATCGCGTGCTACTTGACAGATGGCGGCACCTAGGGGTTTGATAAGCTTTTGGCTGTGGTGAAGGAGTTCACCCTTAACCGCTGTCCTCTCCAATAGGCTGGACAGATGATGACTCCTGACAGGGAATCCTGTCGCGGAGTCATGTCCCGGCCGGTTCCCCGAATGACAATATGGATAAGGAGGACTCAGCTTTGCAGAGGTACTTTCTTATTGCGCTTGGTGGGGCGCTGGGATCCATTGCAAGATTCTGGGTGGGTTCGACGATTGCCAACCGGTTTGGAACGAAGTTTCCTTACGGGACTTTTGTTATCAATATCACCGCGTGCGTGATTATCGGGTTCTCGCTGACATTCCTGGCCAAGCGCACAGAATTTAGTCCTGCATGGAGGTTCCTGGTGCCCATTGGTTTTGTGGGTGCCTATAGTACATTTTCAGCCTATGAGTGGGAGACTTTATCCACGATACGGAGTGGAGCATTCTTTCTTGCTGCTCTTTATGCTGTCGGAAGTCTCATCGTTGGGCTTGGTGCTGTGTGGCTTGGTGCTCTGATAGCGGAGATTCTGGCGTGAGGAGCTGCGCTAAGCTCCGGGCGAGAAACGGCGGATGGCGGCGGTGCCCCTTGTCCTTTTCGCGACAGAGGCAGGTTGAGGCAGGACGCGCGGACGCGAGGTTGGCAACGGATGGCGGCCAAGCCATTCGATCATGATGCGGTTCGACTCCTCTGGCGTCTCTTCGAAGACAGAGTGACCGATACCCGGCAGCACGATGAGTTCGGACCCGCGAAGTTTGCGGCGCAGCTTAACGGCGGACTTCAGGCTGACGGTACAGTCGCGATCACCCCACACCAGCAGCGTTGGAATCCGTTTCACGCGGCGGAGCGCGGTTCTTAGCTTGGCCCTCTCGGCGAACCAGCAACGAATCGTGCAGAGGACGTGGCGCACTGTGTCGGGACTCCGCAGACCATCGGCAATTTCCTGCAAACTGCGTTCGACGACACGATCGGGACCTCCATACATCGGTCCGAGAGCGACGCGCTGAATCGATGCCGGAAGATGGGGCAACGCCCAGAAGAGAAATCCACCCCACGGAGTGCTATAGATGCGCACAATAGGATCGTTGGATTGGCAGTAGGGGTTGGCCGGCGCGAAGAGGATGAGCCTGCGCACGCGCCTGGGGTGCAGCGCCGCAAGCATCAGCACGACTGCTCCCCCGTGGGAGTGGGCTACGATGTCGGCCTCAGCGAGATCAAGTGCATCCATGATTGCGACGATGCGGTTAGCGGTTGCCCGAAGTCCCGCATCCAAGCCGCCAATTCGTTGTGATTTACCCATATTCACAAGGTCGATAGCGTAGACGCTGGCGTGCTGGGCGAGGGCGTCGATGTTATTCCGCCAGTTTGCGCTTGAGCCAACCAGTCCATGTATGAGCAGCATCGGCCTGCCGCTTCCCGCATGGCGATAGTACACGCGAGCGCCGGCCACATCAACGAATGTCTCTTCGTATCCCGGTTGCGAGGTCTCCTGCATCATGGCAAGAAGTCCTTTCTCATGAACCCGCCTACGCCGGCCCTGCCGCAAATTGCTTCACAAGAGATACGTCCGCTCGAAACGCTTGCTAAATACGTGAAAACGAATTGTTGGATGTCTCGAGAGAGGAAAGCGTCACCTGAATTTCGGAAGAAATTCGCCGATTCAACTACGCAAATATGATCTGGCTACGATGTGTCACAGATGATACCCCCATTTCCATGGCAAAAACCAGATCAATTCACCTAATCCTGCAGACTGGCCTTAAGTGCAGGGCTGAGGTGTAGGAGCCGCTGGTCAGGGTGGCCTAGCTGCGGCGATGACGGTGGGTGCGTTTGGACGGAGGTTTGGGTGGTGGCGATGGGAGAGGCGGCAGACCGGCCACGGCGAGCAGAAGCTTGTTCGCAGCATTGAAGAGGTTCAAGTGAGTGTCGACAGAACCGTCGGTGGCAGCCAGAAAAATCGCAGTGCGGCGAGAATGGTTGATGGCGATATAGGTTTCGAAGCCGGCTCCGCCGCCGGTCTTTTCGACGATGTGCGAGGGGGAATCGGCTGGCAGGATGTGAATCCAACCTAGTCCGACGCCAGTAGGCTCGCCGGCGTGGTCGAGTCCTTTTTGGCTGACCAGATTCGAAGGAAGGATGTAGACGGCCTGAGCTGAGGTGCCGCGTGCGGGTAGCGCAGGGGCACCGGTCCGGAGCAGGTACTTGAGCCAGATCGTCATATCGGCTGCGGTGGAATAGAGGCCGGAGCTGCCGGCCGTGGCCTCGGTGACTGCACAGGGGCCGTCCTCGTGGGCGCTGATCAGCAGGTGACTGCATTGCTCAGCGTTGGGAAAGAACGTCGTTTGCTGCATATGAAGTGGGTTGAGAGCGCGCTCGGCAAGAAGTGCGGCGTATTGTTTGTGTGCAGCGGACCGGAGGGCATCACCGAGGAAGTCGAAGGCCACATTCGAGTAGAGGGCGGCTGTACCGGGAGTGCTACGGAGACGCTGATTGGGCAGCCAACGCCAGCGGGTTCGGTAGTCGGGGAAAGTGAAGTGCGGCGTGCCGGGAGGAGCATTGCCCAGTTCCCGCGGGAGACCGGATGTGTGCGTCGCCAGATCGGCGAGCGTGATGGGACGGACTCGTTTGGGCACGACAGTACCCTTTGGGGCATAGCTCTGGAGCGGATCGTCGAGGCGCACGGTTTTGTCCGCGACGAGCTTGGTGAGTACGTCGGTGGTAAAGATCTTTGTTAGCGAGCAGAGCCGCACCAGGGAATCCTGGGTGGGTAGCTGATGGGAATCGGGTGCGGTTTCGCCGTATCCGCGAAAGAAGACCTGATCGTCACGAACGACGACGAGAACCATACCAGTGGAGCCTGACTGAAAGAAGAGGTCTTGGCCGAGAGCGCCAAACGATTGAATGTCTGGGAGAGATGCTGGGGGATGTGCCTGCGCGATCGCAGACGCTGAGGGGAGGACGATTAGGATGACGAGCTGGAAGACGGGCAGGAAGACGAACAGGAGGGCGAGCAGGGTGCGCGGGAGTTTAACGAGTCTCATTCTTGGTAACAGTCTCAGAGTACGCATTAAGCGTCAGTTTCGTTTTATTTTTGCTACTTAGCTGAATTTTAGGACATTCGACCTCGCCGGCAAAAACGGCTCTAACTGGACCCACTGAGCGTTTTTCAAATCGCTCGGATACATGTCTTCTGGCTATGGCTCAAAACCTAACTGCATATACTCGGGTAACGATCCAAAGCTACTGTGCGCCCGAGACTCGATTTTCGATTGCAGCTCTGCGAAGAGGACTGGTTTTTCTGCAGAGATACTGACTTTCAAGATGAACCGGTCCCAGGCGGGCCCATCAATTTGGAACGAGCATTAGTGACCAGATATCTTCTGATTCCGGGGCGACCCTAACGTAATATGCGTTCCGAGCTGTTACGCGTCACGGAATCATGGACCATGGAAACCCATTAAGTCCCATCCCGTTTGCATAGGAATACTTAAGAGCCGCTACGGGCGAGAATGAGGTGAGCAAGAGATGAAGTCATTCTTGGACCGCACGGTGAGGCTCGTGTTCGGATTTGCGATATTCGCTCTGCTGGTGGCAGGTGCGGCATCGTATCGCTGGATGGCGGTGTCGGATGAAAGCAATCGGTGGGTGCAGCATACTCACGCAGTTCTGGAGAACCTGAACGGTCTGCTATTTTCGCTTTTGAGTGTCGAATCAAGCGCCCGGGGTTTTGTAACTACCGGCGATGAATTTTATCTTGCTATTTACGATGCCAGCCAATTGAATGCCCGCCAGGACGAGGCAGCTGTGCGCAGCCTGACGGTGGATAACCCCAATCAACAGGCGAAGCTTCCCGTAGTCGAAAGCCTGATTGCAGCGAAGATCCAGCTTACAGAGAAGGTTATCGGACTGCGGAAGTCTCAGGGATTCGAAGCCTCATTGAACGCTGTTCGAGACAGGCATGGCCAGGAAATCATGACCGAGTTTCAAGCGTTAATTGGAACGATGAAGGACGAAGAATTGCGATTGTTGGTGATGCGCGAGGCGGACGCAAGGAGACGCACGCAGCAGGCCAGGGTTATTCTCCTCTTCGGGATGGCGGTGGGGGTCTTGATTGCGGCCGGGGCAGGATGGAGTGCTAATCGGGAAGCTGCGGCTCGCAATGTTGCCGAGAATGCGCAACATGAGGGTGAGGATCGGTTTCGGGACCTGGCAAACAACATCTCCCAGCTTGCCTGGATGGCGGATTCGAACGGTTCGATCTTTTGGTACAACCAGCGATGGTTTGACTATTTCGGCTGCACTGCAGAGGACATAGCCATGCCGGGCTGGGAAAAGGGGGTGCATCACCCGGATTACCTGGAGCGGGTCCTGGACAAGTTCAGGCGGTCTCTCAAAGCCGGCGAGATTTGGGAAGACACTTTTCCTCTTCGCGGCGCGGACGGCGTGTACCGTAATTTTCTGTCGCGGGCAGTTCCCATCCGAGATGCGAAGGGAAAGGTGGTTCGCTGGTTCGGCACCAACACCGACATCAGCGAGATCCAGCAATCGGAGAAGAATCTGGCGGGGTCGGAGGACCGGTACCGGGGATTGCTCGAGGCGGCTCCCGACGCGATGGTGGTGGTGAACCAGAGCGGGGAGATTGTTCTGCTCAACGTTCAAGCGGAGAAGCAATTCGGCTACAACCGCGACGAACTGGCGGGACAGAGTGTCGAAAGCATCATTCCCGAGGGCTTTGCGGAAAGGCTGGTCGCCGACGGAACCCGGACGGCCGCCGAAGCGTTGGCGCAGCAGATTGGCACCGGCATCGAACTCTCTGGGCTGCGCAAGGACGGAAGCGAGTTTCCCATCGAGATCATGTTGAGCCCGTTGGAGAGCGCCGATGGAGTCTTGGTGACGGCAGCGATCCGCGATATCAGCGTGCGCAAGGATGCGGAGAAGCATCTGGCGCAAACAGAGGCCAGGTATCGCGGACTACTCGAGGCCGCCCCGGATGGAATGGTCGTCGTGAACAAGCGCGGTGACATCGTTCTGTTGAACGCTCGTGCGGAGAAACAGTTCAGGTACTGGCGCGATGAGCTGATCGGCAAGAAAGTAAAGAGCATCATTCCGGAAGGGTTCGCGGAGAGGCTGATTGCCGACGGAACCCGCACCGCTGTCGAGGCGCTGGCGCAACAAATCGGGATGGGGATTGAGTTGATAGGGCTGCGCAAAGATGGAAGCGAGTTTCCGATCGAGATCATGCTCAGTCCGCTGGAGAGCACTGAGGGAATCCTGGTAACGGCAGCGATTCGGGATATCACCGTACGCAAAGAGGCAGAGAGCCATCTGGCCCAGATGGAGGGCAGATATCGCGGATTACTGGAAGCGGCGCCGGATGGAATGGTCGTTGTCAATCAGGCCGGTGAGATCGTGCTGTTGAATGCTCAGGCTGAGAATCAGTTTGGATACCGCCGTGATGAGCTGATAGGCCAGAGGGTGACAAGCATCATTCCGGAGGGCTTTGCTGAGCGACTGATCGCCGACGGAACCCGTACTGCGGCTGAAGCGCTGGCGCAACAGATCGGTACGGGGATCGAGTTGATAGGACTGCGCAACGATGGAAGCGAGTTCCCAATTGAGATCATGCTCAGTCCGCTAGAGAGCACTGAGGGAATCCTGGTGACGGCAGCGATTCGGGATATCACTGTACGCAAAGAGGCAGAGAGGCACCTGGGTCAGATGGAGGGTAGATATCGCGGACTCTTGGAGGCGGCGCCGGATGGAATGGTCGTTGTCAATCAGGCCGGTGAGATCGTCCTGTTGAATGCTCAGGCTGAGAATCAGTTTGGATATCGTCGCGATGAACTGATTGGCCAGAGGGTGACAAACATCATTCCGGAGGGGTTTGCTGAGCGACTGATCGCTGATGGCACCCGCACTGCTGCCGAGGCGCTGGCACAACAAATCGGAATGGGGATTGAGTTGATAGGGCTGCGCAAAGATCGAAGCGAGTTTCCTATCGAGATCATGCTCAGTCCACTGGAAAGCACTGAGGGAATCCTGGTGACGGCAGCGATTCGGGATATCACGGTGCGCAAGGACGCGGAAGGACATCTCGTCGAGAAAATTGAGGAGCTGAACCGCTCTAATGAGGAGTTGGAGCAGTTTGCCTATCTTGCCTCCCACGATTTGCAGGAGCCGTTGCGGATGGTGGCCAGCTACACACAGCTTCTGTCCAGGCGGTACAAAGGAAAGCTGGATTCCGATGCCGACGAGTTCATTGCCTTTGCGGTGGACGGGGCTAACCGTATGCAGCGACTCATCCAGGATCTGCTGTCGTATTCGCGGGTCGGGAAAAAGGGACAGGAACTGCTCGATATCTCAAGCGATGGAGCGCTACAGAAGGCTCTCTTCAATCTCAGTGTCGCTATAAAACATAGCGGCGCGCTGGTTACACATGGCGATCTGCCTGATGTCAACGCGGACGAGATTCAACTAATCCAATTGTTTCAGAACCTTGTCGGGAATGCCATCAAATATCAGGGTCCCGGAATCCCCCACATTCACGTATCCGCCGCGAGGAATGGCTCGCCTAAATGGACATTCTCGGTGCAAGACGACGGGTTGGGGATCGACCCGCAATTCTTTGAAAGAATCTTCGGCATGTTCCAGCGGCTGCACAAGCGGGATGAGTTCGACGGCACAGGCATGGGATTGGCCATCTGCAAGAAGATTGTCGAGCGGCATGGTGGCAGCATCTCAGTCGAGTCGAAGCCAGGACTGGGTTCAACATTCAGCTTTACCTTAGCAGCGATCAAGAAGAAACCGTAAAGGTCGGGGGAGAGAAATATGTCGGTAGCAGTCCTTTTGGTCGAAGACAGTCCCGGAGACGTCCGGCTGACAAGAGAAGCGTTCCGCGAGGCAAACGACGATATCGAATTGCATGTAGCTTGCGATGGCCTGGAGGCACTGGCCTTTCTAAGACATGAAGGACCCCACTTCAATGCTCCCCGCCCGGATTTTATCCTCCTGGATCTGAATTTGCCTAAGATGGATGGCCGCGAGGTTCTGGCTCAAATCAAGAACGATGACCACCTGAAGACCATTCCAACGATTATCCTGACGACGTCCATCGCAGAAGAAGATATCATTCGAAGTTACCAGCTTCAGGCAAACTGCTATCTCAGCAAGCCGGTACAGTTGGAGGCATTCGAAGATGTGGTGAAGAGCATCAACGATTTCTGGCTCACCAAGGCCAAGCTACCCCAGCGGAGTGGAGACGAATGAGTCGACGGTCGATCAAGATGATGCTCGTGATTGAAGATAATCCAGGAGACGCTCGATTGATCCAGGAGATGTTGAAAGAACCGGGCCCTCAGAACGTCGGAGTGAAGCACGTGGAGTGCATGGAGGACGCCGAAAAATATCTCGCCGAGCGTTCGGTCGACATTATTCTGCTTGATCTGTGCTTGCCAGATGTGCAAGGACTGGAAGCTGTGCGGCGGGCACGCAGGGCCGCATCCGGTGTCCCGCTGGTGGTTTTGTCGGGCATGGACGACGAATCGCTGGCAATACAAGCTATGCAGGAAGGCGCTCAGGACTATCTCATCAAGGGTCAGATCGAGCCGCGCGAACTTGTGAGGGCGCTGCGCTATGCCGTTGAGCGCAAGATCATCGAAGAGACCCTATTCGAGGAAAAGGAACGCGCCCAGGTAACGCTCGACTGCATTGGCGACGCTGTGATAAGCACCGACGTTTCGGGGAATATTATCTTTCTCAATCAGGTCGCTGAAAGGATGACGGGCTGGACACTGAAGGAGGTCGCCGGCCGGCCCATCGCCTTCGCATTCCGTATTGTGAACGCCAACACACGCATCGTGATTCCGAATCCGATGACGAAAGCTACCGATCAGAACCGGACGAGCAACCTGCCGTTGAACAGCGTCCTCATCCAACGGGACGGGACGGAGATACACATCGAAGACTCCGTTGCACCCATACACGATCGCGATGGCAAGGTTATCGGATCGGTTCTGGTCTTTCGCGATGTGAGCACCGCGCGAGCGATGGCAGAACAAATCGCTCATTCGGCCGAGCACGACTTCCTGACTGGGTTGCCCAATCGATTGCTCCTCAATGACCGGGTCAACCAGGCAATCGCCCTGGCACAACGAAACAAGGAAAGGGTTGCGTTGCTCTTTCTGGATATAGATGGATTCAAACATATCAACGACTCCCTGGGACACCCTACAGGTGACAAGCTCTTACAGTGCATAGCAAATCGCCTGCGCGATTGCATCCGCGCCCCAGACACGGTTAGCCGCCAAGGCGGCGATGAATTCATCGTTCTGCTTCAAGGAGTCAAACAACCGGAGGATGTCGCCGTCGCGGCGAGCAGACTGCTGAAGTCTGTTGCGGAGGCTTATTCCATGAGCCAGCACAATCTCCATATCACCACCAGCATTGGCGTTAGTCTCTATCCCGAGGATGGCGGAGACGCGGAGACGCTCATCAAGAACGCGGATACTGCGCTGTACCAGGCAAAAGAAAATGGCCGTCAAAGTTATCAATTCTTTAAACCGGAGATGAACATTAAGGCGGTGGATCGCCAGTCCATCGAGGAGGATCTTCGACGCGCTCTTGAACGAAAAGAATTCACCCTCCACTACCAGCCAAAGATCAATCTTGCGACAGGTGCGATTACCGGTGCGGAAGCGCTCCTACGCTGGTCGCATCCGACACGAGGATCGGTCTCTCCCGCACAGTTCATTCCCATCGCGGAAGACTCCGGCCTGATCTTGCCGATTGGCGCCTGGGTTCTGCGTGAGGCGTGCCGGCAAGCCCAGGTATGGACGGAAGCCGGTTTGCCAGCCGGAACTATCGCGGTGAACGTCTCCACAATCGAGCTTCGCAGCGAGGACTTTCTGGAAGAATTGTTCTCTACTCTTCGCCAAACAGAACTGGACCCAAGATCTCTCGAGTTGGAGGTGACCGAGAGCGCGCTGATGAAGAATTCGGAAATTGCGGCATCCCTCCTCCAGAACATTCGGGAAGCGGGAGTGCGGATTGCGATCGATGACTTCGGCACGGGTTATTCAAGCTTGAGCTACCTTAAAAGGTTTCCGCTCGATGCCCTCAAGATCGACCAGTCGTTCATCCGCCAGATCACCATTTCTCCTAATGACACAGCCATCGTGAGCGCAATTATCAGCATGGGTCGAAGCCTCGGCTTGCGCGTGATTGCCGAGGGAGTTGAAACAGCTGAAGATCTCACATTCCTTCAGGATCAAGAATGTGACGAAGCACAAGGGTACTATTTCAGCCGGCCTGTCCCGGCCGACCAGTTCGCCGAGTTGCTCGTCATTGAACGAAGCCGAAATTCCCATCAGCCCAAGCACCCGTTGAGGGAGAGGAATGAATCAAAGAGTCGCTTGGGATCGCCTGTGCTTAGCTTCGATATTGCGAGGTCAACGGATAGGAGTCTTGAAAATCTCAGGCTGATCGCGCGTGAGGGAAGCTCAGAAGCTATTGAGAGTTAGTGGATTTTTCGGATATTGTGCCTCACCAACATTCCATCTGAACGGATATGGGCTAAATTCTTAATTTCGGGGCAGCTCTGGGTGCAATTTTTGCATCTGGAAGAGACATTCGGTGATCATGGATTGCCGCGAGTGGAGTGCTGAACGTCAGTTTATTTCTGCGTAAGCGAGCAGACCGGCGACGAGGATTGACGCCTGGTCCTATCAGCGTGAAGGTTGTCGTGGGACAGATCGCGGCCGACGTGAATGTTGGCATGGCTTAAATGCCCGGCAGATCCTATTGATCGCCTCGAACCTCATCGACGTTGCGCACGCATAGGACGGATTCTGTTTCCTACTCAATGCGGAGAAGTACTAATCGTGCATCCCTAACATTTCATGATCATCTAAGTGAGAGGTTTGTCGTTCAGGGGTACACATGTCCAATACCGTAAAGATCGTCCGTTTTCACAAGACCGGACCAGCCGAGGTCCTTCAATTTGATGAACTCCCACTTCCTGAGCCCGGCGCAGGCGAGATCCGCCTCCGCGTTAAAGCTCTTGGACTGAACCGCGCCGAGATCATGTTCCGCAACGGGCAATATCTCGAAACGCCAGTTCTTCCGGCCAAGAACGGCTACGAGGCGGCCGGGATCATCGAAGCAGTAGGAACAGGTGTCGACTCCAGTTGGATAGGCAAGACCGTCAGCACCGTTCCCGGAACCTTCAAACTCAATGACCACGGAGTCTACGGCGAAGTAGCGGTTGTTCCCTTCTTTGGAATCGCCGAATATCCCTCAACCCTCTCGTACGAACAGGGCGCATCCATCTGGATGCAATACCTCACCGCATATGGTGCACTCATCTGGCTTGGCCAGGTAACGAAAGGAGACTTTGTCGTGATCACCGCGGCCAGCAGCAGCGTAGGCATAGCAGCTATTGAGATCGTGAAGGTCGAGGGCGCCATCAGCATCGCCGTCACCCGCACCGCAGCGAAGAAGGCCGATCTCCTCAAACTAGGAGCAGATCATGTCATCGTCACCGATGAGGAAGACCTCGTCACCCGCGTCAACGAGATCACTTCAGGTAAGGGTGCACGCGTTGTCTTCGATCCCATCGGCGGCAAGATCCTCGAATCGCTCGCCGCAGCCACAGCCTCAAAGGGCATCATTTTCGAATACGGAGCCTTGGCCCCCGAACGCACTCCCTATCCTCTCTTCATCGCGCTTGCCAAGTACCTCACCATCAGGGCCTACACGCTCTTTGAAGTGACACAAGATCCGGTATTTCCCAAGGCAAAGAAATACATCTTCGACCATCTCGCTTCTGGCGCCTTCAGGCCCATCATAGATAAGACATTTTCCTTCCCTGAAATCGTCGCAGCCCACCGTTATATGGAATCGAACGCCCAGATCGGCAAGATCGTCATCACTCTCTGAGTTCCACGAGGCGTTGCAAAACATGAAGGGGCTACGCTGATGCGTCGGTTCCGCGATAAAAGGTCTGAAACAGCCTGTCGGCTTTGCCAAGATCCCCTAACGGTCGAAGAGCATTAGAACGCTCTCCTGGGACGGCGCGCTTCAAATGGATGCGCGCTTCTCTGCCGTAACAGTGAGCCCTAAAATCGCATCTCATTGAAAAAACAGCCCATAAGAAATCTGTCCCAATCTCAGTTTGACATCCGGGCGGCAAGCAAGCAGAATAGGCGAACAAAAGGAGAATATCGCCCCTTCCCCTATATGCCTACCGCAAGCGCACTGAGACATGAAATCGAGCAAAAGCTGGCTACCAGTTTCCCGACGGCCCTGACGCCTTCCTCGCGTACGATCCGGGAGAGCGCGACGGTGGGCATACAGGAAATCGACGAGTTGCTAGACGGAGGCCTTCCGATAGGAGCAATTACCGAAATTACCGGCCCGGCCTCATCCGGCAGGACGTGTCTGGCACTCTCCTTCGTTGCAGAGCGAACTAAAGCTAGGCCGGTTTGCGCCTGGGTAGATGTAGGCAATGCGTTGGATCCGGAATCCGCAGCGGCTTCTGGCGTGAATCTGCGGCGGCTGCTATGGGTGAGGTGTAAGAGCATTGCCGTGCAAGCCAAGGGGAAACCGTGGTCGCGTATGGATCAAGCCTTGCGGGCGACAGACCTGTTACTGCAATCGGGCGGTTTCGCTGCCATTGTCCTGGACATGGGAGACCTGGCAACTGACCACGGCAGGCGCATCCCACTGGCGACGTGGTATCGCTTCAAGCAGGCAGCAGGTCAATCGCGGACTTCCCTCCTGCTGCTGGGCAGAGCGTCCTACGCTCAATCGAGCGCAGCGGTTGTATTGGAGTGTTCGCCGCTCAAACCAGATGCTGCAAACCAGATGGTTATGGATGGCTGCTCATTTGGTGTAAGTCTTAAAAGAGAAAAACTCGCCACGCATCTTGGAATGATGCGCAAGCCACCCGCCTCTACCTGGACAGCGAAAAGCTCGTGGGCGACGGGGACAAAGGCATGAGCCGGGAACTCTACGCCTGCCTATTCTTGCGGGAATTTCCCCTCCAGTCACAACTTCGCTTACGGCCTGAACTTGAGAACACTCCGGTTGCCGTCATGGATGGGCGTCCTCCATTAGAGACCGTCTGTTCAGCAAACCATGCTGCGCACAGGATCGGGACCACGCTGGGCATGACACGGGTAGAAGCAGAGAGCATACAAGGGCTTCGCCTTCTGTCCCGTTCTCCTGAGATTGAATCGACTGCCGGCGAAGTATTTCTGGAGTGCGCAGCAAGCTTCTCACCACGTATTGAAGAGAAGATTACAGGCGCACACAGGGCGTGTGTGCTCGATATAGCTGGCACAGAACGGCTCTTTGGCCCGTCGCAGGTGCTGGCAAGCCTGATTCACGATGCTCTG
>Ga0302326_10012348_pt1 | contig 18239 bp, 13 predicted proteins | sample Palsa_T0_3_FD_202264 | JGI IMG/M metagenome (GOLD analysis project Ga0302326, IMG submission 202264) | Peat permafrost microbial communities from Stordalen Mire near Abisko, Sweden - Palsa_T0_3 | ecosystem: Environmental > Terrestrial > Soil > Palsa > Peat permafrost | place: Sweden: Abisko...
AACCCTTACCGATGCGGACGGCCGGATGGATCTCGATACCCGTCGCCGAGCGCACGAGACTCGAAAGAAAGCGCGGCAGCAGCGGCACGCCCATGCCGTAAATCGCGTGGATGATGCGGTGCGCGACGATCGCGTGAAACCCCGGATACGAGAGGATGACGTCGAGCGGTCCGTTGGCGGCGGGATCGTGCACGACCGGTGCGCGCAAATCGGCGAGAACGTCGATAAGAAAACCCATCACGTTTTCATGCCCAGAGTTTTGAACGGCTCGCCGTCCGGACCGTACTTAATCGGTTCCAAACCGCGGCCGTGCAGCAAGTGTGAGTTGACGGCACCGATGCGCATCATGATTCGATCGTGTCCCAACAGCGGAAAGAGCAAGTGGAGCGGTGGTCCATCCGGCCGGCCGGTCAATGCCATCCGCGCGGCCCCGAGCGCTTCTTCCGGTGCGAGACCGAACTCGCTCGAGATTTCACCCAGGTCCGCTTCGAGCGGCAGGCCGCGAAGCTCGGGCTGGTCATCGACGTATTGGCTCACGGTGTCGAGAAAAAACAGCACTTGACGATTGCGCAAGCGCTCGAGTTCGAGCGCCGGCACGATCACCGCTTCGGCACGCAGCTCGCGCACGATCGGCACCGCATCCGCGGCCGTCTCGAGCCCGTCACCGTAGGCGTCGACGAACGTCTCGATCCAGCGCTGCGCCGCCGCCGGTGCCGGCGTCTCGAGTAGTCCCGTCGCCTGCATCGCCTCGGCAATTGCCGCGCAGCGCTCCGCCCTCGGCACCTCGGAGGCGACGCGCAGCGTGAACGGCGGGAGGTTCGGATCGAAGTGCATCATCCCAAATCACGGGCGAGTGTGGCGACGGCGTAGGCGGCGATGCCGGTTCCGTCGCCAGTATAGCCCATCCCTTCGCTCGTCTTTGCTTTAACACTGACGGCATCGATTTCGATGCGCAGGACCTCGGCCACGCGAGCCCGGACGGCTTCGAGGTGCGGCGCGAGCTTCGGCGCCTCGACCACGACGGTCGCGTCGACGTTCCCGAGTTCATACCCCCGCTCGCGCGCCATGCCCACGCATGCTTCGAGCAGCGCCATCGAGTCCGCGTCCTTCCAACGGGCGTCGGAAGGCGGGAAGTACCGTCCGAGATCGCCGAGCGCGCACGCGCCGAGGATCGCGTCGCACAGCGCATGCGCGAGCACGTCGGCATCGGAGTGCCCGAGCGGACCGCGCTCGTAGGGGATCGTGACCCCGCCGAGCACAAAGGCGCGCCCTTCGACGAGCCGATGCGCGTCGAAGCCGTGACCGACCCGAACGTTCACGCTCGTGCGACCGCCGATTCTACGGGTTCCGCCCGTTCGCGCAGCAATGCCTCGGCGCGGTCCCGGTCGCCCGGAAGCGTGACTTTGAAGTTCTCGCCGCTCGCCGGAATCACGACGACGCGCACGCTGATGCGCTCGAGCAGCATCGCATCGTCGGTCGCTTCAAATCCGCTCGCTCGCGCTACTTCGTGGCCGCGGCGCAAATCCGCAAGGGTGCCGAATTGCGGCGTCTGCGCAGCCCAGAGCGAACCCCGGTCGAGTGTCTGCGCGACCCGCGTGGTTCCCGAGTCGACGACCTTGATCGTATCTACGACCGGCGTCGCGATCAGCGCCCCGGCGCCCGGTGCCGTTGCCGCCATCGCCGTGCGAATATCGGACGCGAGCACGAGTGGCCGCGCGCCGTCGTGGATGAATGCCCCCGCGCAGCGCCCGGGCACTGCGGCCAGCGCCGCGCGCGCGCTCTCCTGCCGGGTCGCTCCGCCGCGCACGACGATCGTACCCAAGCGCGGCGCGTACTCCGCGGCGATCGACGCCATTCGTTCGAGGTGCTCGGGCTCGGTCGCGATCACGAGGTCTTCGAGTTCTTCCATGGTTCCAAAGGTAGCGAGCGACCACGCGATCAGCGGCCGCCCCGCAACTTCGATCAGCTGCTTCGGCCGTCCGAAGCGCAACCCGCGCCCCGCAGCGACCACGATCGCGCAGAACTTCACGGCGTCCCGACCTGCTGTTGTTTGATTTTGAGTTTGGCAAAAATCATGCGGCCGGCAACGGTTTGCAAGACGCTCGTGACTTGCACGTCGGTTTCTTCGCCGATGAGGCGGCGCGCGTTTTCAACGACCACCATCGTGCCGTCGTCGAGATAGCCAACGCCCTGATGTGATTCCTTACCATCGCGCACGATCGTCACGTGCATCTCCTCGCCCGGCAACACGACGGGCTTGACGGCACCTGCGAGTTCGTTGACGTTGAGAACCGCGACGCCCTCGACGTGCGCGACGCGGTTGAGATTGTAGTCGTTCGTGACGATTTTCGCGCCGCGTTCGCGAGCCATCCGCACGAGCTTCGCGTCCACGCCGCCGAGATCCGCATAATCTTGATCGACGATCTCGAGCGGGGTGATCTCTTGAAGCTTCGCAAGTACGTCCAGACCGCGACGGCCGCGGGTGCGCTTCATACCGTCGACCGAATCCGCAATCAAATGCAGTTCGCGCAAAACGAAGCGCGGCAGCACGAGCGGGCCTTCGAGAAATCCGCTCTCCACGATTTCGAGGATGCGCCCGTCGACGATGACCGACGTATCGATCAACTTCGCGACCGTCGCCGGCTCGCTTCGCGCCACCGTCGCCGCCGAGCCCGTCAGCCGTTGCTTCGCGCCGACCCGGGCTCCTAGGAACGCCGCAAACGCGCTGATGATAATGTAGCCGACCGTCGCAACGTAGCCGCCCGCGACGCTCGCGCCCGCGATGAACTCGTACATCACGCTCTTGATCAAGAACGCGATCACGAGCCCCGCGATGAGACCGATCGCGCCACCGAGGATTTCGCTCGGCGAGAGACGTTCGATGGCACGTTCGACTTCATCGAGTTCGACTTCGAAGATCGACTGCGCGAGCGGAGCGAGGAATAAGCCTAGGACCGCACCCAACGTCGGCACGCCGATCGTGAGCGCGATCAGCCACGCTTGATTTGCGACGTGCAACGAGATCAAATGAAGATACGCTTCGCGGCCTAGCAAAAAGCCCGCGATCGAGAAGATCGCCATGAAGAGTACGCGCAGCAGCGTCGTCGACACTAGGCGCCCGTCCCGCCGAAGGTGACGAACGCGCCGCACACGTCGTTGGCCACGAAGCGCCCGCGCCGAGTTAGCCGCACGCGAGCGGGGCTCACGTCGAGCGTCCCGAGCGCTTGCTGCTCTTCGATAACCGGCTCGTAAAATGTATGGAAGTCAACGCGGTACCGTTCCGCAAACGCGGCCACATCTACCCCTTCCGCCGTACGCAACGCGAGCATCGCCGCTTCGCCGGCCCGCGCCGGACCTTCGAGCCGTTCGTCATCCCCAGGAATCGCGGTGCCGCTTTCCATGGCGGCGCAGTACGTCTCGAGGTCGCGCGTGTGGACCGAGCGGACGCCTGCGCGGTAGGAGGCGGCGCCGACGCCGAGCCCCAGATACTCGCCGTTGGCCCAATAGTTCGCGTTGTGCGCGCAGCGCTTGCCCGGTCGCGCGAAGTTGCTGATCTCATAATGCTCGTAGCCCGCGGCCGTTAGCACGTCGATTGCAATCCCGTAGAGTTCGGCCTCGCCGTCGTTTGTCGCAAAGTCGCCCGGCCGCCGCGCGAACCAGCCGGCGAAGGGCGTCCCTTCTTCTATCGTGAGCCCATAGGTCGAGACGTGATCGGGCTCGAGCGCGAGCGCCGCTTCGAGCGAAAGGCGCCACGTCGCGGCGCTTTGTCCCGGCGTCCCGAAGATGAGATCGAGCGACACGTTCTCGATGCCGGCGTCGCGCGCGCGAGCGATGGCCGTTGCAACGTCCGCGGCCGTGTGACGGCGGCCGAGCACGGTGAGTTCGGGTTCGACGAACGACTGCACGCCGAACGAAAAACGGTCGATGCCGGCGTTCCGGTACGCGTCGAAAACGGCCGGCGCGCACAACTCGAGATCGGGATTCAACTCGATCGTCGCTTCAGAAAATCCGCCCGGAGCGAAACGCGCGCGCAGCTGCCCGGTTACGCGCGCGATCTGCGCGGGCTCGAGCGTGTTGGGCGTGCCGCCACCGAAGAACAGCGTATCCGCGGCCATGTTCGGGGCGCCCGCGATCTCGCGCTCGAGCGCTTCGAGATAGCGCGCTGCTTGCGTCCGGCGCAACGGCCACTTCGCGAAATCGCAATACGGGCAGATGTACGGACAAAACGGCAGGTGGACGTAGAGCCCGCCGTGGCGCACTATGCTTCGTTAGCTTCCCGCAGAGAGCTTTGGTCGATGAGCTCCGCGATGCGGCCGACGACGTCTTCATGAACCTCGGCGCCTGCCGCGCGAATGGCGCTGCGTACGGCGATCCGGTTCGCGCGGCCGTGCGCGACGATGCAGTTCCCGCGCAGTCCGAGCAACGGCGCGCCGCCGTAGCTGTCGTAGCTGACTTTATCGCGTACGTTGCGCAGCGCCGGGCGCACGAGCAGCGCGCCGAGCTTCGTCAGCAGCCCGCCGCCCTTGAGTTCGGTGAGGACGATCTCGCCCATAAGGGACGCGGCCCCTTCGCACAATTTCAGCATCACGTTGCCGACGAAGCCGTCGCAGACGCAGACGTCGGCGGCATTATATAGCACGTCTTTGCCTTCGACGTTGCCGACGAAGTTGAGGGACGACGCTTCGAGCAGCCGCGCGGCCTCGATTGTCTGCGCATTGCCCTTGACGCGCTCCTCGCCGACCGAGATGATCCCGACCTTCGGATTCTCGATGCCAAGAACCGCGCGCGCATACGCGCTGCCCATCACGCCGAACTGCGCCAGCCACTCGGGCCGGCAGTCGACGTTGGCGCCGCTATCGAGCACGACGACGGGACCGGTCTTCGCGGGATAGACGACGGCGATCGCGGGCCGTGCGACGCCTGCGATGGTTCGCAGCCGCACGAGCGCGATCGCGAGAAACGCCCCACTATTGCCGGCCGAGACCACGGCGTCGGCGCGTCCGTCGCGAACGAGGTTGACGGCGACCCCAAGCGACGTACCGTCCGAGTTCCGGACGGCGGTCGAGGGGTTCGCATCCATCGCAACGGCGCCCGGGGCGTGAACGACCTCGATCCCGCCCGGGACGTCCGGACCGAGGAGCGGCCGTATGCGGGCCTCGTCGCCCACGATGAAGATGTGCCCGAGACCCTCGCGCGCGGCAAGAAGGGCGCCGGCCACGATCTCCTCGGGAGCATTGTCGCCGCCCATCGCGTCGACCGCGATGCGTGGGATTCTACCGTTCATCTGGGGGGCATCGGGGGGCCTTCGCCGCCCCGATCTCTGGGGGGCATCGGGGGGCCTTCGCCGCCCCGATCTAACGAACTCGCGGGCCAAGTAAAAAGATAAGACATCTGGATCGGGGCAGCAAAGCCCATGAATTCCCTCGTTGGACAGCGAGCAGGCAGTTATATTGCGTGCGGTTCGTTGCCTTCCGCTCCAACTGCGGCAGGATGTTCCTTCTGGTCATTTTCCGGCAAGGACGTTTGCAACGAGTCTCCCGCCCATGATACACTCCTCGGGTTGTTTAACGCCCCGAGGGGCGGAGAGGGATTGGTAGGAGGTCGAGATGGCGAAGCGCTGCGACGTATGCGGGAAGGGTCCGATGGCGGGGAACAACGTCAGCCACGCCATGAACAAGACCAAGCGCCGTTGGCTCCCCAACCTTCAACCGGTCAAGGTCGACGATCACGGCACCCACATGACCCTCAAGGTGTGCACGCAATGCTTGCGTTCGCGCCGGGTGAAACGGGCCAGCTAAACCGCCCTCGGCCGGCGTGAGCGCAGCCGCTCCGCGCCGCGGTACCGCGTTCGCGGTTGTCGGCAAGATCGTCCGTGAGGCGACGCGCCTCGATCCCGCGGGCGTGCACCTGCGCTGGGGTTTGCGCTGCGCGGTCGGCGCCGCGATTCCGCTGCTCCTTTCGCTTGGGTTCGCGCACTCGCTTCTCGGCGTAGCGGCGTCCGTCGGCGCGTTCAACACCGGCTTCGCGTCGCGGCAAGGCATATATCGGACGCGCGCCACCGCGATGTTGTGCACGGCTGCCGCGATGGGGATTGCGACGCTGGTCGCGACGCAAGCGGCTGGAAACGCCGTGGCGAGCATTGTGCTCGCTGCAGCATTCGGGCTCGCTGCCGGGATACTCGCGTCGCTCGGCACGGCAGCGACGGTCGTCGGCATACAAACGCTCGTAGCGCTCGCGGTCTTCAGCCAATTCCGGGTCCCGCTCGACCAAGGCGCGCTCCTGGGTGCAATGGTCTTCGCGGGCGGAGTGCTTCAGACGTTGCTGCTCGTCGTGGTCTGGCCACTCTCGGGCTTCACCGCCGAACGCAAGGCGCTGGCTGCGGCGTTTCGCGCGCTCGCGTCGTACGCCGAACACTTTCCGAAATCGGATTTACAGTCGCCGAGCCCTGCGACGTTCGCGGCGCTCAGCGATGTGCTCGCGGACCCCAAGCCCTTCGCGCGACGCGGCGAGATCGCGGCTTTTGAAGCCTTGCTCGGGGAGGCCGAGCGCATCCGTACCTCGCTCGGAACGCTGGTTACCGATCGGCACGTCCTCGATCTTGGGGCGAACGCCGAGGGTGCGCGCGCGATCGTCGAGCTCGGAGAAGGCGCGGCACCGATTCTGCTCCGGATCGCCGAAGCGCTCGAACGCGGCGCGGCGCCGGATGACTGGAACGATTCGTGGGAGTCGCTCGAAGCGCGCATGGAACGCCTCGACCGGCGGGCGCCGCGCGCAACGATCGACGACGCACAGGCGATGCTCGGCCAGCTGCGCGCCGCATGGCGCGCGACCGAATGGCCCGCCGCCGAGGCCCCCGAAACGGAACTCGCCTTCGAGCCACCCTCGCTGCCGTCGCGCTTGAGCATGGCGCTCCAGACGCTGCGCGCCAACCTTTCGCCGCGTTCCACGTACGCACAGCACGGGGTCCGGCTCGCGGCGACGCTCGGCGTCGCGACGCTGCTCGCGCACTTCCTTCCGCTGCAGCGCGGGTACTGGATCCCGTTGACCGCGACGCTCGTCTTGCGCCCCGACTTCGCGACGACGTATTCGCGCGGGGTGGCGCGCCTGATCGGAACCCTCGCGGGATCGATCCTCGCGTCGCTCGTCGTCGCGCTGCTGCATCCTGGCGCGCAAACGCACTTTCTCCTCGCCCTTGCGTTTGCGACGATCGCATACATCGTCTTCGCTGCGAACTATGCGCTGTTCACGACCGCCGTAACCGGCTACGTCATCTTTTTGCTCGCCTTCGGCGGGCTGCCGGAGCACACGGCGATGATCGACCGCATCGAAGCCACGCTCGCGGGTGGCGCGCTCGCGCTCTGCGCATATGCTTTCTGGCCCACGTGGGAGCGCGAGATCGTCGCGGCGCGGCTCGCCGGCCTCATCGAGGCGCAGCGCGCGTACTCTCGATTGCTGTTCGGCGCGTTCCTGGAACCCCGCGCGACCGACGAGCGACGGCTGCACGACGCCCAACTCGTCGCGTGGCGCGCCCGCTCCAACGCCGAAGCCTCCGTCGACCGCATGCTCAACGAGCCCGTCGCACCCACCGCGCTCACGGTGCGCGCGGCACTCGGCATGCTTGCGGCATCGAAGCGGCTGGGGCTCGCGACCTTGACCTTGAGCGCTCGCTTACCCGATCCGCAAACCCGGCCGCGCACCGATCTGCGCGAATTCGCAGACGGCCTCGAGCGAAGTCTCGGGGAAATCGCAACGGCGTTGCGCGAACGGCGCGCGCCGGACGCGCTTGCTCCGCTACGGGAAATTCAACTCGCGTTCGTCGAGCGGGTGACAGACGCTGCCGATCCTCGCGCGCGGGCGCTCGTGTCCGAAACCGATCTCATGGTCGACAGCACGAACACTATGGCCGACGTCCTGCTGCGCCTGCACGGCGCGGGCGACGCCGGCGGCGACGAAACAGCGAGGGCGGAACAACCTTCCGCTTGAATCGCGGGTCGTAAAGATCGTGATTGCGGAGCTACATCCGCTCGTCGGCGAGTGGTTTTCCACTCGTTACGGGCGGCCGACGGAACCTCAAGTCTTCGGCTGGCCGCTCATCCGCGCCGGCGAGGACGTGTTGATCTCTGCCCCAACGGGCTCGGGGAAGACGCTGGCCGCATTTACAATCGCACTCGACGGATTGATCCGCCGCGCCGCAGAGGGGCCGCTGCCGGACGACATCCTCGTCGTCTACGTGTCGCCGCTCAAGGCGCTGACCAACGACGTTCGCAAGAACCTCGAAACGCCGCTGCGAGAATTGCTCGAAGCGGCGGAGCGGCAAGGCGCCGTCCTCGCCCCGATTCGCACCGCGACGCGTACCGGCGACACGACCGCTACCGAGCGTGCGCACATGTTGCGCAAGCCGCCGCACGTCCTCGTCACGACGCCCGAGTCGCTCTACATTCTGTTGACGGCGGAGCGCTCGCGCGCACTGTTCGCGCGCGTCGAAACGGTGATCGTCGACGAGATTCACGCGATGGCCGCCGACAAACGTGGTTCGCATCTCGCCCTGACGCTCGCGCGGCTCGATCAGCTCGTGCTCCGCGAATCCGGCCGCAAGCCCCAACGGATCGGCCTGTCGGCCACGGTGCGCCCCCTCGAGACGGTCGCTCATTTCTTGAGCCCGAACGCGAAGATTGTCGACGTCGGGCACCGGCGCGAGATGACGCTCGCCGTGGAGGTCCCCAAGAACGACGAGCTCGGCGCGGTCGCGAGCAACGAGCTGTGGGACGAAATCTACAACCGCGTCGCCGACCTCGTTGCACAACACAAGACCACCTTGGTCTTCGTCGGCTCGCGACGGATGAGCGAACGTGTTGCCTTCGCGTTGACGAAGCGACTCGGCGAAGGCGTCGTGCTGCCCCATCACGGCAGCCTCGCGCGCGACATCCGGCACGACACCGAACACAAACTCAAAGAAGGCGCGCTCCGTGCCGTGGTCGCGACCGCATCGCTCGAACTCGGCATCGACATCGGCAGCGTGGACCTCGTCGTGCAGCTCGGCTCGCCGCGCTCGATCGCGACGGGGCTGCAGCGGATCGGCCGTTCCGGCCACTGGATCGGCGCGCGTCCCGAAGGCCGCATTTTCGCAACGACGCGCGACGAGCTGATCGAGGCTGCGGCGCTCGTGCGCGCCATGCGTAGCGGCGCGATGGACGCGCTACGGATTCCCGAGGGACCGCTCGACATTCTCGCCCAGCAAATCGTCGCCGCAGCGAGTGCGGACGAGTGGGGCGACGACGCACTCTACGATGCGTTCCGAAGCGCATACCCATACCGGAATCTCGAGCGCAAAGACTTCGACGACGTCGTGACGATGCTCTCGGACGGGGTCGCGACTTCACGCGGCCGCAGCGGCGCGCACCTTCACTACGATCGCGTCAACGGTCGCCTGCGCGCCCGGCGCGGCGCGCGCATGGCGGCGATCACCTCCGGCGGCGCCATCCCCGAGACGGCGAACTACAACGTCGTCGTCGAGCCCGAAGGCGTGGTCGTCGGCACGGTCGACGAAGACTGGGCCATCGAGAGCATGGCGGGCGACGTGTTCTTACTCGGCACGACGTCCTGGATGGTGCGCCGCGTCGAAGCGGGGGTCGTGCGGGTCATCGACGCAAACGGTGCGCCGCCTTCAATTCCGTTTTGGAACGGTGAGGGTCCCGGGCGCACGATCGAACTCTCGCGTGAGGTCGCCGCCCTGCGCCGCGGCATCGACGAACGCGACGACTTCGCCGCCGTGCAATGGTTGATGACGGAAGCGGAACTGGACCGCGCTGGCGCGGAGCAAGCCATCGCCTACGTGCGCGAGGGCAAGAAAATCCTCGGCGCCGTGCCGACGGATACGACGATTATCGCAGAGCGCTTTTTCGACGAAGCCGGCGGCATGCAGCTCGTGTTGCACACGCCGTTCGGCGCGCGCATCAACCGTGCTTGGGGCCTGGCGCTCCGCAAGAAGTTCTGCCGCTCTTTCAATATCGAATTGCAAGCTGCTGCAACCGACAACGGCATCGTGCTGTCGCTCTCCGACCAGCACGCCTTTCCGCTCGAGGTCGTGTGGGAGTACGTCAAGTCCGCGAGCGTCGAGCAGACCCTGACCCAGGCGTTGCTGACGGCGCCGATGTTCGGCGCGCGCTGGCGCTGGAACGCGACCCGGTCGCTCGCGATCCTACGCTCGCGGGCCGGGCGGAAAGTCCCGCCGCAGATTCTGCGCATGCGCGCCGAGGATCTGCTCGCATCGTGCTTTCCCGACGCCGCAGCGTGCGCGGAAAACCTGACCGGGCCGATCCGCATTCCCGATCACGTGCTGGTGCGCGAGACGATCGAGAACTGTTTGCGTGAAGCGATGGATCTCGACGGTCTGATCGAGCGGTTGCTCGGCATCGAGCGCGGCGAGATTGCGACGCTCGCGATCGACACGGCCGAGCCCTCGGCGTTCTGTCACGAAATCCTCAACGCGAATCCGTACGCATTTCTCGACGACGCGCCGCTCGAAGAGCGCCGCACGCGCGCGGTCTCGCTGCGCCGCACGAGTCGCGGAGAAGCCGACGGCGCGGGGATTCTCGATCCCGCCGCGATCGCGGAGGTCGCGGAACAGTCCTGGCCGCTCGTCCGCGACGCGGACGAATTGCACGACGCGCTGCTGACGCTCGCGGTCGTCCCGCCGATCGAAGCGTGGCGTGCGTGGTTCGAAGAGCTCGCCCTGGGGCGCCGCACGACGACGCTCCATTTCGGCAGCACGATGTTTTGGACCGCGGCCGAACGGCTCACGCTCGCGCGGGTCGCCTACCCCGATGCGGGCGCGCATCCCGATATCGCTGCAATCGATCGCGCGCTCCCGCTGCCCCAGACGCGCGAAGCGGCATTCGCCGAGATCTTGCGTGGCTGGCTCGAGTCGACCGGACCCGTCACGGTCGAAGAATTGGCGCAGCGCTTTGCCGTCGATGCAAGCACGATCGAGGTCGCGCTGATCCAACTCGAGACCGAAGGCCAACTGATGCGCGGGCGCTTCGGCGGCAGCTCGGGCGAGCAATGGGTCAACCGCCGCGTGCTGGCGCGCATTCACCGGATGACGCTCGGGACGTTGCGGCGCGAAATCGAGCCCGTGACTACCGCCGAGTACGTGCGCTTCTTGTATCGCTGGCAACACGTCGCCCCCGGCACGCAACTGCACGGGCTCGACGGAACGCTGCACGTGATTCGCCAGCTCGAAGGGTACGAGATCCCGGCAGTTGCGTGGGAGGCGGCGATTCTGCCCGCACGCGTTGCGGGCTACAAGCCCGAGTACCTCGACCGGCTCTGCTATAGCGGCGACGTGATGTGGGGCCGGCTCTCCGCGCATCCCGCGCTCGCCGTCCGCGAGGAACCACAAGGGCGGCGCGTACGCCCGACCAAGCTCGCGCCGATCGCACTCTTCGAGCGCGAAAACGCGCCCGCGCTCGTCACCGTGCGCGCTCGCGACGACGCCGCGCTCTCGCCGGCGTCGCACGACGTGCTCGCCGAGATCGAACGCCGCGGCGCACCCTTCTTCGCGGACATCGTGCGCGGCACGAACCTGCTCGCATCCGAGGTGGAAGAGGCGCTCTGGCAGCTCGTGGCCGCGGGTCTGGTTACGGCGGACGGTTTCGATGCGTTGCGCTCGCTCGCGGATGCCAAGCGGCGTCTGGGCGAAAAGGGCCGGCGCGCCCGCCCGCGCTCGTCGGCGGGACGTTGGACGCTCCTCTTCTCCGAGAGCGAACGCATCGAGCCCGAGCTCTTCGCACGCCGTTTGCTCGCACGTTGGGGCGTCGTCTTTCGCGACGTCGTCGCGCGCGAATCGCTCGCGCCCCCGTGGCGCGAGGTGCTGGCGGCGATGCGGCGCTTGGAAGCGCGCGGCGAAATTCGCGGCGGCCGATTCGTCCATGGCTATGTCGGCGAGCAATTCGCGCTGCCGGAAGCCGTCGATGCGCTCCGCGCCGTTCGCCGTCAACCCGAAGATCGGCGCGTGACCGTCGGCATGAACGATCCGCTCTATACCGCGCAGGGCTGGATCACGGGACCCGAGATCGCCTCGTTGCCGGCAGCCGCCACGTCGTCGTAAGCCGCGTAGCGTTTCCGAAGACGCCCCTACGCTCGCGTCGCTAAATGATCCCATCCCGCCGGAACGAGTTCGCGGATGATACCCGCCTCGCGGACGCGCAAATCCAGGGTCGCCGTCAGCCGGCCGATCGGAATGAGTTCCCTTCCGAAGCGGTTGGCGTACGCGCGCACGAGGTGCCCGACCGCGCGCTGCGCGACCGCGACGATCAGCTCGAAATCCTCGCCGCCGTCGAGCGCGTAAGCGCGAGGATCGTCGTTCGCACACTCGGCCACGACCGTCGCTGCGGCCGCCACCGGCACGGCGTCGATCTCCACGCCGCAACCACTCGCGCGGGCGAGCCGGCCGGCGTCGGTCGACAGGCCGTCCGAACAATCCATCATCGCATGCACGTTCGCGGATGCCGCGAGCCAACGGCCCTCGCGAACCCGCGGGCTCGGCGTCATGAATGCCGCGAGCGCCGCACGGCGCGTCGCAGCGTCGACATCGCGCTCGCGCACCGTAAGTTCGAGGCCGGCGCGGCTGCCCCCGAGCGGGCCCGTGACCGCGAGAACATCCCCCGGACGGCCGCCGCCGCGGCGCTTCAAGCGGGTGCGCGACACTTCACCGACGACGGTGATGGAAAGCGTCGCGACCGGCGAGCGTACGATGTCCCCGCCCACGATCCGTGCGCCGTGCTGCGCGGCAAGCGCGGCCATGCCGCGGTACACCTCGAGGATCCACGGCCGGCTCGTGTCGCTCGCGACGCCGAGCACGACCGTCGCAAGCACCGGCCGCGCGCCCATCGCGGCGATATCGGAAAGATTCGCCGCCATCGCGCGATGACCGATCGCCCGGGCATCCATCGACGCGGAGAGAAAGTGCACGCCGTCGACGAGTGCGTCGGACGTGAGGACCGAAAGGTGCGAGCGCGACGGCTGCCACGCGGCAGCGTCATCCCCGATGCCGAGTGCAATCCGGCGCGCACCGGGTCCGTGCGTTTGGGACGGCTCGCAGATCTCGCGAAGTGCGGCGACGAGCGAATCCTCAGTCAGCGCCGTCTCCTGAGCCTGTCGAAGGGCTGAGCTTGTCGAAGGCCTGTCCTGAGCCCGTCGAAAGCCTGCCCTGAGCTCGTCGAAGGGGGGCGCGTTAGCGTGCCCCGGCGTGTGCGGGCTGCGCGAGCGCGCGCAGCGCTCGCAGTTCGGCAGCCGGATCGGGTGCACCGAAGATCGCGTTTCCCGCGACGCAAACGTCGACGCCCGCCGCCACGACCTCGGCGATGTTCTTGCGCCCGATGCCGCCGTCGATCTCGAGTTCGCACGCCGGATTGTAGGCGTCGATAAGGGCGCGCGCTTCGCGGACTTTCTTGATCGAATTCGGGATGTAGGCTTGGCCGCCGAACCCCGGGTTGACGCTCATCACCAAAATGAGGTCGATGTCCTCGATCAAATCCTGGAGCATCGAGACGGGGGTCTGCGGACAGATCGAAATGCCGGCCTTCGCCCCGAGCGACTTCACGTGCGTCAGGAGACGCTGGGCGTGCACCGTAGCTTCGAGATGGAATGTAATGATGTCGCAGCCCGCCTTGCGGAAGTCTTCAACATATTTCTCGGGTTCGACGATCATGAGGTGGGTGTCGAAACACAGCGGCGAGAGCTTGCGCAAGTCGCCGATAATCTTAGGCCCCCAGGTGATGTTGGGCACGAAGCGGCCGTCCATCACGTCGAGGTGAAGGTAGTCGGCACCCGCGGCTTCCACGACGGCTATCTGCTCCGCAATTTTAGCGAAGTCGGCAGAGAGGAGCGAAGGCGCGATTTTCATTTGAGATCGGGGCGGCTTGGCCCCCCGATGCCCCCCGGGCCCGCACTCGCGGGCCCCGCTGCGCGCAGCAATACCAACGTCTTCTCTCCTAAGCTGACATCGGGGCGGCTGCCCCGGATGCGCCCCTTACGCTAGTGTACTCCAGGCGTCGAGGGCTGAGGCGCGGGGCTTGGCGATTCCCCTGAGTTTGAGGCTGGTTTGGAGCCGGGCGGGAGGGGCCCCATCTGTTGTTTCTCTTGGAACGACGGCTCGACTCCGAGGCTGGTCGAATCGAGCAACTCCTCGTTCACGAAGATATCGAGGTGGGCCGTGCCGACGACGGTCAGGTTGAAGTCGAGTTTCTGTTTTGGTTGCGCGTATCCGTCGAACACGTTCCAGGTCCCGGTCTCGTCGCGCACTTGGACGCGAACGAGCGGCGTCGCATTGGGGCTCGAGGTGGAGCCGGCGTCCACATCCGGGTCCGCGATGTTCTCGGGAACCGTCGCCGTCGCGTGGACTTGCCGAATGAGATAGCCCGACTCGCGCGGACCTGCGCTGATCTGCAACGACACGGTTTGTGAAGGATCGATCAGCGCGTCCGAACCCGGTGACTGCCGAACGACCACGCCGCGCGGTGGCCCCCAGCGGCCGAACGGCGTCCACACGAGCTGCCCGATGTGGATGTGCGCGTCCGACGCCGCCTGACGCGCTTCGTCGACGTCCATATCCACGAAGTTCGGAACGTGGATCGCGGGCGGCCCACCTTTGGCGACCTCCACGTTTACCGTCGAACCGACGCGCACGGAGGAGAGCGGGGGCGGATCCTGCGTCACGACGTGGTTGGCCGGCACCTCGTCGCTCGGCACGATCTTGACTTTGCCGAGAGCGAGCTTGAAGTGAGAGAGATCGAGCCCGACTTCGCGCATCGATTCGTAGCGCAGGTCCGGCATCGGGAAAATCTGCACGCCGGTGGACACGACGAGAGAAATCTGGCGTCCCTCGCGCACCTGGGCACCCGGCGGTGGGTCCTGACGCATGACGACGTCGCGCGGGAAGCGGTCGCTCGGAGAATGTTGGATGACGACCGCTCGCAAGTGCATGCGGCTGCTCGTCGTGATCGCGTCGCCGAGCGTTTCGCCAAGCAGGGTCGGCGCCGCGACCGTCTTGGCCGAGGGCGCAAAGAAATCTTGAATGGAGCGCCCGAACCACACGCTCGTTCCGACGAACGCTGCGAGCGCGACCGCGAAATACCAGTCCTGACGCGCGAGCCACGGCCGGCGCTTCGGGCGTGCGGGAGCGCGGGCCGCTTCGCCGGTCACGGGTTGGCGCCCACCTGGATCACGCGAGCGCTTCGAGCTGGGTGAGGTCGAGTTCGGCGTTAGAAAATACCCGCTGCACGTCTTCGTGTTCTTCGAACGCGTCGAGGAACGTTACGACGCTGCGCAAATCCTCGCCGGCCGGGGCGACCGTCTGCTTCGGTTCGACGCCGAGCACCATCGACGTTACCCGTAACCCTTTGGCGACTAACGCGTCGCGCACTGCCGCGAGCGCCGTCGGCTCCGTGATCACGATCGAACGCCCTTCGACGCTGCCGTCGTCGTAGCGCACGTCCACGACGCCGTCGACGAGTGCCGCTTCGGTGAGCGCATCCTCGTCGAGTTTTCCGTGCTCGACTTCGACGATACCGCGCGGATCGAACATCCAGCCCACCGAACCTGTCTCACCCAGCGTTCCGTCGTGGCGGCTAAACAGAAACCGCAGCTCGGACGCCGTGCGGTTGCGGTTATCGGTTGCGGCGTCGATGACGACCGCGATACCCGCCGGGCCGTAGCCCTCATATCGAATCTCTTCGATTTCTTTCGCGCCGTCGGCACCCGAAGCGCGCGCGATCGCGCGCTTGATGTTGTCCTGGGGCACGTTGTTCTCGCGCGCCTTTTCCACCGCCATCTTCAGGCGATAGTTCGCATCGGGATCGGGCGACCCGGTCTTGGCGGCAAGGATGATTTCTTTTGAAAGCTTGGTGAAGAGTGCGCCGCGCTGGGCGTCGACTTTGCCCTTCTTCAGCTTGATGTTGTGCCACTTAGAGTGTCCGGACATTAGTGTCCCGCTCCAGGAGTTCGTTGCAGAAGCCGGCAGTGGATTTTCGTTCGTATCGAGGAGCGAGGAGCGTGGAATGATGAGTCATTTGAGCGACGAGCGACAAAGAGACGGGCGAAAAGCCGCGCCGGATTCTGTGACGAACTGCTGGAGTGGGACACTAGATCCAGGCGTTCTGCATGAGCCCGTGCCACATGCGATCGTCCCACACGTGCCACGGCACGTGCAGTCCGGATAAGATCGGGAAGAAGAACGCGAACAGCGCGACGACGAGCACGAGGTACCCGGCGACGACGAAGCGCGGCCACGTGAGGTTCGCGAGCGACTTGCCGAAATACGCGATAGCGCCGCCCGCGGCGAGTCCGGCCGGAATGCCGATTGCAAGACTGTAGCCGGAGTAGATGGTGGCGATGCTGATCGCAAGCGCCGTAACGATACCCACGGAGATCGCAAACGCGTTTACTGGGACTCCACCCTCGAGCTTAGCGCCGTAACGCCACAGCCGCTGGAGCAACACCGTGTCCGCCAGACAAATGATGGCGAGGTTCGGGAAGAAGTGGTATTCGAACGCGACGCGCGGTGAAGCCGCCCACGGCAGCCACTGCAACAGATACGCGGTCACGAGCAGGGCATAGCCTTTGTTGCGCTCGCGCCAGGCGAGCCACGCGATCATCGGAACCGACACGAGGCCGAGCCACCACACCGCCGGATTCGGCAGCGCGAGGATCTCGGCGACGCAGCAGGCGGCGGGATCTTGGGTTGCGGTACCGACGCGCCAGTCGTGATAGTAGTACGAGATCGGTCGTCCGATGAACGGCCACTGCCACCACTTCGAGCCGTACGGATGGGTCGCGGTGAGGTCGTAGTGGTAACCGAACATCTGCTGTTGCAAACCGACCAGATCGCCCAAGTTGTGACCGAGCGAGAGGTACGGGATGTAACACAGCAGATACACCGTGCCGCCCACGAACAGCATCGCCGCGACGAGGATATCGAGCGAGAAACCGAACGGGTTGCCCCACGTCGCGGGCTTTGCGAGCACATCCGCTCGACCGAACGCACGTTGCAGCGGAGCCCATGCGGCTTGAACGACGACGGCGGCGACGATGCCCCAGATCACGAAGAAATCGAACAGGCCGTTCCATTTGCTCGCGCCGAGCGCTCCCGCCGACAGCGCGAGCAGCCAAAGCCATAGCATCCCGTCGCGCTTCCCGTCGATCGTCGCTTGGCCGACGGTCATCGTGCCGGCGGGCGCGAAGAGCGCTTCGCCGCCACCGTTGGTGGCGTAGCTCACGGCTCCGGAGCGCGGGTATTCGACATGCACGCCCTCGTCCGCATAGACGAGCACGTTCTTTTCCAGCGACGTCGCGTCGCCCGCGACGATCGCGCCGTTGCCGAGCGGCACGCGTGCGCCATCGAGCGTCTCGAGCGTTCCCCCGAAAATCCGCGAGCCTTCGGCGTAGGACGTCTCGAGCTGCGCTTTGAGAGCGCGCGGCACGACGATACGGGCAACGAGGTACGCGCCGAGCCCAACGTAGAGGAACGACACGACGTAGGAACCCGGTGACTGACCGTGAGAGATGAGGTAGCTGAACGCCGCAGCGACGACGAGACCGCCTGCGAATACCATCATCTGCGGCGGAAGCGATTCGGCCACGAAGCGCGGTGCAACTCGCACTTGGCTCGCTATCCAGAACCGATAGAACGCGTAGAGCGTCAGCACCGAGAAGAACGCAACGGTGATTTCGGGCGTCGCGATGCGCGACTGCACGTAGTGGAAGCCGTCGAAGAGCAAGAGCGATGCGGCGATCGTGGCAAAGATCGTCGAGCCGAGCAGCCGCTTCGCAAAGCAATACAAGACGAGCACCATCAGCGCGCCCATAACGAGGTTCAGGAAGCGCCAGCCGGCCGACGTATCGCCCGCGCCGCTCATGCCGCCAAAGAGCATCATCGAGAGCGTGATCCACAGCTTCGTCAGCGGCGGATGGGTGAACTCGAAGATCTCCTTATGGGTGAGGTACTCTTCGCCCGCGCGCGCGTAGTAGATTTCGTCGAAGATCTTCTCGCTCGGCCAGACGTAGTCGATGAAGGTGAGGACGAACGACGTCACCGTCAGGAACCCGGCGATGATCCAGTCGTTCATGCGCATCCATGCGATGCCCTCGACCGGCGAGAACCAGTGCCGCACGTGCGCGCCGAGGCCGCTCAGCGCCCCCACGAGGTCGTAGTCTTGAAGTGCATCCTCGCCCGCGCCGAG
>Ga0302326_10012349_pt1 | contig 18239 bp, 17 predicted proteins | sample Palsa_T0_3_FD_202264 | JGI IMG/M metagenome (GOLD analysis project Ga0302326, IMG submission 202264) | Peat permafrost microbial communities from Stordalen Mire near Abisko, Sweden - Palsa_T0_3 | ecosystem: Environmental > Terrestrial > Soil > Palsa > Peat permafrost | place: Sweden: Abisko...
ACGTCATAAGAATTGGGCCGGGGGTAATTTGTGTGAGCGCAAGCCCGGCAGTAAACTCTTTGGCAGTTAGCCATCCGAGCCCCCCCACCAGGGCATTCTTGATGATCGGAATGAAGACGTAGCCGCTTCCGAAGAGCGTCAAGCTCATCACGGCAAAGGTCGCGAAGATTTTCCATACGATCGCCGCGCCGAAAACCGGGAAGAGCAGCACGGCGAACGGTGCGATCGAAAACGTCTTGCGCGGCGGCTGCGGTGCGGTCGCAGCTGCGGCGCGCGGCTTTGCCGCGTCGCGGTAGAGGAGCCAGCCGGCCAATCCGGCGGCGAGCACGACGGTGAACGTGACCCACCACTGCGGGATGAAAATGATTGCCAAGGCGGCGAGCGCTGCGATGATAATCTGCTGCAGGTTCTTGATCTGGTTGCGGCCCATCTGGAAGGCGGCCGAAGCGACGATGGCGACCATCGCGGCGGGGAATCCCTGGAAGATGCTATTCACAGCGGGCAACGACCCGTACGTCAAGTACGCGACGCCGAGTGCCGTCACCACGACGAACGAGGGCAGGACGGAGCCGAGCCAGCACACCGCGGCCCCGCGAAGCCCGCGCAAGCGGTACCCGATGGCAACCGTCATGTCGACGGCGACCGGTCCCGGCAGCACCGACGCCACGAGGATGGCGTCCGTGATGTCGGCTTCCGTCACGAGGTTCCGTGCCGTGAGCGAGCGGGACACGACTGCGATAAAAGTCATAAAGCCGCCCCACGTCGTTACGCCGATCTTCAAGAAGATGAGGAACAGGCGAAACAAGGGGACGGCTTCGCTGGAGGTATCTATACCGGCCAGCCTAGGTTATGATTCCCCGAATAAAAAGGTTCGCCCCGAGCCCGGCGAGCCAGGCGGCGAGACCCCATTTCAACGGAATTGAGGGGATTCGCGTAGCGAGCCACGTACCGACGGCGACGCCGGCCAGTCCGCCGATCAGCAGTTTCACGAGGACCGTACCATCGAAGTTTCCGGCGAAGACCTGAATGCCGCTGCCGACGGTGGTGAGGACCATCGCGAACGCGAGGTCGGTCGCAACCACTTGGGTCCCTTCGAGCCGGGTTAAGCCCAAGAGCGCGAGCGAGCCCAACGCACCCGCTCCCGCGGACGAAAATCCGACTTCGGCGCCGACCGGCAGCATGAGCGGGGCGAGCCAACGCGGATGATTGCCGCTGCCGTTTGCGCCCCTGAGGCGAATGAGACGGTACATGTTCGCGATCGCAGCTGAGAAGATGACGCAGCCGAGCACGATGAAGAGCGTGTGCTGGTTCAGCGTTTTGCTCAGATGACGCAACAGCAGGCCGCCAGCGACGACGCCCGGCAGGCCCCCGAGCAACATCCAGCCCCAAGCTCGGAAGTTCACTTGGCGACGGATGAAGTAGATCGGCGTTGCCGTGAATTGCATGACTGCCGCGAAGAAGAGCGCGGTACCGACGGCGGCCGCGGGAGGCATGCGCAGAACCAAGATCAGAAGGGGGGTTGTTAGCGTTCCACCGCCGACTCCCGTCAATCCGATGGCGACGGCGATGCAGAAACCCATGAAAATTTCGATCATGCAACCCCTCCATGCTTTGCAAGAATGTGACGCGGCTACTAGTATGGCAAGCTTACTGACGTTATACTACACGCCGCAAACCGCCGCCAAGCCCCGTCCTTTCAAGCTGCGCAGGTGAGCCTCCTTGCGACTAATTCACTACGAGAGCGCACATAAATCGCTGTCGCGAATCGTGCGCTCGTAGTCGGCGAGCGAATCGATCCACCAAAGCTTCTCCGTCATGCGATACGCGCGCAGCGTTGCACCATTGTCTATTGCAACCGGCAGAACGTCGCGTCCGAAATCGCTCGGGCCGGCCTTCGGCACGAACGCGAAGATGGCGGGTTCGAAGTACATCACGCCCGCGTTCACCCAACCGGCCGTTTTCCGCTCCGGCTTCTCCGCGAAGGCGGTGATCCGGTCGTCCGCATCGATTGACAACGCACCGCTCTGCGATACGTCGTCCCGTTCGTAAGCGGCTATGGTGCAAAGGTCCCCCGCACGGTGGTGCTGCGACATACGTCTGAGATCGATGGTCGACGCGTTATCGCCGTAGATCAGAAAAAAGGGAGCATCGAAACGGGCGCGGACGGCGTTGAGTGCACCCGCGGTGCCGAGCAGTTCCGTTTCGTGCGAGTACGAGATCGCGGCACCGAACGCCGAACCGTCCCCGAAGTGCGCGCGGATCGTTTCGCCGCGATGGTGCAGGTTGATGACGAGTTCGGTCACGCCGTAGCGCACGAGCATGCGCACGTTGTGTTCCAAGATCGGACGTCCCGCAAGCGCGATCATCGGCTTCGGTTTGAAATCGGTCAACGGACGGAGGCGTTGCCCTTCGCCCGCCGCCAATAAAAATGCGCGCACGCTTTCTTAGTTTGAGATCGGGTCGCCGTGCCTTCTTTGTGATCGGGGCGGGTACGGCGCGAACGGGGGGCCAACGTGGGGCTCATGCTCGCCGTCCTCCTTCTCGCCGGCATTTTCCTGTGCGCGACGACGATCGGATTCGCCGTCGTTTCCGCGCTCAACGCGCGCCGCACGTTGCTGCTCAACGTGCTGGTCTCGCCCGCGGTCGGCTTCTGCGTCGTCGTGCTGCCCACGCAGTTTCTCAATCGCCTCGGCTTGCCGGTCAATTCGTTTGCAACCGTACTAGTTCTGCTCGAGTTCGTGCTCGCCGTCGTCATCCTTTGGCGAACGAAGCCCGTCGTTCCGTGGCGCGTCCTGTGGCCCTTCGGTCTGATCCTGATCGCCGCGTTCCTGTTGACGTGCATGCCGCTTGCCCAGTACGGCTTTGGTTGGGTGAGCTACGGCAGCTCCGACATGACGTTTTACGCGTTGAACGCGCAGTATTTTGCGCGCAACGCGTACTACGCCGTCCCCGCTGCGGGCAGCGTGCAGCTCAAAGACGTCGAACCGTGGCGCGTTTTCGTGATGAGCGCGGAGCGTTCCGGCGTCGAGCAGCTCTTGGCCACGGTCATTTCGATCACGAAATTGCGCGGCGTTGAGGCCTTCATGCCGTTGAACTGCGCGGGCTACTTGGCCCTAGTCTTGAGTACGGCGGCGCTCTGCGCGCGCCGCTCCGCGCGCCCGCTACGCTCGTACGCCGTGGCCGCGGCGATCGCGCTTTCTCCGCTTACGACGCTGGGTTTTCTCGAGCAATTGCTCGGGCAAGTTTTCGGACTCGCGGTCTGCGCCGCGCTCGTTGCCCTGCTCTTCGACGATCGGTTCTACCGGCGCACGCCGCGCGGTACCGCGGCGGGCGGCACCTTAGCCGGCAGCGTGGCGGCCGGCCTCGTCGCGATCTATCCCGAATTGCTGCCGTTCTTCGGCATCGCGTTCGCCGCATATCTCGTGCTGGCGCTCCGGCGACACGCGGTTGTGGCGCGCACCTTCGGCCGCATGGCGGCCTGGACCGCGCTGCCGTCGGCGGTCTTTCTCAACGTGCTGTTCTTGCGGATGATGGAGCTGATCGCGAACCGTAGCGCGTCGGCCGATCGACGCCGGCCGGAGGGATCGATTTTCCCCTACTTTCTCGTGCCGAACGGCTTCGCGAATTTTTGGGGGTTCGTCCCGATTCCGCTGCTTCCGGCCGAGCCGAAATTGTCGCTCCTCATCGGAGCGGGCATCGTGCTCTCCGCGGTGTTGCTCGCCGTTGCCCTCGTCGCGGCGTGGCAGCGCTCGAAAGCGGCACTCGTCGCGTGCACGATGCTCGCGGGCGCGGTCTATCTCTTCGCTCACCACGTCGATTACGGGCTGTATAAGCTCGCGATGTTCGCGCAGCCCTTCGTACTCGCCACGTTGATCGACGTGCGCGCCGGCGCGCGCCGGGCCTGGCTGCCCATCGCGGCCACCCTAGCGATCTGCCTCGCGGGATTACCGGCCCAACGCTTCTACCTCAGCGTCAGCCAAGATGGGGGTAGCGAAGACAACGGATCGTTCGCAAGCATCCCGGCGGCGTCGATACACCATTTCGTGCAACAGCTCGACGACCTCAAGTTGGATCGAAGCGCCCCGTTCATCGTCTCCGACTCCGCGAGCCGTTCCCTTCAGGTATTGGAAGCGTCGTTCACGGATCGCCCGATCGCATTCGCGGCGGACGACGTCGAAATGCGCATCGGCCGCATAACGCCGCGGCGGTTTGGTGAGAGCAAAGATATCGCGATCGACCGGCGGCTCGTTGCCGACATCGGGTCGACGAGTCGGCTTTCACGTTTCGCGTTCCACGGCAAGCATCAGATCGGATATTTTTATGCCATCGACCTCGCGCGGCTCGAGCGGCCGGGTATCCGGCCGTGGCTTCTATCGAATCAGAGCACGACGATACTCAACGGACTGGGCGAAACCGTCGCGCCGGGAAAGTTCGCGTTCCGGCCGATGGATCAGGTTTCCAATCATCTGAACCAAGTCGATGCGTCGCTGGCACGCATTGCGGGCTATGGATTCAGTCACGTCGCGATTTTTGACGTCGAGCCCGACTATTTCTTTCGACACTCGCGCGTCGCGGGGCTCGGTCAGTACGTGCTCTTGAAAGTAACCAATCCGACGCCGCGGATTCGGCTCGAAATCGATCTTTCAACCTCCGAGGCAAACGACGGGGTCAACGCGTTGCCGCCGCTCAAAGTGATCGGCCGAAACAGCCTTTCGCTCGACGTGGCCGGGCGCGGCTCGGCACGTCTATTTTCGGCGCCCTTCGAGCCGCGCATCGTGTCGGGCGAACGCTACGTCGGTTTAGATCTCGGGCGCGGCGGCAAGCCCGCCGCTCGGGCCCGGACCGGCTTGATGCGCCTTTTTGGAAACGATGAGTCGCTCGATCCGCGCCGCGTCGTCGCCTACGGTCGCGATATTTCGGTCGTTCCCGATGCGGCTTACAGCGGCTGGACGCGGCCGCCCGGCGTGTCCAGCTTCCCCGCGGATTTGGCGAATCCGCACCTCGAGTACTCGGGCATGTTCGAAGACGGCTGGGCATCGGAGCATGCGTACTTCGTCTTGCAGGCAACGTCGCACACCCGTCGCGTGTTCCTTTCGGGCTTCGTGCCCTCGATCGCCGACCCGGCCTTTGCAACGCGGCTCGGCGTGACGGTCGACGGGAAGGCGGTGCTTGGGGCTACGCTTGCACCGGGGACGTTCGCGTTCGATCCCCCCGTGCGCCTTACGCCGGGGCCTCACCACATAGGCCTGACCTTTTCGCGTGCGCAATCGCTGCCGCTCGGCGACAAGCGCCTCGTCGGCGCACATTTGAGCGAACTCTCGCTCGACGCCTCGCAGCAAGAGATCGCGCGAAGTCAAGCGGTGGAGAACGGGAACGACATCGTCGCAGAGGGCGGCTGCTGCCGGCTCGGAGCGAACTGGTATGCGCTCGAACATTACGGCGGCGAGACGTTCCGCTGGTTCGCGAACGATGCGGTGCTCTACGTCGATGCGCGCGCCGCGGGTCGTGCGAAGATCGCCGTAACGGTCGAGCCCGGGCCCGGCACGCCCGACGGCCGGCTCGGGTTCTCGTTGCGCGCCGCGGGCGGCGCGCAGGTTGCGAGCGCGCGCGTCAATGGCCGGACGACGCTGCAGATCGCGCTCCCGGTTCGGCCCGGGAGCAACGAGTTTCACATTTTGGTCAGCGGAGGCGGTCGCCGGATTCCAAGCGATCCGCGCGTCCTCGACGCGCGGATCTTCAAGATCGCGGGTGCTCCGGAGAAGGTGCTTTAGGAATTCTCGCTCTTTGCTCTCACTGTCCGATTTCTATGACGTCGGCGAACGATACGTAGTCGTCGCCCGGCATCGGCGTCACGGAACCTGTGGGGAGGTTCGTGGGAAGGGCTGACGGCGGCGGAGCTCCCAATACGTTTGCGACGATGAACACGATGCACTGGGCAGGTGCGGGACCGATCGGCGTCACGTTGATCGAGACCGGCCCACCCGGGACGGACGCATAGTATCCGGCGCTTGGCTGATTCGTTATTTGACAGAGGTTGGGTTGGTCGACCGATGCGACGTATGGGCCTTCGAAACTCGGCAGCGTCGCGACGAGCGTGAACGGCACGTTGACGGTGGCGATGACCGAGGCTGGTTCGACCGTTAAGGCGCGGATATCCGCGGAAGCCGTGGCCGCGACGTTTGGAGCGCTCGCGGTAATCGTCGCCTGCGTCAGCGTGCCGCCGTTATACGTGATGAAGTAGAGCGACGGATCGGGATTCACGCTCGGGTTCGAGGGCGCGATCGAGAGGGTATTCCCTGGATCGGTGCCCGGCAATACCGACACGGCCGGCGTATTGCTGAACGGGTCGTTCCCCACGATGTAGTTCTTGTCGGCATCGAGGGCATTGAGCCCGAGCGAATAGACGTGCGTTTGGCCGTCGGCCTCAGTGATCGTATCCGGCGGGCTGAGCGACAGGCTCGCAATGACGCCCTCGAGCACGACCGGCAGCTGGGTCGTCTCCCCGGCTACGAGCTTGAGGTTCGATACGGTGCCGGTGGAGAGAACCTTGCCGGCCGGTTGATTGTTCTGCGGCGGTTGATCGTAGGCCGTCACGATGAAATTGTCGGTCCCGGGAAGCACCTTGATGGAACCCGTGCAATTGCGCGAACCGTCTGCGTTGGTCTGGCAGTTTGCCGAACCCGACTTGACGCTGAAGACCAAGGTGGGCGTCGTGGGCGGCGATGTCGACGACGGGTAGCCCGTGAGTGCGATGCCGAGTGTCGAGGGCGAAATATAATGCCGGCGGCGAGCCGCCGCGGACGGTGCTTGCAGCGTCAGGCTGACTACGACCGTCGCTGAGTTCGGCGGCGGCGTCGGAGTCGACGTCGGAACAGGCGTGGGAGTCCCGCTCGGTCGTGGCGTCGGCGTCGGCGTCCCGGCCGGGGTCGGCGTGGCGGATCCCGACCCGCTCGGGGTTGCGGTCGGTGTCTTCGTCGGTGATCCGGTCGGCGCCGTCGTTGGGGAGGTGGTTGGTGAGGCGGTCGGGGCGGGCGTAGGCGTAGCCAATCCGAGGGTCACTTCGTGCGTGCTCGGCCCGGTCGCGCTGCAACCGGCGACGGCAGCCGCCCCAAGTCCGATGACGATCAGCGCGAGATGGGCCGCGGAAAAACGCGGCACGGCACCCCCCCGGCGACGCGGTGCGTGACCCATTACAGATCGTCGTCCGGCGGCGGACCAGGCTCGGTCGCGGCGCGAATCACCTCGCGAATATCCACGTTGTTGATCGGAATCGGGGTGAAGGCTTGCGGCGGGCTGTTGAAGTCGAACATATCCGAGTAGTCGTCGGCTTCTTGCGCGTCGACGCCGCCGAGCGTCGGTAGATTGAAGACCTCTTCCGTGAACTTCAGCATTCCGCCCCAACTATGCAAGACATGCGACACGAAATGCGGTTTCGCGTAGGGCGACACCACGATGACCGGCACGCGCAGCCCGTAGCCGAGACCCGTGACGGTCTTGGGCGGCAGCGGCACGTGATCGTAGAACCCGCCGTAGTCGTCCCACATAACGAAGATGGCCGTGGTGTTCCAATACTTGCTTTCACCGATCGCGTTGACGACCGACGCGACCCACGGCGGGCCGTACGGCGATCCGCCGCGACCGTGATCCGAGGTAGCGAGGGTCGGCACAACGTAGGTCATCGGCGCGAGGTAGGCAGTGGTCCCGCTCAGATCGGTGAGGACCTGCGAAGAGGGCAAGATGATGTGCGCGTTCCACACGGAGTCGTTGAGGCGAATTTGACTGATCGCATCGTACGCGGCCCACTGATAGCCGAAGTTGTTCATCATCGGCGCGTAGTAGCGCCAATCCATGCCGACCGCGTCGAAATTGTCGGCCATCGTGCGATACGAGAAGCACGGGAACGGCCCCCCGGTCGTAATGATCTGGCCGGTCGACTCGTTGTAAATTGGGATCGTCGTGCCGGGCGGCGAGTCGCAGCCCCACGGGCGCGCGCTCGGATTGTCGATCACGTTGCCGGCCTGAGCCGCGATCAGATATTGATGCGATGTAAAGCTGGCCGACGAAATCTCTTCGAAGGCGTGGTCGGCTATCGCGTACTGCTCCGCCATCTTCCAATATTCGTCGACCGTGTCTTCGGGCAGGTACTGATACGAATAGTTCGGGGGCGGAGGCGGAGCGGTGTAGGTCGGGCACGCGAACGCTTGCGGGATGTCCGAGCCGAAGCCGTCCATCTTATTGTTGTCGGCCGCCGTGACCTGATCGAAGTGTTCGTGATTGGGGCTGTAACACGCCGTCAGGCTGCCCACCGTCATCGGGACCGGGGTGCCGAAGCTGTTCGGGGGTACCGTGGTTTCGCCCATGGGGTTCGACCACGTGTCGGCACCCGGGAACGGTTTGTTGCCGTTGTTCGGGTCGAAGCCGCCGAAGATGTTATCGAAGCTGCGGTTCTCCTGAATGATGAACACGATGTGCTGGATGTGGGTCCCGAGCGAACTCAAGGGTTGGCCGGCAACCACGTTGACCGAGACGGCTTGCGTGGCGTTTTGCGCCTGAACCAGGATGTTGCAGTTTCCGAAGGAGAGCGGTTTCACCGTGAACTGCACGATGCCGCCGGCCGCCGCCGCGTTGCCGCCGTTGACGGGATCACTGACCGAGCAGATCTGCGGAGCCGAAGAAACCGCATGGTACGGTCCGGCAAACAGGGCGATCGACGCCGTGAGTGTGGCCGCCGAGCCCTTCGTGAACGACAGATTCAGCGTGGCCGGTGCCACGTTAAACGGCGTGACGTCGGCCGTTGCCGGGCGGCTAATGCCTTGGACCGTCGCGCTCAACCTGGCGTCGTTGAGCGTGCCGCCGTTATAGTGGACCGTGTATTGCCCGGCGGTTGAGCCCGCGACGGGCGGCGATATCGAAACGGTATGTACCGGATCGTTGGCGACGGCAACGGACGCGGCCGCGAGCGCGGTGCCACCGACGATGAAGTAGCCGTTCGCATCCTGCGCGTTGAGGAAAACGGGATAGTCGTGCATCGCTCCGTTGGAGACGGTTACGACGGCGCTCGGATTCAAAACGACTGACGCGGCTTGCCCTTGCAGCGAAACGTTGAGCGAATTCTGCTGTCCGGTTGCGATGGTTTGGCCGTTCAATTGTCCGGTTAAAATCAAGTTGCCGCGGACCTGCCCCGCGTTCGGTGTCTGATCGTACGTGGAGAACACGAACGTATCGGTGCCGGTCGGCACCGCAAGCGAGATCGTGCAGAGGTGCGAGCCGTCGGCACTTGCAGCACAATTCGACTGCGCCCCACCGGAAATATCCGCGACCGCCGTTGGATTTGCCGGCGCTTTCGCACCCTGATAAACGGTCACCGCGACGCCCTTCATCGGCGGCTCGACACCGGCGGGGCGGGTCGCTTGCGATACGGCCGGAACCCGAAGGTGCAGACTCAGCCCCACGTCTCCCGGCGCCGTCGTCAATCCTCCACCGGGCGGAGCGGGCGGCGGTGCGACGCTCGTTTGGCCGGCACCGGATCCAGCGCCGCCGCTGCACGACGCAAGCGCGAGCGTCAGAATGCCCATTGCCGTGAACACGACCGCGAGATATGAAGAAAAAGAGCGAGGTGTCACAAGGCAAATTCCTCTACGCATGATGCTCACGTGCCGAACAGCGTATCCGCTGCGACGGTTCTTTGCGGCCCGTAAGCCCCCCTCCGCCCGCAATCGGACGAAGGAATACGTCTGCGACGCGGGAGATGAGACCGGCATGAACGGCGTCACGACTTTCAGCCAGACGTTTCTGGGAGAAGCGCAGCAGGTTCTCGCGAAACTGGATACCGACGCGATCGAGCGCTGCGTCGCAATTCTCGCCGCAACGCGCAGCGGCGGCGGACGTTTGTTCATTCTGGGAGTGGGCGGCAGCGCCGGCAACGCGTCGCACGCGACCAACGATTTCCGCAAGATCGCCCAGCTCGAGACCTACGCGCCAACCGACAACGTCTCCGAGCTGACCGCTCGCACGAACGACGAAGGCTGGGCGTCGGTGTTCTCCGGGTGGCTCGAGGTCAGCCGCTTGCGGCCAAGCGATACCGTCATGGTGTTCTCCGTGGGCGGCGGCAATCTCGAGAAGAACGTCAGCCCAAATCTCGTGACCGCGTTGCAATATGCCAAGGGCGTGGGTTCGAAGATTCTTGGGATCGTGGGCCGGGACGGCGGGTACACGGCGCAAGTGGCCGACGCCGTCGTGATCGTTCCAACCATCAATCCGGAAAACATCACGCCGCATTCCGAAGCGTTCCAAGCGGTCGTCTGGCATTTGATGGTTTCGCACCCGTCGCTCAAAGCGTGCGAAACGAAATGGGAGTCGGTCGCGAAGTAAGCGTTGAGCGAGCGCGCCGTTTTCCTCGACCGCGACGGCGTGATCAATCGCGCGCGGGTCGTCGCCGGGCGGCCGCATCCGCCGCGCTCTCTCGACGAACTCGAAATCGTGCCGGAGGCAGCGGCCGGTCTCGCGGAACTAAAAAGCCTCGGCTTCAGGCTGCTCGTCGTGAGCAATCAGCCCGACGTGGCCCGCGGTACGCAGCGGCGCGAGATCGTCGAGCAGATCAACGCTGAGCTCGGACGTGTCCTTCCGATCGATGGCTTCTTGACGTGCTTCCACGACGACCTGGCCGGATGCGATTGCCGCAAGCCATTGCCGGGATTGCTCGTTACCGGAGCGGCGCGCTACGGGCTCGATCTGGCGGCCAGTTTCCTGATCGGCGATCGCTGGCGCGACATCGCGGCGGGCAGGCAGGCGGGAGTTCGCACCGTTTTTATCGATTACCGATATGCAGAGCCCCGACCGGATCCCAGCGCCGACGCGACCGTGCCGGATTTAGCAAACGCCGTCGCTTGGATCGTAGCGCAGAACCCGTGAGGAGCAGTCCGCTTTGGTACAGACGCAACCCGACTCAACCGTGCCGGCCGTTGCGGCGTTAAAGATAAAGATCTTTGCGGACGGTGCCGACAAAGCGGCGATCGTGGAACTCGCAAAGAACGCGCACATCAAAGGGTTCACGACCAATCCGACGCTCATGTGCAAGGCGGGCATCACGGATTACGAAGGCTTCGCGCGCGACCTGCTCGCGTCGATTCCGGCCTACCCGATTTCGTTTGAAGTCTTCGCCGACGAGAACCCGGAGATGTTGCGTCAAGCGAAGATCATCGCGGCCTGGGGCGACAACGTGTACGTCAAGATTCCGGTGACCAACACGCGCCGGGAATCCACGGCTGCCGTCGTCCGCGAATTGACCTCGAGCGGCGTCAAAGTCAACGTGACGGCGCTGATGACGGCTCGGCAGGTCGGCGAAGTCTGCGCGGCGCTCGAGGGCGGAACCGCCGCATGCGTTTCGGTGTTCGCCGGGCGGATCGCCGATACGGGCCGCGACCCGCTGCCGATCATGACGGAGGCGCTCGAGATCATCGCGAGCCATCCCGGAGTCGAGCTGATTTGGGCGAGCCCGCGTGAGTTGCTCAACGTCTTCCAAGCCGACTCGATCGGCACGCACATCATCACGGCGACACACGACATCCTAGCGAAGCTGAAGCTCGTCGGCAAGGATCTCGACGACTACTCGCTCGACACGGTAAAAATGTTCGCGGGCGACGCGCTGGAGGCGGGCTTTTCGCTTTGAAATCGCGGCGATAGCGCGTTTCGTTACGCCGCGGTTTCCTTACGGCATACCGCGAACGTGTTGAGCCCGAATTTGTGGGAGCCGACCGCGATGCCGCTGGACTTGAATCCCCCGGCGACGACCAAGCGCCACAAATCGCGCGCATCGTAGTAATTCTTGTGATCGTCGAGTTCGCGTTTTGGTGATAGGTTCAACTTGAAGGAGGCCGTTTCGAGCGCAAATTTTCCGCGCCACGAAGGCACGTTTGCGAAGAACGTTCCGTTCGGTTTCAACATCCGGCGCACGTGCGCCACGACGACGCTCGGCTCCCACAGATGCTCGAGAACGTTATTGCAGATCACGACATCGAGGCTTTCATCGGGGATGCCCTCGAGCGCCGTCGGCAGGACACCTTCGATCGCGCGAACGTTCGCGGCCGCGTGCAAGTCGGGTGCGAGCTTGAGATCGACGAGCGTCGCGAGCGCCACGCGGTCGAGCAGCGAACGAAGCAGGAGGGCATCGTACCCGCAGCCGATGTCGGCGACGGACTTGCCCTTCATCTCACCGACGTGACGGGCCAGCGCACGCACCGACAACCAATTGCCCCATCGCTCGACGATGGTGAAGCGGCGCGTTTGTCCATACACCTCGTCGCGCGCACCTTCTTGTTGAATCAGCATGGTGCCGAGGTTTCGTTCCCCGCCGGAAAGGTTCCCTCGATTGCAACGCAAACGGCGTTTGCCATGCAATCCATGACGGCGCTCTCTAAACTGTCGGCAGCGGCCGGTCTGAGTCTTGGGGACGTCGAGGTTCCGAGCATCGGTCCATCCGACGTCCTCATCCGCGTGCAGAAGGCCGGCATTTGCGGGACCGATCATCACATTTACGCGTGGGACACGTGGGCGCAGCGCCGCATCAAACCGCCGCTCGTCGTCGGGCACGAGTTCATGGGTACGGTTGCAGCGCTGGGCGATGCGGTGCGCGGTTTTTCCATCGGCGAGCGCGTCTCGGCCGAAGGTCACATCTCGTGCGGCGTGTGCGTGCTTTGCCGGACGGGTGAAGCGCACATCTGCGAGCACGTGAAGATCATCGGAGTCGATACGGACGGCGCGTTCGCAACGTTTATCGCGATGCCCGCGGTCAACGTGTGGAGCCTCGACGAAATGATTCCCGATGAGATCGCAGCGATCTTCGATCCGCTTGGAAACGCCGTGCATACGGTGATGGCCGCCGGCGTCAGCACGAAGACGGTCGTGATCACGGGCGTCGGCTCGATCGGGCTCATGGCGATTCCGGTGGCGCGCGCCGCCGGCGCCGCGACCGTGTTTGCGATCGACGTCAATCCCGCCAAGCTCGCGCTCGCCGAGCGCGTCGGTGCCGATGCGGTGTTCGATGCGCGAGACCCGAACTTACTCGACGAAATCGCGCGGCGAACCCGTGGGTCGGGCGTCGACGTGCTGCTCGAAATGTCCGGGAGCGCCTCGGCCATCGACAGCGGCTTGCACATGCTGCGCAACGGCGGCCGCGCCGCGCTGCTCGGCATTCCGCCCGACGACGTGAAGATTAACCTCGCCGAGCGCATCATCTTCAAGGGTCTCACCGTACTCGGCATCAATGGTCGCAAGATGTTCGAAACGTGGTATCAAACCGAGGCCCTCGTCAAGAGCGGGCGCGTCGACTTGCGCCCGATCATCACGCACGTGCTCCCACTCGAAGGCTACGAGCGCGCCTTCGAACTCATGGCAAGCGGCGCGGCCGCAAAGATCGTGATCGACGTCGCTCCGAATGGAGCGCGCGCATGAGTGCGAAGTTCGAGGAGAAGCTCGCGGCCGATCTCGCCGCGCTCAAAGCGGCCGGCACATACAAATCCTTACGTCATCTCACGACGCCGATGGCGGGCCGCGCGCACATGGAAGAGGCGGGCGACGTGGTCGTCCTCTCGAGCAACAATTATCTCGGTCTCTCGAATCATCCCGAGGTCGTCGCGGCCGGCATTGCGGGCCTCGAGAAGTATGGCGCCGGAACGTCCTCGGTGCGCTTCATCTGCGGCACGTTCGATATCCATCGCGAACTCGAAGAGAAGATCGCATCGTTCTTCGCCTTCGAGGCGGCCCTCACGTACGTTTCGTGTTGGACGGCGAACGAGGGGTTGCTCCCGACGATCGCCACCGCCGGTAACACGCTGATTTCCGACGAACTCAACCATGCCTCGATCATCGACGGCGCGCGTTTGGCCGGCGCGAAACGCGTACGTTACAAACACTCCGATATGGCCGATCTCGAAGACAAGCTGCGCGCGGCCGAGGGCACTGCGTTCGTCGTGACCGACGGCGTCTTTTCGATGGAGGGCAGCATCGCAAATTTGCCCGAGATCGTGCGGCTGGCCAAACGCTACGACGCGGTGACGATCGTCGACGATAGCCACGGTACGGGCGTGATGGGGCCGACCGGCCGCGGGACGATCGAGCACTTCGGGCTCGAGGGCCAGATCGATATCCTCACGGGTACGCTCGGCAAAGCGCTTGGCGGGGCGGCGGGCGGGTTCGTCGCGGGCAGTGCGGCTTTGATCGACACGCTGATTCAGCGCTCGCGAACGCAGTTGTTTTCCAATGCCCTCCCGGCGACGGTTGCGGCCAGTGCTCTGCGCTCGATCGAAATCCTCGAGGACGAGCCGCAGCGCGTCGAGCGGCAGCGCGCCAACGTCGCATACTTTCGGGCCGGGCTCGAGCGCCTGGGATTTCGGCCGCTGCCCGGCCCGAGCGCGATCGTGCCGATCATCATCGGCGAAACGTCGGCGGCGATCACGCTAAGCGACCGGCTGCTTGCACGGGGCGTGTTCGTTACCGGATTCGGCTTTCCGGTCGTGCCGGAGGGAACCGCACGCGTCCGCGTTCAAATCAGCGCGGCCCACGAAACGGCCGATCTCGACCTGGCTCTCGCTGCCTTCGAGGTCGTCGGCCGCGAGGTCGGCGCCATTTCTGCATTGGGTTAATCCCGGCAGCCTGCGATTCGCCTATTTCTTAGCGGCTCCGCCGCCGCTAGCAAGGAAGCACGATATGATGCGTACGCTCTCTCTCGTCTCGTTTTTGTTCGCCGTGCTAGGTGGCGGCGCGTTTGCCGATACCGTTGCGTTCGTCGGCCCAGCCGGCTGGAGCCACTCTCCTCCGAGCGGAGCGACCGATCCGCAGCGCACGGTCGATCAGTGGCACATTAGCGGCGATATTTCGACGCTCACCTTCATCAAGGATTCCGCGACGGCGTATGCCGATGCGCTCGGCGCGGTCGAAAAGAATATCACGACGAACAACATCAAAACATCGGCCAATCGCGACATGCCGTGCCGGGGCGCGACCGCTCACGTTTTCGAGTTCGCGTACGGCCCCGACGGGCATCGTATCGTGATCAACCGCCTGATCGTTCCCGATGGGCCGGGAATCGACACGGTGACCTACGCGAGATCCGAAGGGTCGCCGTTCGATCCCGACGTGAAGACCTCCGAAACGACGTTCTGCGCTGCGAGTTAACTAGTTCAGCGAGGCGTCGAACGGCACGCTGCCGGGCGTAACCGGGCGCAGGCGGTCGAGTTCACCCTCTTCGAACATGCGGGAGCGCGTGAGAAAGCGGAGTTCGTGTCCGTTTTCAAGCGAGAACATGCCGCCGCGCCCGGGGATGACGTCGATGATCAGCTTGGTGTGCTGCCAGTACTCGAATTGCGCCGCGCTCATGTAAAACGGCGCGTTGCCGATCACGCCCATCAGCACGTCGGCATCGCCGACGATGAAGTCGCCGAGCGGGAAACACATCGGGCTGCTGCCGTCGCAGCATCCGCCCGATTGGTGGAACATGAGGGGACCGTGCTTGGCGCGCAGGACCTCAATGAGATCGAGCGCCGCCGGCGTCGCATCGACACGTGTCGCGTATACCATGCCCTGAAAGTCCGCGCCGGTGGGCGGTATGTCCTGCGCGGGAGCGCGGTCACGTTGCCGGCGCGAAGATCGCCGTGAGCAAGGTTTTCGGGACGTTCGGCTCGGTTACGGATGCCGCGCAGTCGATCGGCGCGCGCGATTTTGCGACGTCCAAGCCAAATTTGTCTTTGCCCGCAGCGCCTTCGGCGGACTCGGTCGGCGGCAAATCGATCTTCAGATACGCGGCAGCCGTGTCCACGAGCTTCGTGATATGGTCGCGTGTCGCGGCCACGCGGTCGTCGATCGGATTCCAGGAGATCAGCGACCGGTTCATCGTCTCGTCCGCTTCGAGGACGATGCTGACGGTGTGCAATCGCGAAATCTGCCTGCATGCCGGACCCGGGATATAGAAGTCGAGCGAGGGTTTGAGGTACGCAAAGAGCAGGTCGGCCCACGCGCGCGTCATCATCACGTTGTAGACCTGCTGGATATCGCCGCACCCGCCAAGGGTCGTGGAACGGATCGTTTCCGCTGCCGTGGTATCGTCATAGGCGTCCTGGATCAGCCCGAGCCGCCGCTCGAAGTCGCCGACCGTAGCGTCGCGCGCCGGCTCCGCCGCTCGCAGCGCCGTCTGCGCCTCCGCTACTTTCGCGTTCACGGCGGGACACGCGGCGCGCGCCGGTTCGGTCGCCGCACACCAGCAGAACGCGACGGCGCCGAGAATGGTGAGTATCCTGCGAACGAATGCGGCCCGTTCCCGCTCGATCAACATAGTGTGCGTTCGTTTGCCGGGGCGGCCCGGCCGTACCTCGTCGTGCGGCGCTGCAGCTTCGCGCGCGCGGACAGGCCGCGTCCCCCGGGGTTGCGCTACAGCGCCGATGTTCCCAGCCTGACTTAAATGCGTCAAGACGCGGGACCCATAAGCCCCCACGTTTGAATCGTCCGGTCATGGTTACTGTCGGACGCCGACGGTCACCAAACGATGTAACCAAGAAAGGGAGGAGGCGTACGTTCTGCATGAAATGCGGCTCTTTCCCATCGTGAAGAATGACGGTTTGCATGCGCATCGATTTGCTTTGTACCGGCGCCGTTCTGAGCGTCGCTCTTTCCGGTTGCGGAGCCGCCAACCAACAGAGGTCCGCGCTTCCGAGCGATGTGCCGAACGGTAGCGAGCCGGTCGCGGACGCGGTCCACAGTTCGAATTCCGCGATTCGATCGCGCGCGGCCTCAGGCTACGTAGTGCTCCACCATTTCCAGGGCTACCCCAGTGACGGATCGCTGCCCGAAGGGCCCTTGCTGGACGTGAACGGCACCCTTTACGGCACCACGGACGGCGGCGGCGCGCACTACTTCGGTACAGTCTACAGCATCACGCCTGGGGGCACTGAAAACCTCGTCTATAGCTTTGGCGCGAGCGCGACGGACGGCGCCGACCCGCTCGGAAACTTGACGTACCTTGATGGCGTGCTTTACGGCGTCACGCTTATTGACGGGGCAACTGGCCACGGAGCCGTGTTTGGTGTCACCCCGTCCGGTTCTGAGCAGGTGCTCTACAGCTTCGCAGGCCCTCCGGACGGGAGCGATCCTGAGGGCGGGCTGACCGACGTGAACGGAACGCTTTACGGCACCACGTTCTACGGCGGCATGAACAACGGTGCAAGTGGTAACGGCACCGTCTACAGCATCAGCCCGGCAGGTGCGGAGCAGGTCATCTACAGCTTTGCGGGCGGCCCAGCCGATGGATCGTTACCCGCAACGAAGTTTCTCTACGTGGGAGGCACCTTCTACGGCACGACATCTTCCGGCGGTGCGAACGGCGGGGGAACGGTATTCAGCATCAGCCCGTCGGGCACGGAAGAAAAGGTAATCTACAGTTTTCCAAGCGGTAAACACGGCGCTTCGGCAAACCCCTCGTCCTTGATCGATGTCGATGGTACGTTCTATGGCACCACAGCCGGTGGCGGAGCGAACGGCCTCGGTACTGTCTTCAGCATTAGCCCGACGCTCGTCGAAAGCATCGTCTACAGCTTCCGTGGCCAGCCCGATGGCGCAAACCCGGCCGCGGGCCTAACCGACATAAGCGGTACGCTTTACGGCGTCACCTACGACGGCGGCGCCGACAACAAGGGGACCGTCTTCAGCGTCACGCCGACGGGCACGGAGCAGGTATTGCACAGTTTCGCCGGCGATAAGGACGGCGCACACCCCGGAGCACGTTTGATTGACGTAGACGGCACGCTGTACGGAACGACGACGGCCGCGGGCGGCGCCGAAAGCGGGACCGTCTTCGAACTACAGCCATGACACCGGCGGAGGCCGACGCTTTCGCATCGGCCTCCATCGCTCGTTTCCGGCCGGGTTAGAGACCTTTTATGAACTCGGTGCCCATCGGTACGCCGATTCCGGTCACGTTTGCCGAACGTAGCTAGTCCTACCTCGTCGGTATTCGTTCTTCATCGTCGTCACGACCCCGCGTCGGCAGATTCCGCGCTGGTCATGTTGCCGCAGGAATCGCGGTCGAAGGCAGTAAATTCGAACGCCTGCTTCGACCGCCCGCGCAGATCGAAAGACGGTAGTTTATGCTACGCCGGATTTTGGAACCGTTCGCCGCCGTCGCGCTGCTGAGTTTGGGAGCCTGTGGTGGAGTGGGCGGCGTGGCACACGTGGTCTTCCCGGCGCCGACGGCT
>Ga0302326_10012350_pt1 | contig 18238 bp, 12 predicted proteins | sample Palsa_T0_3_FD_202264 | JGI IMG/M metagenome (GOLD analysis project Ga0302326, IMG submission 202264) | Peat permafrost microbial communities from Stordalen Mire near Abisko, Sweden - Palsa_T0_3 | ecosystem: Environmental > Terrestrial > Soil > Palsa > Peat permafrost | place: Sweden: Abisko...
CTAATTCGATATTTCTGACACCAAAGGGATTAGGGGAAAAATGACCGGATGGCGGAGAGGGTGGGATTCGAACCCACGGTTGAGTTTCCCCAACACACGCTTTCCAAGCGTGCTCCTTAAACCGCTCGGACACCTCTCCACGGTTGTGTTCGCCTGAGCGTAGCAGAAACGCTGCGGGAGAAGAAGTCAGTCGCTTCCGCGCTCGCTTAGGATCGCAAACGACCGCGCGGAAAGCCCGCACGGCGTAGAAATGCCAAAGTACGAATCCAGGGAATCTCAGACGGTCGGAAACCGGCCGCACACGCAGCCGCCGGCCATCACGTGTTTCCGAGATTTCGATTCGCCTAAATCCTTGCCGCCCGGCGCATAGCGCAGCCGTCGCCGCCTCTGCTACACTTTTCGCTCTGCTCCTCGCTCTACTCCGGGGTAGTGCAATCGGTAGCACGCCAGCCTTTGGAGCTGGTTATCCTGGTTCGAGTCCAGGCCCCGGAGCCAAATTTTCGATATCAGCAAAAACTGTGCATATCTACTAGGCGGAGCGCGCCTGCTCACTTCGCCGTCCATTCCGCTCCTCACGCCGTGTGACCGAGTTCTGGAATTCCGCACGGCCCTCTGAAAGGCAGCGAGCGACGGACTGCAATCGATCGAGGTCGTCGTCGGGGCTTCTTAGCGCGTCGATGCGGCGGCCGCCGCCGCCGCGCCGAATCCGCGTTTGAACCTACCGCATGGCAATTGCAGCCCAAACCGGAACTCCCGAACGGTAGGCAAATTGATCGCTGCCTCGACTTCCTGCGCTGATTCTCATCCGGCACAATCAAAGCATCGCGCGCAATGCCGCTAAACTCCGTTGCGACCATGACTTGGCGAGCATTGCGCCGTCAGCGCCGTGTAACCCTGCGGCGTCGCAGCCCAGTCATGTTTCTTTTGTTCGTGTGGCATCGGCATTGCCATACGAATGGACTATGAGTACGGCCACATCCAAGCCGATTTCACCAGTCGTAGTCCGCGAAGGTTTCCCAATTGCCATTTTGGACGACGATCCCGCCACGGTCGAAATGCTCGAAGCCATGACCGCGCAGATGGGGTTCGAGGCCATTGGCACAACCGATCCAAAGCAGGTGCTCGACCTCATCGCCGAAGGCCGGTGCCGCGTGGTGCTATCGGACCTCAAGATGCCTGCGATGGACGGGCTGGTCTTCCTGCAACAGGCCCTCGAACGTGACCCTGGGATTTACGTTCTGCTCATGACCGGTTACTTCTCTCTCGATTCCTCGATCGAAGCGATCAAGCACGGCGCCTACGATTACCTGCCCAAGCCGATCGAGAAAGCGCGCTTGAAGCGCACGCTCGACGAAATCGCTGATTCCTTCCGCCGCAGGAAGCGCATTCGAGAACTCGAATCGCAGTTGCTGGCCGATCTCGAATTTCACGGCATCGTCGGCAAAAGTCCGGCGATGGTCGAGGTCTTCGAACTGGCTCGCAAGGTGGCGCGGCACTATACGAACGTGCTCATCTCCGGCGCGACCGGCAGCGGCAAGGAACTTGTGGCGCACGCTCTGCACAAGATGAGCCCGGTGGCCCAGCAGCGTTTCGCCGTCTGTAATTGCTCTGCCATTGTCGACACGCTGCTTGAAAGCCAGCTTTTCGGCCATGTGCGCGGCGCTTTCACCGGCGCTACCGAGACGCGCGCCGGCCTGTTCGAGTACGCCAACGGCGGTACGGTATTTTTGGACGAAGTCGGCGAGACTTCGCTCGCCATGCAGGCCAAACTTCTGCGTGTCATCCAGAACCGCGAAATACAGCGCGTTGGCTCGCCTGAAATACGCCATGTGGACGTCCGCCTGATCGCCGCCACCAATCGCGACCTTCGCGCCGAAGTCCTCTCCGGCCATTTCCGCGAAGACCTCTACTACCGGCTGAGCACCATCCAAATTCGCGTGCCCAGCCTGGCCGAGCGCCTCGAAGACGTCCCGCTGCTGATCCAATTTTTCTTGAAGAAATACAACGAAGCCTACTCCAAAACCATTCGCGGATTGACGCGCCGCGCGCAAACCATCCTGCTGCAGCATTCCTGGCCGGGCAATGTCCGCGAACTCGAAAACGTCATCTCCAGCGCCTGTATGACGACCACCAGCGATTTCGTCGATCTCGACGACCTGCCCGAGCACATGCAGAAACCAACTATCGGCGTGGGTATAGGCCAGACTTGGCGCCCCATGCCCCTCGAGCAAGTCCGTCGCATGCACATCGAGCGCGTTCTCGAAATGTGCAAGGGCAACCGCGTCCGTGCCGCGCAAGTTCTGGGCATCGGACGAACCAGCCTATATCGCTTTCTCAAGCGCGCGCAAAAAGCGCAAAAGGCCGGCGCGTCGGCCGGTTGACGCACGCTCACGCGCTCGGCCCCGCGCCAGTGTGCCTCCGTCGAACATCCGTTTCAGATCGGGGCACTCGCTTCCCCACCCCTGCCGCTAACCGGCCCGGAATCAATCGAACCTAGCGCCGTGCGTGGCATCGCAGTTGCACCCAACATGACCGGGCGTGACCGTGCTTCGATTTAACCGAATCACTGGCCCGGCCACGGTCAGGGGAATTCGTGCATGAGGACGAGGAAGGATGAAGCCGGCTCGGCCGATCGAGGAAAAGCAACCATGGACCTAACCGATTCAAGCAACTCGAACGACGGTGAAAAATCATCGCGGGCGTTGACGGATTGGGAAGTTCTGGACCTCGAAATCGCCAAGGATCGCCGCAAGGAAAAGCGTGTGTTTTTGCGATTTCAAGTTGAGGTCTCCGGATTCGACCCTGCCGGAAATCTCTTTCGTGCCAACGGCTTTACCACGGACATAAGCGCTACGGGCTGCCAGGTCGCCATCGACGAATACGTTGAGCGCGGCGATATCGTCGCCATGAAGCTGCTGACTAAATCCGAACCCAACGCTCCGGTCAGCAAGCCGCAGAGGTTTCAAATCCTATGGAGAGAGCGCAAGGAAAACGTCTGGACCGTCGGCGCGCTCAAACTCACTGGCGAAAAATTCTGGCAAGTCGATTCCCCGGAAAATTCCCCGTTCAAAGCAGCCTGATGCCGCGCGCCGCGCCGTAAACTTCCGCGCCCCGTATCGCTATGCTAGACTCGCGTTGCGCATCGCGAATGCCGAGTAAATCGGAAATCGCGATCCGCCGATGCGTGGAACTTCGGGCTCTGTGCAACCAGGCCCCGCGAACCCCGCCAGGCCCGGAAGGGAGCAACGGTACCGGGATCACCTCGTGTGCCGCGGAGTACCCGAAGTTCCTCTCATCGTTTTCAACCGGCAGCGCGCGGCGCAAAATAACAAATGAGCTACCAAGTCATTGCGCGGAAGTGGCGCCCACAAACATTCGCGGAAGTCGTAGGCCAGGAGCACGTCACGCGCACGCTGGCCAACGCTATCGTCAGCGGGCGCGTGGCTCACGCCTACATCTTTAGCGGCGCGCGCGGCGTCGGCAAAACCACCACGGCGCGCATTCTCGCCAAAGCGCTCAATTGCGCCAAAGGACCGGCCGCGGAACCGTGCAACGAATGCGATTCCTGCCGCGAAATCTCCAGCGGCTCTTCACTCGACGTCATCGAAATCGACGCCGCATCGAATCGCGGCATCGATCAAATTCGCGAACTGCGCGAAATGGTGCGCTACGCGCCGGCTTCATCGCGCTACAAAGTCGTGATCCTCGACGAAGCCCACATGCTCACCGACGAGGCCTCAAACGCGCTGCTGAAAACGCTGGAAGAGCCGCCCGACCGCGTGGTCTTCATCCTCGCGACCACCGAACCCGACAATCTCGCCGAAACCATTCGTTCGCGCTCGCAGCACTTTCATTTCCGCGCGCTCTCGTTCGCCGAAATCACCGCCGCGCTCGGCCAAATCGCCACGCAGGAAAAATGGAACATCGAATCCGGCGCGCTGGCCGTAATGGCGCGAGCGGCCGAAGGCAGCTTGCGCGACGCGCTTTCGCTGCTCGAACAAGCGCGCGCGTATAGCGGAGAAACCATCAGCGACGCGCAAGTGCGCGAGCTGCTCGGCGTGGTTCCGCAGGAAACGCTCGATCAACTCACCGCCGCGATCGAACAGCGTTCCGCCGAACTCGCTCTCCAACTCGTGCACGGCCTGCTCGCCCAAGGACAAAATCTGCCGAGCTTCTGCCGAGAAGCCATTGGCCACTTCCGCAATTTGCTCGTCGCCAAGGTTTGCGGCGCCGATTCCGATCTAGTGACCGCTCCGGCCGGCGAGCGCGCCGGAATCGCGCGCGCCGCAGCCGCGTTCAGCGAAGAAGATCTCACGCGCTTCTTCGAGATTCTCCTCGAGACCAACGGCGAACTGCGCCGCAATTCCGACGAGCGCCTGCATTTGGAAATGGGCTTGCTGCGCATGGTCAATGCCGCGCGCCTCGCGCCGCTCGAGCAGGTTCTAGCCGAGCTCGGCGGCGCGGCCCCGGACGCTGCGCCGCGTGCAGGCAAAGCTTCGTCCGCCGCTGCGGCGGCTAGCGCGATCTCGTCGGCGCCAACCGCGGCCACGGCGCCGGTCGCGACCGTGCGTTCCTCCGCGGCGCCAGCGCCGCGCGCTGCGAACATTGCATCGGAGCCCGGCGTTAGCGGCACGCCGCTGGCGACGAAGCCCGAAGGCGCCGTCGCGCGCATGGTAAGCATCGGCGGCGGCCTCGAAGCCGCGCAAGTAGAAGCAATCAAAAGTGCCGCGAACGAAAAACAAAAATTCCTCGGCGAGCTCATCGATCAAGCCAGCCGTTGGGAACGCGAAGGCGCCGAAGTGCGCCTCTTCTTCCCCACCGAGCGCCGCGCGCTCGCCGAAATGTTGCAGTCGCGCGAACAGATGGAGAATCTTCGCAACATCGCGCAACGTGTTGTCGGCCAGCCCGTGCGCGTCTGTGTTAAACTAGAAGCGTCGCCGGTTGCCGCCCCGGAGTTTCGGGCGGCCGGAGTTTCGCGCGAGTTGCGTGCGCAGTTCGAGCGGGATCCGATCGTACGCGCCATGCTCGAACGGTTCGGCGGTCAGATCTCCGACGTGAAGAGCGGCGGCGAGGGCTAGGCCAATGGAAGTCAAGGCACTTCAGCAAATGCTGACGCAGTTCCGGCAGATGCAGGAAAGCCTGCAGAAGCAAGTGGAGACTGTGCACGTCGAAGCCTCGGCCGGCGGCGGCATGGTATCCGTAAAAATGAACGGGCAGAAGCAAATCACCGAAGTGCGTATCGAACCGGAAGTTTTCAAAAGCAAAGATCAGGAAATGCTTCAGGATCTGGTTCGCGCCGCGGTCAACGAAGCCGCGCGCCGCGTGGATGAAGAGCTCGCCAGCCAAATGAAGAATCTGACCAGCGGCCTCCCCGGAATTGCCGGCCTGAAAATCCCGGGACTTTTTTGAACCGCGCCGTCACCGCGAGCACAACGTCTTTCGGAAACACCAGTACCGCGCAGCGCCCTGCAGATTGATTGATTCGATCTCTTAATGCCAGACTTCGCCGAACCCGTCTCGAAACTTGTCGATCAGCTGAAGCGCCTCCCCGGAATCGGCCAAAAAACCGCGCAGCGCCTGGCATTTCATTTATTGCGCGTCGGTCCCGAAGAAGCCTTGGCGCTGGCCGACGCCATCCGCGAAGCCAAGCTCCATGTTCATCAGTGCTCGATCTGCAACAACGTTACCGAAGCCGATCCATGCCTCTATTGCGCAAGCCCCACGCGCAATCGCCGCATCATCTGCGTGGTCGAAGAAGCCCACAGCATTTCGTCCGTCGAAAAAACGCGCAATTACAACGGCCTCTATCACGTCCTGGGCGGGGCGCTTTCCCCGCTGCAAGGCATCGGCCCCGAGCAGTTGCATCTAAAAAGCCTCATCGAGCGCCTCAAAGGCAATGCCGTGGAGGAAATCATCATCGCCACCAACCCAACGGCCGAAGGCGAAGCCACCGCAGGATACCTTTCAAAGTTGATCAAGCCCTTAGGTGTGCGCGTCACACGCATCGGAGTGGGCATCCCCGTCGGCTCAGACCTTGAATACGCCGACGAAGTCACAATGTTGAAAGCCATGGAAGGCCGTCGTGAGCTCTGACGGTCGTTAGCGGTTTCGCAACCGCAGCGGGAAATACTCGACGGTCCGATTTCGCAATGTTAGTCTGGATGTTCTTCACTTGGGAGCTTTAGGCGTGGATACCTCTCCGCGGCGCGAACCGGACGCCAAGAACAGGCGCAGCACGCGCATCGTGCAAGCCGTCCCACTCACCGTCACCGGTGTGGATGCGCTCGGACGCCCTTTCCAGGAACGCACCTCAACGCTCATCATTAACTGCGGTGGTTGCCGCTACCAATCGAAGCATTACGTCCTGAAAAATATGTGGCTGACGTTTGAAGTGCCGCACCCGGAATCCGGCCATGCGCCGCGCAGCGTACGCGCCCGCGTCACCTGGGTTCAGCGTCCGCGTACGGTCCGTGAGCTTTTCCAGATCGGAGCCGAACTCGAAGTTTTCGGCAACGTGTGGGGCATCGCATTTCCGCCCGCGGATTGGACCGCATTCCCGGACGATGCGCGCGCCGATGTTCCGTCACGTTCGCTTGCGCCCCCGCCGGTCGCACTCGAATCATTCTCCGGGGAGGAATCGTCGGACAGTCCAACGCTCGAAGCCGGCGCTGGCGCCGAACCGCACGCGCTTGCAGCAAACGAACAAGGGCCTCGCGAATCAGACGACAATCTGCGCGTGATGCCCCTCCCGGCCACCGCCGACGAGGCCGTTGTGCTGGCCCGCCAGATGGGACGCTTGGTCAACGAAGCCAGGCAACAACTGCACGACGCCGTGCAAAGCCAAGCCGCGCAAGCGGTTTCCATTGAGATTCGCGCACTGCTTCCATCGCTCGAAAATCAAATTCGCGACGCCGCCGAAAAATCAGTGCGCGAAACCGCATCCACCCAAGGCGAAGAAGCCATGCGTGCCGCGCTCGCGCACCTTTCGCAGGGCGAAATCGAGCGCTTGAGCGCGCGCTGGGCGCAGGAAGCCGACCGCCATCTGCGCAGCGGCATCGGCCGTTTGCTCGCCGAAATCGACCAGATCGAGCGCCGCCGCCGTGAAGAGCTCGAATCCCTTGTGGGCGGCCGCTTCGACCAAGCCCGCGACGAAATCGAAAATGCTGCGCGGGCCCTTGAGGCCGAATCCGCAGCCGCGCGCGCCGAACTCGAACGCTGGCGCCAGGACGCGCAAGAAACATCCGCCGCAAATCTCCGCCGCTGGACCGAACTGGCCGAATCTAGTTCTGCACAAGCCCACGCGCAGATGTCCGCACTCGAAGCGGCCGCGGCGCGGGTCGCCGCGCAGATGGCTGCGGCCACCACCGAAGCCGAAACCGGCTGGCGCGGCCGCCTCGATGCGGACGTGGCCACGGCCCACACGCAATTGACCGAGCGCGTCGAATCTTCCGTCGAAGCTGCCGCGCGCGAAGCGGCCGAGCGGCTGACGCGCAATTCCGAATCCGCCGCACGCGAACTCGAGCGCCAAATTTCACAGCGCATCGAATTCCTGGGCAAAGCCTTCAGCGCGGCGACCGCCGAAGCCGAAAGCGCGCTGGGCACGCTGCGCGCATCTCTCGGCAAAGAAACCGGCCGCGCCCAAACGGCGGTCACGCAACTTCGCGAGGCCTCCGCGCAAATTGAAAATCACGGAGCCATGCTCGACGGCCTGCGCGAATCCGCCAGCGAAGAATTCGAGCGCCGCAGCGCCGCGCTTTTGGAATCCCAAAGCGCCGAAATGAATCGCCGCGCCGACGCCATCGCCGATTCCGTCGTCGAACGCCTCGAACCTGGTCTGATCGCGGCCAGCCGGCGTTTGCTTTCCACGCTGGGCCTGGAAATCCAGCAGCAACTCGCGCCGCAACTCGATCGCGCCGGCGCGATGCTGCGCGAGCTTGCCGAAGGTACCGCGCGCACCGAAGAAATGGTTCAGGCCCATCGGCAACGCTTGGACGATCTTTCCGGCCAATCGGCCCAGGACGCCAGCGCCCGCGCCGAAGAGACCTTCCGCCGCTTCGAGACGCAATTCGAGGAAGCCGGCGCCGCAGCGCAAGCCCGATGGTTCGCCGAAATCGAAGCCAAATCCACCGAAACCACGCACAACGCGTTTGAAGCCATTTTCAAATCCGCCGAATGGTACGAGAAAAAAGTTCAAACGCAGATGCAAGCCACGCTCGAAAAGGGACTGGCGCACGCCGCCGAAGCCTTGCACGGCAAAGCGGGTGAATTGTCCAGCCTGTTTGCCACTGAACTCGACCACTACACGCGCACCTATGTCGAGCACGCCAAAGATCAGATGGAAGAGCAGGTGCGTTCGGCTTCCAACCGCACTCGCGAAGCCGCCCAGCAAGCCAGCGACGCCGTGGCCGGCGGATTCAGCGAGCGCGCCGCAAAAATCGCCGCGGAGCAATACGGCCGCGTAGTCGCCAAGAGCGCCGCAGCCGAAGATCAATTTGCGTCGCGTCTGGACGCCCATCGCGCCGACGCGCAGTCAAAACTCGATTCCGCCGCGCGCGAAACCACCGCTCAATTCCGCGCGGACGTCGAGCGCCAGTCCGACCAATCGCTGGCCGCCGCAAAAATCGGCCTCGAAGGTCACGCCGCAACACTCACCGAAACGTGGCGCGCCGCGCGTGCCGCCGAAGTGCAGCAAGTCGAACTCAATCTCACGCGCCTCGGCAATCAGGCCGTCGAGGATTACAAGCAGCGTCTCGAGAATGCCTCGGATACGTGGGTGCTCGCCTCGGTCACCAAGCTCAACCAGCATTCCCAAAATCTTATCGAACAGCTCGCCACCGTGTCCGAAGACCGCATTCGCGCCGCGTGCTCCGGCATCTTCGCCGAGATCGGCGAAAGCCTGCGCCAGAGAATTCTGGACGCGCCCGCGTCCAATTCGCGCTCCAAGCCTGGGCAAGCGGTCGAACAAGGTTCGCAGCCCGCCGCCGGTTGAACTCTAAATCTCGCGCTCCCCGCACTCCGGGCTGAGCGCGCGTTTCGGCAAGTCCGCGTCACACTCCCTGTATAATCTCGGTCATGGCCAATCTTGCCTACGTCAATCTCTGGCTTCGCGATTTCGATGAAGCCTCGCGTATCGAGCGCCTCGAGCGCCTGCTCGAAACCGTGCCCGCATCTAAAACCCGCCCCGGTTTCAGTTCGCTGGTGATCCGCGCCGTAGAACCCAGCCTGCCTCCCATTGCGGAATACGATCTGCGCAGCGCTCCCGTGAGCGCGGCGGAAATCGCGGCGTTCGCGCGCGAGCACGCCCACGCCGATGCCGCCTACGAAGTTGAGGCCTATCGCGATCTCTGGGTCCGCGACGCCGATACCGGCCGCTGGAACGACCAACCGCAGCCCATCCAAATATCGAGCTATGGCCTGGAATACGACGACGGCATCGCCGTGGCAGACTCCGGAAACTTCCAGATCGATATCGGCTTCGAGCATTATTTCACCGGGCACGCCGGCCTGCTCGGAACCTCGGGTACCCGCGTGCTTTCCTCCGACCATCCCGCCGAGCAAGAATTTCTCGCCGCGATGTCTCTCCCCGAAAATCTGCGCGGCTATCACGAACGGACGCGGGAAAATATTCAGCGCCTTATGCGCTGGATGACGGTGGTGCAAACAATCTTGCCGGTCGAGCGCATGCGGCTATGGTCTGAAGGAGAAGAGGATTTTGAAGCAAGGCTCGATGAGATTCTGGCGCCACGCTAGCTCCATCCTGATTGTGACGGCGCTGGCCGCGGCCGCCGCCGCGGCCGTGCGCCCCCAGGAGCCCAGCGCACCGTCTGCGCCTCGCGCCAATGAACTCACGCTCGCCGCGCTGCGCCCCGGCCGCGATACGCTTGCCGAAGCCAAGCACTACTACGGCACAAAAGTTTTCGCCGATCCCTCCGACGGCACGCAGCAATGGCGCGACGCCTGCACCGGCCACGCCATCATGCTGGAGGTCGATAAAGGCAACGTGATTCAAAGCGTTACCATTTCCGCGCTCGCTTCCGAATCCGGCGCCTGCTCCGGCCGCCACGGCGATCTTCTTCACGAGGATCACTGGCAAACCGGCCGCGGCCTGCGCCTGGGCGATCCGCAGGATCGCGTGACGCAGCTCTACGGCGATCCGAATTCCTCCGGCCCTTCCGTCAAGGGAAAGCGCGAGCTAGAATTGATGTATTACGCGTTCGATTGGGCCGGTTCCGGCGTGCCGCAAGTGATGGAAGTTTTCTGCGCGCGAGATTCCGGCCGCGTAATGGAAATAACATTGGCCTATCCCAGTCTGTAGGAGTCCGCGCGTCACGCACCACATCTAAGTAAAAGACCATGAGCGCCGCCGCACAAACACTGCCCGCCACCGCCGTCGCGCCGAAAGCCGCGCCCAAGCGCGTCGCCGGATGGCGCCATACGCTGCGTCTGCTGCCGTACCTGCGCCGGCACACCGGCATGATTTTTCTCGGCATCGTGATGCAGGCGGCCATGGGCGTCGCCGGCACGATCTTGCCCGTGGTCATCGGCGTGGTGATCGATTGCGTGCAAGGCGCCGCGCAGCCCATGGCCCAGCTCGGCCGCCTGGGCCGCGTGATGTTGTACGTGCTGCCCTCCTACTATCCGCGCTCGGCGCACACCATCGTAATGTTTTGCGTCGCCATGCTCGCCGTGGTTTCGCTCAAAGGCCTTTTCTCCTTTTGGACGCGCTGGATCCTCATAGGCCTCTCCCGTGACGTTGAATACGATCTGCGCAACGACCTGCTCGATCGCCTGGTGAAGATGGAGCCCGAGTATTACGTCCGCAATCGCACCGGCGAGCTTATGTCGCGCTGTACCAACGATCTGAATTCGGTCCGTATGGTGCTCGGCCCCGGCATCATGTATAGCGCCAACACTCTCGCCACCATGGTCCTCGCGTTAGTCCTGATGTTTTGGCTTTCTCCAAAGCTCAGTCTCTACGTTCTGATTCCGGTGCCGGTGGTGGCTTTCTCCGTTTTCTTCTTCGGCAGAAAAATTCACGGTCTGTACGCGCAAATCCAAGCCTCGCTCGCCGCGCTTTCTTCGCGCGCGCAAGAAAATCTCGCCGGCGTGCGCGTGATCCGCGCCTACGCGCAAGAAGAAGCTGAAATGCGCGGCTTCGACGAACCCAATCGCCAATACATCGATCGCAATCTGCGCCTGATCTACTTCTGGAGCCTGTTCATGCCCATGGTCCAGACGCTGATCGGCTTCACTTTTCTGCTGGTGCTCTGGCAGGGCGGTCGCCTGGTAATGCTCAGCCGCATCTCGCTCGGCGAACTGGTGGTCTTTTACGGCTTCATGGTGCAGTTGGTATTTCCGATGGTCGCGCTGGGATTCGTCACCAATATTTGGCAGCGCGGCGCCGCTTCGATGGGCCGCCTGAATTACATTTTGGACGCGCGCCCCGGCATCGATGATCGCGCCGCACGCACCGCAGCCGGAGAAGAAATTCGCGGCGCAATCGAAATGCGCCACCTGAATTTCCGCTATCCCACGATGAGCCCCGCGGGCGACCGCGCCGTAGCCGCGAACGGCGATTCGGCCGCTGGGGAAGATGGCCGGCGCACTGACGCCGCGCTTGAAGACGTATCTCTCGACGTTCCCGCCGGCTCAACGCTCGCGGTAGTCGGCCCCACCGGCAGCGGCAAATCCACCATGGCCGCGCTGCTCGCGCGTCTCTGGGAAGCACCCGAAGGCACGCTCTTCCTCGACGGCCGCCCAATCCGCGAATGGCCACTCGCGGATTTGCGCCGTGCGGTCGGCTTTGTTCCGCAGGACGCTTTCCTGTTCAGCAAAACCATCGGCGAAAATATCGCCTTCGGCGTCGAAGACGCCTCGCCCGAACGCATTCGCGAGGCCGCCGAAATCGCCGGCATCGCCGCCGAAATCGAAGATTTTCCCCAGGGCTTTGAAACGCTGCTCGGCGAGCGCGGCATCACCGTCTCCGGCGGCCAAAAGCAGCGCACCGCTCTGGCGCGCGCCGTAATCCGCGATCCAAAAATTCTGGTCCTCGACGACGCGCTCTCCAGCGTTGACACCGACACCGAAGATCGCATCCTGCGCCGCCTGCGCGATTTCATGCGCGGCCGCACCACGATTTTGATTTCTCACCGGTGCTCCACCGTGCGCCACGCCGATCAAATCGCGGTGCTGCATCGCGGCCGCGTCGTCGAACTCGGCACGCATGAACAGTTGCTCGAACGCAACGGCTACTACGCCGACCTCTATCACAAGCAGCTTCTGGAAGAGGAGCTCGAGCGCGCATGAGCGATTTCCGCGAAGAAGAAGCCCTCGGCAAAGTTTACGATTCGCGCCTGGCGCGCCGCCTGCTCGGTTACCTTCGCCCCTACGGTACGAGCGTAATCGCCGCCCTCGCGCTCACGGTTGCTGTCGGCCCCCTCCTCGTCGCAGGGCCGTATCTTTTCAAAGTTGGCGTCGATCGCTACATCGTCCCCACCGTGAATCACGCGATGACGCTCACCGTCGGCATGCGCGGCCTCACCTGGGTCACGTTCGCCTTCCTCGGCTCGCTGCTGCTCGGCTTCGGCGTTCAGTTCCTGCAAGCGCGCATCATGCAAAACGTCGGCCAGCGCGCGCTCTACGATCTGCGCAAACAAATTTTCGGCCATCTGCAAATCCTGCCCATGAATTTTTACGACCGCAGCCCCGTCGGCCGCCTGGTCACGCGCGTCACCACCGACGTCGACGCCCTCAACGATCTTTTCGCCGCCGGCATCGCCGCCATGTTCAACGACGCCGTGCAGCTCATCCTCATCGCCGTCATCATGTTGAAGATGAACGCGCGTCTGGCTCTCGCCACGTTCGCTGTGCTGCCGTTGATTCTGGTGGCCACCTGGATTTTTCGCGGCAAAGTGCGCGACGCCAACCGCCGCATCCGCACCGCCATCGCCCGCATCAATTCCTTCCTCCAGGAAAACATCAGCGGCATGGCCGCCGTGCAACTCTTTAATCGCGAAAAAAACTCAAAAACCGAATTCGAGCGCTACAACCGCGCCCACATGGACGCCTATAAGGACACCATCCTGGCCTTCGCGCTGTTCTATCCCGCCGTGGAGTTTTTCAGCATCGCCGCCATCGCCATCGCCTTCTGGTACGGCGGATTGCGCGCGCTCACCGGCTTCGTCGAAGTCGGCGTGCTCATCGCCTTCATGCAATACGCGCAGCGTTTCTTTCTGCCGATTCAGGATCTCAGCGAAAAATTCAACATCCTGCAATCCGCCATGGCCGCTTCCGAACGCATATTCAAACTTCTCGATGAACCCGCGCCCAGCATGCTGCAACCCGGCGCGCGCCGGCTGATCGAACCGCGTGGCGACATCGAATTCCGCAACGTCTGGTACGCCTATCGCGGCGGCGACAATCCCGCCGACGACGATTGGGTTCTGCGCGACGTCTCTTTCCACATCGCTCCCGGCCAGTCGCTGGCGATCGTAGGCCACACCGGCGCCGGCAAAACCACGCTGATCCAATTGCTCCTGCGCCTCTACGAAATCCAGCGCGGCACGATCCTTCTCGACGGCGTCGACATCCGCGAATACGACGTGCGCGACCTCCGTCGGCAATTCGGCATCGTCCTGCAAGATCCGTTCCTCTTCACCGGAACGCTCGAATCCAATGTGCGCCTGGGCACGCCCGGCATCGACCGCGCCGCCGTCGAAAGCGCGCTGCGCGAAGTCGGCCTGGGCCCGCTGCTCGATTCCCTGCCGCAAGGTGTGGAAACTCCAGTCACGGAGCGCGGCGCCACATTCTCCGTCGGCCAGCGCCAACTCGTCAGCTTTGCCCGTGCGATGGCGCACAATCCGCGCTTTCTGATTCTCGACGAAGCCACCTCGAGCGTGGACACCAAAACCGAACTCCTGATCCGCGCCGCGCTCGATCGCCTGCTCGCAGGGCGCACATCTCTCGTCATTGCGCATCGCCTCAGCACCATCCAGCACGCTGACCGCATTCTCGTCTTCCACAAAGGCCGCCTGCGCGAACAGGGCACGCACCAGGAATTGCTAGCCCTGCGCGGAATCTATTACCGCCTCTATCAACTGCAGTACAAAGATCAGGAGCTAGCCGAGCATGCGCATCCCCCAACCCTCGGCTCCGCGCCGCTAATCCGCGAGCCAATGCCCTCGGAAAGCTGACGCGCGACCACAAGTTTTTCGTGTAGCATCAGCTTCGCCAACACATGTCCGCCCCATCCATCTTGCTCTCCGCCGGCGAAGCTTCCGGCGACATGTACGCCGCGCGCCTTGCAACCGCGCTGCAGAAGCGCGTTCCGGTGCGCCTCTTCGGCATGGGCGGCGAACGCATGCGCGAGGCCGGCGTAGAAATCGTCGTCGATTATCGCGAAGTCAACGTCCTCGGTATTCTTGAAGTCCTAGCCAAAATCCCCGCGCTCTTCCGCGCGCTGGGCAAACTTGATCGTGAAGCCCGCGCTCGCAAACCCGCGCTCGCGATCCTCACCGATTTTCCCGGCTTCCATTTGCGTCTCGCGCGCAAACTGAAACGCGACCGCGTGCCTTGCGTCTATTTCATCTGCCCACAATTCTGGGCCTGGCGCCCCTGGCGAGCCAACTTGGTCCGCCGCCGCTTCGTCCGCGGCCTCTGCATCTTCCCATTCGAGCAAGATTGGTATCGCGCGCGCGGCGTCTCCGCCGATTTCATCGGCCATCCCCTCGTCGGCGAAGTCCGCGCCACACGCACACGCCAAGAATTCGCACGCGCGTCAGCTCTCGATTCTGCTCGCCCGATCATCGCGATCCTCCCCGGCAGCCGCCCCGGCGAACTCGCGCACAATCTGCCGCATATTTTCCCAGCCATCGCAGCAATGCAAAAAGAACGCGATGCGCAATTCGTCCTGGCCCTCGCACCTGGCCTAAAGCCCTCCGACGTTGCGCCCTATTTACAATCCGCGCCAAGCGTGAAGCTCGTCGAGAACGCGACCTACGACGCCGTCGCCGCCGCCGACCTCGCCATCGTTTCGAGCGGCACAGCCACAGTGGAAACCGCCCTCTTGGGCACGCCCATGATCGTCGTCTACCGCGTCGCGCCCGTCACCGCCGCCGTCGCCCGCCGCCTGGTGCGCACACCGTCCTTCGCGATGGTCAATTTGATCGCCGGCCGCCGCGCGGTCCCCGAACTGATCCAAGACGATTTCACGCCCGAGCGCCTGGCCGCGGAAGCCATTCATCTGCTCGATTCTGCCGCCGCCCGCGACCAAATGCGCCAAGATCTCGCCGAAGTCCGCACCAAGCTAGGCGACGCCGGCGCAATCGACCGCGCCGCCGACATCATCGCTGATATGTTGACCGGTAAGTTGGCCGAACCACCGGGGCAACCCGCGCCTCCAACTCTGGTATCCTAGATTATGATTGGCAGCTTTGTTCCAGAGGGCGCGTCTAGGTTCATGCTCAAGTTCAGCGGCACGTTAACGGTATTCGCAGCCATTCTGCTCACGGCCGCCTCCGCCCTGGCCCAGGCGCCGAGCGCTCCGCAATCCGCGCCCGCCGTCGAGGAAGGACCCGCATTTCGCGCGACAAATTACGATCTCACCGCTACGATCGACCCCGATAACGAGTCCCTCACCGCCGACGTCAAAGTCGATTTCGTAGCGCTCGATCCGTCGCACGTCGTGCAAGTCGAACTGCACCCGAATCTAAAAGTTTCCGCGCTGAAAAGCTCCTCCGGCAAAATCATCGGCTTCGAGCGCGATCAAGATAATCCGCTGGTCCTTCGCATTACCCTCGCCGATCTGGTCCTCACCGGCCAAAAAATCACCATCGACTTCCAGTATTCCGGCCCGCTGGTGAACGAAGAAAATAGCCCCGTGCGCGGCATGACGCTGGCGTCGATCGGCGCGCAAGGCGCGTACTTGCTCCTGCCTGCGCGCTGGTTTCCGCTCACCGATTACCCCTCAAATCGCTTCACCGGCGTTTTCAATATCAATGTACCTCCCGATTTCGCCGTCGTAGGCACTGGCGTGGCGCAAGCGCCCACCACGGTCGCCTCGGCCAAAATCCCTACGCCGCCTCCCAGCAAAACAAAGCCGCCGATGCCGATTATCGGAGCACCGCCGCCGCCGCCGGCGCCCACATCCATTCCAGCGCATCTGCAATATACGTTCCGCGTAGATCGGCCTGAAGCCGCCGGTACATTCGTAGCCGGGGCTCTGCAATTGAATCCAGTAAAAGCCGAAGGCATCGATCTCCTCGCGTACGTTCCCGTCGCGGCCGCGGCCACCGCGCCGCCCTACGGACAAATGTCCGCCAGCATCGTGAATTTCTTTACTGACGAATGGGGTCCTCTGCCCGACACTACAATTTCTGTCGCGCAGATTCCCGACGGCACGCTACCCAGTTTCACCGCTCCCGGCCTGGTGCTCATCAGTCATCGCCTCTGGTCCGCCACGCCCAATCCCGTGCTGCTCGCGAACCTGCTCGCCTCGCAATGGTGGGGCGTGCAAGTGATGGCCACGACGCCCAACGATGTATGGGTCACCGACGGCTTGGCCCGCTACGCCGGTGCGCTTTATGCCGAAGAAAATAACGGCGTCGACTCGATGAATCGCGCCGTCACCGATTTCGCCGTCGGCTCGCTGATGTATGAAGACGCCGCGCCCATCGCCGAAGCCGCGCGCCTGACGCCGTACTCCGATCCCTACAAATCCGTCGTCATCAACAAAGGCGCCATGGTCTTCCACATGCTCCGCGCACAGCTCGGCGACGACGCCTTCCATTCCGTGCTGCGCGATTTCTACTCGAAATATCAAGGCGGTTCCGCCAGCATCGCCGATTTTGAAGCCTTGGCCATCGCCAAAGGCGAGTCGTTGCCGCCGGCCAAAGTTTCGGCGGTCACCAGCAGCACGGTGCTCTCCGCCGGCAGCTCCTCCAAATCCGGCGCCGCGCCCAGTGGCCCGCTCAACCTGCGCCCCTTCTTCTCGCAATGGCTTCATTCCACCGGCGTGCCCGAATTTAGCCTGCAATACATCGTCTACCGCATCCCCAAAGGCTTCAAAATTGTCGGCAAGATCACCCAGAATCTGGATTTCTTCCACATGCCCATGGAAATCGAAGTCCAAACCGAAGGCAATCCCGAATACAAAATGATCGACGTCAATGGCACGTCATCCGATTTCATAATGGAAACCTTCGGCAGGCCAAAACCTAACGGCGTACTTCTCGATCCCAACAATTACATCCTGAAATCTAGTCCCGCGCTGCGCGTTCGCGCGATCATCGCCACCGGCGAAGACCTCGCCGAGCAAGGCCAGTTCTACGATGCTATTCGCCAGTACGAAGCCGCGCTAAATCTGCAAGCCACCAACGCCCTGGCCAGTTTCCGCATGGGCGAAGCCTTCTTCTACCAGAAAAATTATGCCGCCGGCGCCCAAGCCTTCCGCAATGCCCTCGACGGCGAGACCGATTCCACAACCAAATGGGTCGACGTCTGGGCGCACATTTACCTCGGCAAGATTTACGACATCAGTGGCGACCGAACCCGCGCCGTAAACGAATACAGCAAAGCCAAACAAACCAACGACGACACCAGCGGAGCGCAGGCCGAAGCCCAGAAATACCTCAAGCAGCCGTACCAGGAACCCGGCTCCGCGCCCCCGTCGGCTGCTGCAGCGGCCACTCCACCGGCCGCGCCTTCGAGTCCGTCCGACGCGCCCGTCTTGAAAACTCGAACCGATCCCCAACATCTATCCGCGAATTAAGCGGGCACGATCCCGCTCTCGATCCGTGTTTCGCGGAGCCCCGTAGGGGCGACAACATAATTTTAGCCGCACAGACTAGATCGGCGATAACCCCGTTAGCCGCGCCCTGCCGGCTCCCTTCTCCTGCACCAGCACCCGGAATGCTTCCCCCATCCCGTCCGGATGGATCATCGTCTGAAACGCCAGCCGCGCGCGATACCGCTCCGCCTCACCCGCGCCCTCATCCTCAAAATCCGCCAATTGATTCGCACCCGCCAGCGCCAACAAAAAATGCGACTGCGAAACCAATCCAAGCGCTGCAAGCCCCGCGCGTCTGCCGGCAATTTCCAGCGACGTAAAATTAACGTGCGCCGTCAAGTCTTGCTCCCCTGGCCCGCGCAGCCAATCCTCCGCAGTGCGATGCCGCTGGTAAGCCAGCAACGTTCCTCGCGCGCGCCTCGCGTCATACAGCTCGCGCGCTGCGTACCCATA